>MDTC01008292.1_pt1 | contig 10790 bp, 9 predicted proteins | sample 811181 | NCBI WGS metagenome assembly MDTC01 (sample SAMN05326644, study PRJNA326480) | marine metagenome | isolation source: seawater | place: Pacific Ocean: North | collected 2011 | reverse complement strand
TTCTCTTCTTCGCAAAAGTCCTGCCTCGAATGCGCTGCCGGGATTGCAATAAAGTTTCAACGCTTCTGGAACGTTTTTATACGTGCGTTCACGCAAACACCGGCTAATTGTCTCAAAGCCTTCTTGGCCGTAAAAATACACTCCTAGGTTGTATGCAAAACTGATCAGCGCTGACTGCTGATGTTCTTTCATTGCTGACCAGTAAGGAACAGATCCAGCCAATGCCGCAACGATCCCATCAATCGTTTTTTGAAAAAGCGCATCCCCGTCTGCTTGACTGATTCTGTCGCCAGGAACTACCGGCGAGCCGTCAGTTTTTGCCGTGTTACCCCATCCAATCGTCCACACCCCAGCCGGGCAGAGATATGCGTCATGGTGAAACGATTCGAAGTGCTTTGTAAGCTCAATTGCAGATTGATAATCACGCTGTTTCCCTGATTGGCTCCATGTTGCGAACCACGGCCGATTACGCCGCATTGCTATGTCATAACCATTCTCTTCAATGTCTTTTTCAAGTTCTTGAATTGCAGCCGCTTGGTGCGGTAACCCTTTGTAATAACGAAATAATTGCTCAAATGTAATCCTTTTATTATTCATCTCCGATCCTTAGCCCTACCAACATTCAATGCCATAACTTCTAACCATGGATAAATTCGAGCTAAAAATTTGTCATCTTGCTTTGTAGGAGTTAATGCACAAATCAGCGATGCGGTTGCGTGCAAACTCAACGTAATTTCTAGTAAATGAATAATGCGAGTCATCTCAAATCCTGGGCTGTAATGGCTTCAGTCTAGGGTTTGAGCTTTCTAATGCTCGCGTGATTCAAGAGCTGTGATCCTGTTGCCTTGCTCGTTCAAAAGCTTATAGATGCCAGCACGGTCGGCCTTCATGTCTTGATGTAGTGAGTCCAGCCGCTCGCCAATCGACTCAACAGCAACCGTCAATCTGACCGCTTCCTCTCTGTTATCCCGGCTGCGGCTGCTCAGCCCTGAAGCAGTGACGCCTGCAATACCTATGACTGCTCCAACAGCTGCCGCGACGATTTCAATCAAGGCCCTGCAACCGCTTCAAGACTATGGTAGCGGGTCCGGCCTGCCTGCAACAATCGCGCACGCACGCCGGTAAAACATGCAGTCAGTTTTGCCTGCCTTTTCAAGAGCTTGTTTCACTCGCTGCCAGTTTTCAATGGTGCGTTGATCCATGCCCATCAAAAAATAAATGTGAATCGGCAATTATTAGCGCCACCGTTCACAGTGATAAATGGATCACCGTCCACGGGTCGCACAATATAGACAGAATCTCCTGCTGCTTCTGTTTGAATTGTTGTTTCAGCGGTCGTAATAGTCGTAGCATTTACCGCATTGACGGTATAGGTTGCATCATTTGAAGTGCTCCCGCTGACTGTGATTCGATCTCCTACGGTGTAAAGAGTCGAGAAATTGACAGAGCCAGCCGTGGTAATAGTGTTATTTGCAGTGAAACTGATGTCGGTTCCTCTGGCGTTAGTTACTCTTTCCCCAAAAGTTACCCAATCGGCAACACCAGTTTCTGATATTTTTGTGAAAGTAGGGGCTGCCAAATTGGTCGGAGTAAAGCTCACCATGTAAACAACATTGTCAGAGTCAGAGGTGTTGCGACCACGACTACATAACACGAGCGCACATAAGCCATTATTTCCGCCTTTGACAGAAATTGCTGTTGTTGTTGTCTGAGATGCAGCCGAGGTTATGTATTGAAAGCGGCCTCCGCTGGCCATTGCAATACTGGTTCCCCGTAAAGTTGCATTCCCTGTGACTTCTAAAGTGCCGTCAATAAATAAATTTTCGCGCTCAACATAAGTCTGCTTAGTGCTCACATTATCTTGCGTAAGTCTTGGCAATATGGGCGAGTTATATTCATCAGTAACATCAGCTAAATGAGAGCGTTGCAAATCTAAAACAGATCCGACTCCTTTTACTGCATAAGGTGTTCGTGAATAAGCTTCAAAAAAAACTGGGGACACTTTCCCCGTCCGAACCCGTGTCAAATAGGGATCTCTATAATCTGCCGTCTTTTCGTTAGTTCGGACAATTGATATGTCATTTCCTGCTGCTTCTGTATTAATTGTGGTTTGTGTAGTTGTAATCGTCGTAGCGTTTACCGTGCTGACTGTATAAGTGCCATCGTTCAGAATGCTTCCGCTGACGATAATTGTGTCTGCAGGCTCATAAAAATCTGTAAAAGTGACAGAACCGGCTGTTGTAATAGTGTTGTTAGACGTGAAGCTGATGTCAGTTCCTCTAGCGTTAATCTTTCCACCGACCGGCCCTTGATCTCTGCTTGGGTCGTTTGTGTACCCAATCGTTTCAGCGTACACAATGCCGTCATTATTCCAACTGTTCCCGGCTTCAATCTGCACACACGCACGTAGCAGTTTTGCTCCACTGATTTGACCAATATGGTTGGAGTTATTTGGCCTTGAGTAGCGACTCATGACATATAAAGCGCGGCCACACAGACCCTGGAATGGATAACGAGCATTGACTCCGTTGGTATCTATTTGCGACTGAGGCACTAAAGCGTAACGAGCGCAATAAGTATCAAACCATTCATCGAATTGACGGTATGATCCTCCATCTTTCACCCCAGTTAGGCACGCAATATTGAGGTTAGTAAACGTACATTTATCGGTTAAACCTCCCTCGTCAATGATAGTTGTAGGGTCTATGCCACTTGAACCAACTGCACACATTCCGCCAGATGCGACTAATGTCATCGCACTAGCGCTATGAAGGCCATTATAGGCGTTTCTTTCTTGATGTCGATGGTAAATACCAATTCCAACATTTGCAAAAAACAGGCTAGTAAATTCAGATTGAATTACATTCGTGTTTAAGTTGCCAATGGCAAAGCTAAAATTTTCAAAATTTAAGTTTTCGAACCCTAGCTTACTAATCACGGTTCCGTCCATATTTGCAGAGTTAGGGTTAATCATCACTGCAAAAGGTTCTGCCAACAAGTCGGCTGCAGCTAGAACAGTATCGCTTGCTTCATAGCTCCAACTACCTTTTAATATGCTGGTCTCTCCAACACCTTCCAGCCTAATGTTTGCGCTAGGTATCTTCAAGCAATAAGCCTGAGTGTCCCCTGTATTGCCTCCAGTGGTTCCGTTCTTGATTAAGGTTGTACTACCGATTGATGAAGATAGTTTGTAAGTACCTGCGGGGATAAAAACAGTGCCGCCATTTTGAGCGGCAACAGCATCAATGGCCGCTTGAATAGCAGCAGTATCATTAGCTATACCGTTTCCTATAGCCCCAAAATCCTTAACGCTGACTACATCACTTAATTTTGATGCAATCGTGCGCGGCACTGCCCCAGTGCCAACTTGAGTAAACTTACTTTTAAAAACTTGCACCGCTCCGGCGGTATCTTTTGTAAACAAATCGGCGTCAGCCGAGTTGATTGCGATCTCACCTACGTCAATATCACTAGCAGCCGGGGGCGTGCTGGCTGCAGTGCCATGTTTATGTGTGATTTTGAGCGTCATGACAATACAGTGCCTTAGACCAATTCTACTTCGAAGCTATGACCATGTTGAAATGGCTGCACGCTTCCAGGTATTGGCAGAAATGCAAACGTAGATGTAGTTTGCGTCCCAAGAGATTTGGCCAGCCGTGCCCGAGGCAGATGCTGATGCGGGTGTGCTTGAGGTAGAAATCCGAAATGTCCCTGGAATAACAACATCACTCGTCCATTCGACGCCAGTACCAGCCGAATCAGTTTGAAGCAATTGATATGCCGCACCATCCTGCAGCTTGGAAACTGGCAGCTCAATGATGGTTGCGGCCCCAGTATTGGCCACATTAACATCACCGTTGATAATGCCAACGATCCCCCCGACAGTAGTCCTTTTTGTTTGACTTGCGCTGCTGTCGGTAACTGGCACAAGGTCAGCAGCGTCAGGAGGAGCAAGAGCTGTTAACTCTGAAATCTTTACGTTTGCCATGCGCCAATTTTGCAGCCATTATCTAAGACCAGTCTAGCCCTCATACAGCTGCACCTCTCGCACCGTGATGAATCTCGCTGAACCAGTGATAACTTCTGCTACTCGAACGCTAACAGCGCTACTTGTAAGCATAATCTGAGCTTTGTAATATAAATCGCCAGGTTCTAGGTCATTGCTGTAACTATTGCGGCTCAAAATGTCACCGTCAATCATCCAAAATTGGGCCTCAGCTTCAGACTGTTCGCCTGTACTCAAGAGCAAGCGCAACAAATTGCTAGTGCCAATTCTTGCCAACGCTTGAGCTGACCAAACTGCAATTTCACTGCGTGGCGCGATATCTGCATTGTCATACGCTGCTACGCCTGCATTTAAACTTGAATCAGTGTAATTCGGGCCATAGTTAGAAATGCTGCCAGCAGTTCCAACAATATCAGCATCAAGGTAAGTTATGTTTTGATCAACGTCAACAAAACAACGAGCATTTGCATATCGACTTTGATTGATGATTGCAGTGTTACGAGTTTCACTTGTGTCACGTTCAACTAAGAAATCAAAACTTCCACTGCCTTGTATCCGCCCTTTGACACTATCGGAAAAATTATCCCCAACTCCAGTAGTGTCAAGCACGTCTGAGCTTAAATTTAAGTCCCAACCCTGCAAACATGCTTCTAACTTCCATTCATTGACCAGTCGTAATTCAATCGGAGCGGCAGGGTCTAGCGTAAAAGCGGCTTGACTAATGTTTTCGCGGGCTGAGTCATTCGCGCCAGCCAATGCGCCAGCACGAGTGCGATAAAACGACAGACGGTTGAGCTCGTCAACATGTGCATAAAGCCGATTATGGTATGGCGTTGAGTCTTCATCCGTTGGTTGCACAGCAATAACATCACCGCTTTCTGTTATTAATCCATCGCTATGTTCAGTAGTCAGCCATCGGTATGGCTTCACCAACTTTGAGGAGTATGGCGTGTTGTAATCAACCAGTTCAGAATAAACTTCATCGCCTGCAGTATTCGCATAAGTTGGAATTAAAGGCGGATTAGCCAAATTTGCATTTGGCCAATTATCGACACTAGCAACTTCAACTAGGTCACCACTGCGAAAGCCTGTTGCTGTGAGTGAAATAATATTCTTGTCTTGATTTAGTGCAGTAATATCAACTGCAACGGGCGTAGGCGCGGAACGATTAAATACAATTTTGCCGAAAGTTCCTAGAACTGCCATTACGCCATGCTCCCTTTAGCTCATTCTAAGCTCTGCAGTTAGTTCAACCGTTACATTGAAGCGGCCTGGCGCAACGCTTTCGACTTGTGGCGATGATCCCTCGGCAAAGCACCATAGGAGCCCCGCCCCTGTTGCAGATGTGTCTAATAAACTTTGCAAAGCTGCATCTGCACCTGCAAATAGCTCTGTCGGCAGTGTCAAGCTATCAACTGAACCTTTCGCTGCGTTGTATGCGTTGAGGATTGCCGCTGTGTTGGTGTCGTTGATGTTTCCAAATGTCAGCCCAAGCTTGGCTTGACTGGGCCTGCTGCCCCAAAGCCTTCGTGTGATTACACCAGACTGCGCCGCCTGTGTTTTAGTCGGCCATGTTGGTGCAATAAAGCTTCTTGCTGTTGGCGTAATGCTGGGGAATGCCGTTGCCATGATTAGATGATGCTCCAATTACTAGCTGTATCAAAGCCATCAGCGACTTCTAAAACGCCGCTGCTATTGACTGGCATGTGCATGGCTTCAATTGTAAGCAGCCCGTCATTTCCTGACGTAATTCGTTCAATTTGATAAACCCGCAATTGCGTGCTTGAAGTTTTTACAGTGAATACCACGCCTGTGGGCGTTGCAGTTTTGCCGCCATTGCTGACCGTCAACGTCGCATCAGCCGGTGGCGTGCCCTCTGATCCATCCCATGCGACCACGTTGTAGGAGCCATCCGTTAATGTTTTCGTGCTCACCAATGCGCCTTCTGGCGTGACCGCGCCATTGTTAAATTCATCATATTCTGTTTCGTCCATTGCGACTTTGATGTAATCGCCGGGCGCAATGTTAGACATAACCCCCTCATGGGTAGTTGAAAAGTTTATAACGTGCTGAGGGATGCGCCGCATTCTGATAATAAATTTCGCTGCGTCAATTGCATGTTCCCTGCTGGTGCAATATGAACTCATGTCGATCTGTTCGATTGGGTCCGTAGCTGATCCGCTCGCTTCGCGAACCAGCACTTCACGAACCACCGGAAACAATCCAGGACTAGCCAAATCCGTAGTGGTCCGCTCTTCGCGGTAACGAACGCTGACCTGTATCGGGTCACGATCCTCCGGGTCAAAATATGAAAGTTTGAACGAACTTTCAGCGATGTTTCCCGCTGTAAATAGCGCAGCAATTGGGACAGCGGTGAACGATATTGCAGGACGTAAAAAATACTTTCCATCTGATTCGCCAAATTGCAGCAAATGCGTGGCAGCTAAATCTGCTGACCATTGCCTTACGTTGACAGGCTCGGAAACAGCCCCATCATAAAAATACTTTCGAGCCTGGCACCACTGCGCTGCAGCCGTAAACTCGGCGCTGTCGATCATGTAGTTTTTGACGAATGATCCCGCACCAAAGCGGTTATTAGTCATTAGGTCATACAAAATATCGGGAAAAAGATGTGTGGCACCCGATCCACCCAAAAGCTTGGTGCATTCACGACCTCCAGTCACATAGGCCGAAAATTGACTGAACTGCTGGAACTCAGCAGATGATCGAATATTGATGCCAGCCAGCGCAAGATTGTCGTACAACGGCGCTGCATTATTCGGTACGATTTCATTTATATAAACTATTTCATGTTCTGGACCGCTTGTAGCCGAGCATGAAATTTCAGAATAAACAAACGTTTCGGCAAGTTTTGCGTAGTCATCAATATAAGTGTTTGTATCAGTTTTAGGTAAACCTTTATAAACATGAAACCTATCGCTGCCTGTAGCAGTAAACGTAGTACCAACAGCAAAAGTAGTATTAGCAGGTAATGGCCCAGCGGCCACAAAAGTAAAGGCTGAATCTGAGTTAATATTGCCGCTCGATCTGGTCATTGTACCCGCTGTGCTTCCAAGGGTGCCAGCAAAAGACTCTCCAGCAAATAACGGTAAATTAACATCACCTTCGTCACTTGCAGTTATGTTCATAGAAATTGATGTCGCCGTTGTTTGGCCTAGCAAAATAGTAAAAGCCGTTGCAACATTGGCAGAATGTGCGGCATCGCTGCTATCAAGAGTCGTTTGAGACTTGTATCGGTATAAACTACTAATTGCTGCATCTGCTGTAGCTTCTTTTATGCCAAAAGTGGCTGCTGTCTGAGCTACGCTTTCACCTTTAAAAGCAACTGTGCAGCCGTTTTCACTTACAGTTGTCAACGTGTTTTTAGTGTCTAAAACGTACAATGTTGTTCCAGTATTGAGACTATTTCTTACTTCAAACCCTGTTAATGGCTCAAATTCAACTTGCCTAAGCTCGCTAGTCGTGAACTCAAACCTTAAAAAATTAAACATTGCTTGCTGAGACTCACTGCGGAATCCGTAGGTGTTGTTTAGATAAATCCAATCAGATGATCCGTACTGCTTCCACCTAATTCGGGCAAAGGAATAGCGTTCAAAAGGTGTCGTAATAGTGCCACTTTGATGAAATATGTTCAAAATATCCCCAGGGTCTTCGCTCGTAAATGCTTTGCAAAAGTCATTGTCCACGGTTTGATATTTCTTAGCTTCTTGAAAGTTGTATAAACCGTTTATTCGCGATCCCATTGCTGATTTAAAACCAACTTCAAACGCTTGGCACGGCCTTGATGTTGAAATACTGGCAGAAGCATATTTAAAAAGATGCCCTCCAGTAGTGCCAACCTCACGATTTGGCAAGTCATCAAGTGTGCCAGACTCAACAGATGTAACGTTGGTGAGGTAACTTGCCTTGTGTTCTTCAATTTGACCGCTGCGAACCACTTCAAATGTTGCGGTTATTGTTGTGCCTGGCGAAGCGTCGTAATCAGACACAAAAACATCATCAGTGCGGCCAGTACATACACCTAAAGCGCTCCCAATCTTATACAACTCACCAACAATTAAGCTATCATCCCAGCCTTTTTGCATTGATGCGACTGTTGACGAAATGTCTTTGGCTGTTGCGTCATCGTTTTCAGCATTAGGCTCATCATAATTGTTAAACGTAATGGTATTATGCGAAGCAGAAAATAGTTTATATGTCAAAGTTTGCCCAACTGTTGCTGTTCTTATCGCGCTGTCTCCAGATATGCTTTCGCTGTTAAGGCCGCTGAAAGTAGTAAATGGCGCTCTAAGCTTATCCCGTTGATTCATCTGCTGGCTGTCAGCCGGACAGCGAACCCTTACATCCCCGTCGTCATTTGCATTTTTTGATTGACTGCGAACACCTGGGCGCATAACGGGGTTGACTTTGTGCATCAAATTGTTTCCAATTGGTGCATAAACGCCAAATGTTGTTTGAGTGCTTGGCCTGCTGGATGAACAGAAATCCGTTCGGTTTGCTCCGTTCCAGTAGACCTGAAACACGTCCGAGCTGTTAGAACTCCCGTCATCGTTAGCATTTGACCGGCCAGCTATTCTGTCAGCTCCGGCAATTCGCCCTCCATCTTTACTGAGATAGATAGTTACTCGCGATGCGGATTCATTGGCGGTATTGCTGTCAAAAATGTAACCTTGCAGCGTGCTGTTGCCGATTGCAAAGTTATTCGGGTCAACGCTGCTAATCGTGCCTTCACTAAGTAAAAATACGGCGCGTATCATTTGGCCGCCGCCTAAACTAAGAATTTGGTTCCAAACCATTGGCATGTTGATGCGAATGCCGCCGTAATCTGTGCCAGATATAGTCTCTTTGCGTGCGTAAACAATAGGAATAATGCTTCCTAGTGTCGCAATATCTTGCTGAGAATCAAAACCATATCGTGGCGCAAATCGACTATTCCGAATGATTGTGCTGCCTTCTTCCTGCCGTTGAGTTGGCTGGCCCCTGTCACCTATTTTCGGGGTAGAAGGTTTTAACAGCAAAGAAACTGCAACTGAACCTAGGCCAATTACAAGGTTCACAATTGCTAACGTTGCGGCAGTAGTTGCACCTACTACTGCAGGCTGCGGCCCCTCCGCTGCATGTTTTCTGGCCTCAATCTGAAAATGGCGATATTGCGCCTCTGTGAGACCAAGAATTTCAGCAATGTAACGATCAGATGGCAGCATTATTTAAACCTCCGGTATTCCATTTTTCTGCACCGTTCCACCGGAATCCAGCAAACACCTTTTCGCCAATTCACATGTAAAAGCCCCCCATCTACGACAACGCCGATCCCGATATGCTGCGCGGCTCGAAACATTGTCACTGCGTGCTCTTCCGGCTTGCCTAAATCAATTGTAGCTTTTCGATAAAGCTTTGATAAAGATTCATAGTCACCACGTTCGGCCATGTCCAGCCATTCCGTATTTAATGCCGGATGCGGGACACCTGCAGCATCTAGAACGTGCCACGTCATGACCAAGCAGTCAGCGCCTTGGCCGTCATCAGGATCCGCTCGAAACTGATGGGGAAGCCCAATCCAGCGATGCCAAATCATCCGATCACTAACGCTCCACTGGTCGGCAATGCTCCGACCAATTCTGTGCTCAACGTCCGCCGAGGGATTTGAGCTTTTACTGCATCAAGAGGTGATGTCAATTGCAGGGTTATTGTGATTGTGTCCATTTCATACGATGCGATGCGCCATGTTTCTGTCGAAATCAGCGCCTCGTCTGTAAACGTCAGCGGGTCGAGGCTTACTGTTTTAATTTCTAAGATGTAGCGGTTTTGCACCGCCTCTGCAAATAAATTCACAGAAAGTGCATCAGTTCCAGCGGCTAAAGCAGCATTAGAGCGTTCACCGCCGCGAGCACCGCCGCCAGATGAAACCGCGAACGGCGCAAAATTGTAAGTCACACCGCTATAAATGCGAGTCTGATTAACGCTGAAATTTTGGTATGCCGTGCCGGTGTAAACATCAGCTTGTGTTTTGAAGCGAACGTAGTTGACAAATGCGTAGGCGCTCATCAGATACCAACCTTGCTGCGGGTTCTAGGGCTATTCTGTAGCGTTGTCAGCGTCATGGCTCTGCCGCGTTCGGCTGCCTGCGTCATGCCCTGGCGGTGCTGTTCTGCAGTTACGTATTCAACGCCATTTATTACTTGTGACTCAAAACGAACATTTAACGATTGAGATTGGGATGACTGATTGTTCAAATGTTGGCGTGTGTCGCTATTAGATAGCACCGTGCCGCTGCTTGAAGGGATCATTAGCTCTGGCCCCTCTTCGCCCACAATGTATGGCTGATTTGCGCTTACAGGCCCGCCGTCAGCTCTAAAGATCATTCCTAATAACCCGGTGCCAGCTTCGCCCCCAACGCCTGGCGCTCCAATCGCGCTTGTCACGGCTTTAAGTATCAATGCTTGGCCGATTGCGGCAAAGATGTCTGATGCCAGATTTTGGAACGCTTCGCCTAAGTTTTTGGTCCCCTGAACGGCACCAACAAGAGCGCCAGTGATGCCCGTGCTGAGCTGATTGCCTATACCACTGATGAAATCGGCATTGGATTGCATTTTTACTAACTCTTCATTAGCCTTCTTAAGCTTGCTTTCAATGTCAAATGCGGTTTGAAAATCAACGCCTTTATTCAACACAAGATCATCAACACGGGCGATAAATTCAGCCTCTTTATTACCAAAATTTTGAATTTGTTTTAGATCTTGTTGCCTATTGCCTAATGCGTCTT
>MDTC01265123.1_pt1 | contig 10791 bp, 7 predicted proteins | sample 811181 | NCBI WGS metagenome assembly MDTC01 (sample SAMN05326644, study PRJNA326480) | marine metagenome | isolation source: seawater | place: Pacific Ocean: North | collected 2011 | reverse complement strand
TTGATTAATTAGAATATTATTTTAATAAAAAATCATGGAGTATATGATCTAAATATTTTCTTGATTTTTTGTATAAAAAAATCTATTTCTGATACTGATACATTTAATGGTGGCAATAATCTAATATATTGATTATTATTTCCAGCTGTTAATACCAATATTCCCTCACTTCTCAATTCATCCACAATTGATTTTGTATAATTTGATGATATTAATTCTATTGCAATCATTAAACCATATTGACGTATTTCTTTTATCATTTTATCATTTTTCAAATTTAACTTTATGTAAATTCCTAACGATTTTACATGATCCTGTAATTCTATATCATTTAATATATCAATTGTTGCTGATGCCGCTGCACTACTAATTGCATTTCCATTATACGTACCACCTAAATATGATGTTCCTATATTATTCATTATATTTGAACTTGACATAACACCAGCTAATGGATAACCACTTGCAATACCTTTACCAAATGTTATCATATCTGGATTAATACCTTTACCTAATATATCCCACCATGTACCAGTTCTCATTGAACCACATTGAACTTCATCCGCTATTAATAATATATTATTTTCTTTACTTATCTTTTCTAGATATTTTAGAAATTTTGTATCTATTGAACGTATTCCTCCTTCACCTTGTACTGATTCTAATATTATAGCTGCAGTATCTTCTGGTGCTGACTGAAAATTAAATATATTATCTATTGAATCTTCTGTAAAGTCATTGCAAAAAAATATATTTGATAATAATGGTCTCATTCCTTTTCTACAACTTAAATTTGAACTTGTTACTGATAATGCCGCAATTGTTCTGCCATGAAACCCACGATTCATTGCAATTATATTTGATTTACCTGTATATTTTCTAGCTATCTTTATTGAATTTTCGGTTGCCTCTGATCCACTATTTACATAAAATATATTATCCATATTTGTTCCTTCTACAGTTTTTAGTATTTTTTCTGTTAATTCTACTTGAATTGGATGTGTTTTGAATACTTGCTGAGGCATATGTACATATTTATCTAATTGGTCTTTTACCTTATCAACTACATACGGATGATTATGACCAGTACTTAATGCACCTATACCAGATGTTAAATCTAAATACTTTCTTTTATTTGAACTATATACATAACTACCTTTTGCATATATAGGACATATTATACTATGAATTTTATTAATTGATTTAGGAATACTATTAAAAAAATTCATAAATATATTGTATATAATAAGTTATTATATTTAAATATTTAATATTTTTATTTTAAATATAATGGGTTTATATCTATATTATTTATTTTACAATATTTAATTCCTCTTTGTATTTGATATTTTATTATTTTTAATATTGTCTTACTATCACGTTTTATATCCAAAGACATATACTTTTTTATAAGTAATCTTTTTTTTATTAAATTTATCATTATTTTTTTATTATGATTCTGAATTTTTTTTATAAATAGGGATGGTATATTTAATTTTAATAATGAATGTATAAATAAATTACTATCTTTCCGAGATATTTTTTTTTCTATATATAATTTTTGCCGTAATTTACTATCAAATACATTCAAATTTTGACCATAATATAGTTTATTTGTTTTTTTATATTTATTTATTGTTTTAATCAATGTGTCCATAATATTTTGATTCTTGCCATGATAATTTATACCTACTAAATATTTAATATTGCTATTATTATCTAAATTTATTAATTTTATTGTTTTATAATTTAATGAAAGCATATATATTACTTGATGTGTAATGGTTAAATGTGTATCTAACATATACATAATAAATCCACCACCAATTTTTTGAGAATTTAGTAAAAATATTAAATTATAATACAATAATACTATGATTAATTGTTCATTAATTGATGTGGTTCTTTTCATATCATAATAATTATGACTACCTGATACATATATAAAATCATATTTATTATTAACAAAGTTTAATGAACTTTTTTTTAATAATTCATTCTTAGTATTATCTAATATAAGATTTATATTTATATGTGATAAAAAATCATCCTTATATTTTGATATAATATCAACTAAAACAGTTGCATAACTTGTTGCACGTGTTCTTATAACTTTCATAGGTGTTTTATTTAGAGGAGTAAAATCAATTATACATGCTCTTTCTATATTTTGTATAAATTTTATATTAAAATTTGATAATAAATTCTCCAATTGAAAATATGGTAAAATTATATTATTATTACATTTATTTCGAACTAAAGGAATACCTTCTCTAGTATATGGTATTTTAAATTTATTTAAATTATAATATTTTATATTATTATTATTTATACAAGTTGGATTATATTTGTCATATATTGTAATCTTATTACTTGAAATTTTATTTACATTTAAATATAAATATCTAGACCATAATAATAAATTAGCTGTAAAATTATACTTTGTATTAAAATTTGTATCCATTATCATTTTATTATTAAAATATGATAATATTTTGTAATAATTATTTACTAATTTTGTATCATTTATTATTGGTTCTTTTTTTATTTGTATTTTCTCTTCTATTTTTAATTTTTTATATTGTTGTGATATATCAGTAATAATTACATTATGATTTACATTAATTTTCTTTAATTTTATTTTCGTACGTGGCTTTAATTTGCGTGTTAAATTTATTGAAGCTTGAATCCAATACTTATTTACTAGATCGTTTAATTTAGCTGTTGATAAATCATACATATTCATTACTTTATCATTTCCAACAAATATAATATAGGTATCAACTGGCATTATTACCTTATTTCTTATATAATCAATAAATTTAGCATATCTCTTATTAATTTTTTTTATAAATCTAATATATTTTGATTTTTTTAATATATCTAATGATTTATAAATGCCATATTTCTCTTCATCCTTATCCCAAGCTGGTATAATTATAAAATATCCTAAGTAATCTTTTGTTTTTTCTAAAAAAAATATCATCTTTCTTGACATATATTCCATTATTGATTCATCAAATGGAGGATTTGCAACATATATACCCCTTCGCAATTCTATATTATGAAATGGACCAATACTATTAAATTCATTCTCTAAATCATAATATAAACTACCATAAATATCATATGTACTATTTAATGAAGATGCAAATAATTCACAATTGATATTATATAATTCTTTTATTTTAGAATAAAATATTGAACTTACCGCTAATTGTTGGTTATAACTTTCTAATGTATAGTACCGTAATAATAAAATAAATACTTTGTTTACAAAATATGGAGACTCTTTTGTTATTAGTGTATTTAATATATTGAATTTATTATATAATCGATTATATAATGAATATGAAATGCGCAGTGAAATATTTAATGATTCTAATAATGCATATGATTTGGGAATAACTATATCTTCTAAAAATGATGTCAATATAGTCATTGTATAAAAATTATTATTACTTTCTAGTCTGACTTTTACTGTATTTACATTTTTTAAATAAAAATCACTTTTTATTACTGTTCTTAGATTTTCGATATGTTTATTACATATTTTCGGTAAATTTATTTCTAATAATATCTTTTTTACTTTTTCTTTACTAATTTTATCTCTATTTAAATTTTGAATATCTTTGATTAATTGATCATGTTTATTTGCGTTATATGGTATTATAGGATCAATTGTATATGAACTATTTATAATGTTTGCCATTAACCATTTTGGTATTAAGCTATTTACATCAATATTTATATTATATGAATTCAATTTCTCAGAAAATATCGTCTTTATTTTCTGAACTTCCATATATCTTAATAACTCTAATAATGGTGTTTTGTTATCTAATTCATAATGAATTGAATTAAAACTTAAATCGTGTGTACTTGTTTTTATATTAATAACATTCATATCATATATAATATAAAAATGTTTTTATTATATAAAAGATTCAATTTGATACCCATAGATATAATTAAAAAATTAATAAAATATAATACAATTAAATGATTATCCCATCATATTACCAAAAATACTATCAATAACGTTTGGTGTATTCCATGAAATTTTATCCCATCCACCACACATTGATCCAGTCATCCTAAACCAGATTGGATTTCCATCTTCATCCATCTCAATATGAGTAATTACAAACCATTCAGTTTCATATGGAATCTGTGCATCCCGTGCTTTTTTCTGCCACTCTTGTGTAAGAATAACTTGATCCCATAGTTTAACGGCTATATCATTCGCACTACCCTTAGGAGGCAGCTTCAAAATAGTAATCTGATTACCTTCAACAAATGACTTATCTAAAGCATCATTAATCTCATCTGTAGTACTCCCAACACCATCAATCACACTTGCTTCTGGGAATTTATCTTTAATTGATGCCATTTTTGTATAGCTTTTTGAATACTTATAAATATTATACAGTATTGTTTTAATTTTCAATTTTTATGAAAAATCATGAATTAGCTTTCTCAATAAGTTATCATTATTCATTATTTCACGTAACTCTTTTTCTTTTACTAGAGCTTCCTTTTTACCAATACTGGTTCTAATATAATTATCTGAAATTAATTTAAATAACTTTTCTTCACTATGTTTTTTGAGATGATCAATAATTTTTTTATACCATTCCTCTGAAAATTTATCTTCACAATCTTTATTCATACTATTATAATATTCAATCATACGAATAACCGCCATATCTCCAATCGCTTCATATTTATCAGCATCAGATACAATATCACGTATTAATTGTTGATGTGGATCTCGAAATGTAATTACTTTCTTTGAAGGATAAAGCTTATCTCTATTTTTTTTCTCTTTTGAAAATGAAATATTATCAATTATATTATGAATTAAATATATTTCAATCTCCTTACAATCTTGCTTTCGTAAATCACGATTTATACGTCTCTTAATTTTTTCACTATCTTGCACATACTTATGATCATATGCATCATGTAACAAAGATGCTTTTCTAATAATTTTTTTATCATTATTAGTTAAACTGTAATGATCAGCATATTTTAATGCTCGTTTAGCTACAGTAGTTACATGTTCTATACCATGAGACATATCTCTTTCTTTATAGTAGACTGCAAAATCTTTCATATCATTTTTAATTAGAGTATCTTCTATTTTAGAATTACTTTGAACTGTATTGCCAAAATATTTTAGTAAATAAGGATCATATGTAAATAAATATGCTAATCTAAAATATAGCATCATAACAATAAAAATTAATGATACATTATAGATTTTATCATAATATAAATATAGAAAATCAGTTAATTGAGAAGTATCCATCTTAGAGTTTTGTAAATTATCTAATATATATTATTACTGTAAGTATTCAATTTTTATTTAATTATATTTAAGTAAATATTATTTAATCTTTATTATAAATGTTATTCTTCACTAATTTATTAGGAATTATTACTGGTATTGCTATACCATACTTTCTAAATAGTTATGGTATGTTAATTGGATATGAAGGTGTTCAATATTATGCAGAAGTCCATACAACTTTTCTTAATTCTATAATACATACATTATTTATGCCATTCACAACATACGGCATATTATTATGGGCTCCTAGAGTAATAACTTGTGATTATAATTTTGGTATTAAAATACAACATTTTTTATATTCAGCGTACATGACTCATTATCTTTTAATTAATCCATTTATTGGTGTATTAACATCAATATTATATTATTATCCATTATTCTATGCAAATCTAGATTATAAAAATAAAGTAATTTATCCATTTACGTCTGGATTATTTATATCTATAATTGCATTAACAGTTCAAGAAGTTTTTGGTCACTGGTTATCTGGCGATCCTCCTAGCCGAATTGAAGCTATACCAAACGCAATTTTATATGCTATGTATTATTCGGTTAGTCATTTATTCACATAAAAATATTAACATATTATATAAATATGCAAATATTTGTAAAAACGCTTACTGGAAAAACAATTACTTTAGATGTAGAATCATCTGACACTATTGAAAATATAAAACAAAAAATTCAAGACAAAGAAGGAATACCACCTGACCAACAACGATTAATCTTTGCTGGTAAACAACTTGAAGATGGTAGAACACTTTCAGACTATAATATTCAAAAAGAAAGCACTCTTCACCTTGTATTACGGCTTAGGGGTGGGATTTAAATAAAACTTTACAATCTGGGAATCTATGCAAATATTTATTAATTGCATACATTCTTCTATCTATTGTTGATCCTTTAATATTACATTTTGTATTTTTTACACTTCGCTCTAATGATAAACTCTCACTCTTTGTTAAACCACTAATATGTAAGTGATATTGCCACTCTCCATTTCCCTTAAAATTATGTGTGTATTTTGCACCTCCTTTTATTTCACCATTATGTTGTCGTATACGTCTTTCTAAATTATTTGTTATTCCTACATATGTTCTATTATTTTCTGTATTCTTTAATAAATACAAATTATAACTCATTATATATTTATACTAATTAATTTTTAGTAATATAAATACATAGATTTTTAAATTATATATATAATATATAATGACTGATCTTATACCAATTTATTATTTTAAATCAAATATTCATCATTTATTGGATCCATATATTGCTAATAATATAGGTAATAACTTTGAAAATTCATTAAAGTATTTTAATCATATTTTTGAAAAAAAATTTGAAAAAATATATGAAAATTCCATATCGAATCACAATTTATTTAAAAACTTAAATAAAAGAGACAATATAAAAAAATATAATATTCCATTCGAACAAATATTAAAAAATATTGAGATTAATGATGATCATAAAAAAAACTTACATATGTCATTAGTAATTGATAAAAAGAATAATTCAGAATATACATTTCCCAATATTAAAAATAACACTATATTAGATATAATTATAGATTTCAAAAAAAACAAAAAAGTTATTCCAGCTAATTTTGTAAAATTATTAGAAACTGTAAAAGAAAAGTATAATATAAACTATATAGATAAATTTCAACCTTTACATACTTTAATAACACTTATATCCCTTATTAAACACTTAACAAAGCTTGTATATAAAAAATTTATTCAACAATTGTTATCTTCAAGTGAATTTACAGACACTATTTTACAGGGAGGTTATTACAGTAATATACGTGGTATAGGACATCTTGTTGGTGTATATTTAAAAAAACAAATTACACAATCCACCGAATCTTCCCCTATTTCATCACCAGCACCACAACTATTCACTATAATTATCGCTAATTCTGGAAATGGGTTAGCATATCATTCTCTTGAAAAGATTACAATTATAAATAATGGTACAGGTTTATATAATGAAAATATACCTTTAGATAATGTACTTTTAATCATAAAAAATAAAACTATCGAAGAAGTCTCTGAATTTATAATTAATGGTATATTAAAATGTTGGTATGGATTTGATTCAATTTGGAATGATGAATATGAAGTTCATATAATACCACAATTATCAAGTAACGAACAAGGTAATACTACATTAAAGTCAGTTAATAAAAATAGCATCGAATTATTTTATAAATATGTTTATAAATTAATTGGTACTTCAAAAGTTGAATGTATGCAATTTCGTAAACAACTATCAGGTTCTTGTACATTTTATGGTTTATACTATATATTTATCTATTTACATTTAACCAGTTCACATACTAATACATTAACTACCACGCCAATTGCAACTTTGACACACACTCAGATTATTTCTGAAATACAGTCTATATTGAAATCAAGAGGATGTGATTACATGATCAAATATATAGAACAATCAGATGCAAGTAATAATTATAAATTAAATCTTTATTATGCGTTATATACATCTATAACTACTTTATTTAATGATAATAAGAAAACTACAAAAATTAATGTACAAAAATTTAATGAACTTAAAAATTATATCAAACAATCAGATTTAAACTATAATAAGAAGTTTTATAATCTTAATAAAATATTACCTATAAAATCATATTTACCTGATAAAGACATAAAATATGATATTACAAAACTATATGATGTAAGTGAAACGGGTATTATTAATATAATAAAACAATTACATGAAAATATATCTTCAATATATATTCAATTACAAACAAATACAAATATAGAATATAGTATATTTTTATCATTATTTATTCAAAATTCTATAATAAATCTAGTTGATAAAATTATAAAAAAACAAATATCTTGTATAATCGATACAAAAGATGAGTATAGTATATATTCAAATATAATTAAAATTATTAGTAAATGTCATAGTATATATAAAATTTCAAATAAGCAAAGAATGAGTATATCTAATATTAGTTGTAGATGGCTAACAACATTGTTATTATTAAAATTTATTTTTATAAAATGTATTGATGATACAGGAAATAATGCAAGTACAATTAATAATTTTAGTAGTTCATTATATATTTCTTCTAATGAAAATCCATTGAATACTTCGAAACCATCTGTTGATACTAAGATGAAAACATTGGATATTATAAATAGTATGTATAAAAAGATTAATGATTCTAAATATAAACATATTTTAAGACCAACATATAACACATGTTATTTTATTAATGAAATGACAATAGATCTTGACATAACTCTGATAATTGATTTATTTACTAAATATGCTGAATTCTTTTTTTTACCATACTTCAAATTTAATTTAAATTTTACAATATCTACAAAAAATAAGGATTTAGAATACCGTATTATAGGGATAGAAAACTACTATTTTAATATTCCAATATTAGATACCAAAAAATTTAATCTGGAAAATGATTTAATTGATATTAGTACCGATTATTCAAATGCTCACTTAAAAAATATAGATATAACTTATAAAAATAATAATACATCTAGTCCTAGTTTTACACCTAATATAAAATCTTATAAATTCAAATCACCAATGAATGAAGATTCATTTAATAAATTAATACGAAAATTTAAATTATTATACATGTATATTCAGAAAGAAAAAACAAATATTTCTCTTCTTTATTTAAAATTAATGATGTTTATTAGTAGTTTTTATGAAAGGGAATTTGAAAATAATTATGAGGTAACAGAATTTGGTTTTAAGCATACAAAAGTTTTTACAAGTTATCATCTACAAGATATTTCTAAGAAAGAATATAATAATAAACAATTTGATATAATATCAATATTGTGTTTTAAAAAATCATTAAGTGATTTAGATAGTTTTATAAAAATAATATCAGCTGATGATATAAATAATTATATAATTTTAGATGGTCAGTTTATTACTACCTATAAAAATAACTCGGGACCCGAAAAAGATAAATCCGAACAAGATATATCTGAACAATACATATCTCATACTAGGAATATGATTAATTCAATTGATGTAGATATATTTCATAATATGATGACTGAAATTTATACTATTAACGCATTTTTATATGTTTTATACTTATTATTATTATATAATAATAAATTAGTTATTGCCAAATTATTTGAGAATAGTACTGAATTATTATATAAACTTAAAATATTACATAATAATACACCATATAGTAAATCATCATTTAATTTTATAAGTAATATATTACCTATTTTACTAAAAAATAATAATGATTTTATTCAAAATATATACAATATAGAATATTTAGAATTAGTATCAATTGATAAAAAAATATCGGATGATCATTACTTGCATATAAAATTAATTCAAGGATTATATTCATTATATAAAAAACGTCTTGTTAATAATTTTATTAATTCAGAATCTGAATCAAATATATTAATGTTTTCCAATATAGATCTACCATTATATATAAATAAATTAAATTATAATACACCGCGATCTGAAGTAACATCTAGATTTTCATATAAAATATATGCGATTAATCAAGAAGCAAATAATACAACTTTTTCTCCAAATAATGTTTATTATATAAAAATTAATAGTTATTTTATTGGCAATTTTAATTTTGTTAATATGGATATTTACGCACATATAGATAATGATAAAATATATATTTATTTTTATAATAAAGATCTACATAATATATTTAGATATTCAAATACGAAAACTGATCAAGATCATATTATTCAAATAATAGAGTTATTAGATAAGTTGTATGAACAAACTGAAAAAATTATGTCACAAATTAATACTATTCCTATAAAATTTGATAAAACTACTACAATTAGTCAAATTAAAAAAAATATACAGCCAAAAATTAAAGAAAAAATAAATAATATTTCATATAATGATCAAATACTAATAGATAGGAATACACTTGGTCATTATAAAATTAAACAAAATGAATTATTATTAATAAATTCATTTGACAATGAATTAAGTACACACACACCTAACACATATAATGTAGGTGGGGCACATACTATATCGATTAATATAAACTATGTGAATGGTAAAAAATTCAACCTTGACAATGTATTGCGATCCAACACTATCGAGACAGTAAAGCAGATGATCCAGTCCATGGTGAACATCCCACCGGATCAGCAGCTCCTCATCTTCAATGGCAGACAGCTGGAGGACGCCAGAACGCTGGCGGACTACAACATCAAGGATAAGTCCACACTGTTTCTCGTGCAGCGCCTTCGCGGCAGCATGAAGATCTTCGTGAAGACGCTGACGGGCAAGATCATTACGCTAGATGTCGTGGCGAGTGACACCATCGAGAACGTGAAGCAGAAGATCTACCACAAGGAGGGCATACCGCCGGACCAGCAGCACCTCATCTTCACTCT
>MDTC01236743.1_pt1 | contig 10792 bp, 24 predicted proteins | sample 811181 | NCBI WGS metagenome assembly MDTC01 (sample SAMN05326644, study PRJNA326480) | marine metagenome | isolation source: seawater | place: Pacific Ocean: North | collected 2011 | reverse complement strand
GGTTTCAACCAAAGCGTCCATTTCAAATTCTTCCAAATCTTGCTCTGAATCTTTGAATTCGATCGGCTCCTTCCACTCATATCCCAATTCTTGTGCAAAATCAATGATGCGCCATGTGTTGTTGTACCAACCAAAAGCACCGTCAAAGTAGCAACCTCGTTCGAACTTCTCCATCTTCTTGATGAAGCCGTTTTCAACCAGGTAATCATGGCTGTGCGTTCCGAGAATTTCCTCAATGAGATCCTTTCGGCTCATTCCTTCCATGGTGCAGATGTATCCATCTTCCCGCAAGCTCTTTCCATTTTTCAGGTAGTCTTCGCTCATGTTCAATCGTTATTTTTCCCACAAACGCACGTCGGCTCTTGCCCTCCTTCTTCAAACCAGGACATAGAACACTCATCGCAATAAATCCATTTTCGCATCCAAACATTGTGCGCCATGTTCAATCAAAGCCAATCAACGTGTCGCATCTTGGACACTTGTAATTGCCATTTTTTGTTTTTTCGAAGTAGCGCGAACGCTTGCACTTTTCACAATGCAGCGGAGCGCCCCGCCCATCTATTTCTACGAATCTTGGCTCTTTTCTTGGGTGTTTATCAGACCACTTCATTCAGCTCAACTGATCCATTATCCAAACAATGGGCAACATCAATACCAAAAAGCAAGTCAGAACCAACAAGTACCCCAAACCAAAGAAAAGTAGGGCGAGCTGTCCTCCAATCCCTGATTCTTTCGCTTTGTTTGTTGACCACTCCAATGGCCCCATGAACCATTCCCAATCCACTTCAATTCTTCCCATTCAAATCATCCTTCATGTATAATCATCAGTAATCCGACTCCACACGTGGAGCCAGGTAATACGTGAACTTCAATGGTTTGGTTTCGTAGCCCAAATCCAATTCGCATTCAATCATCAGCGGAAAATCCTGACCAAATCGCACCATCAGGTTTTGCCCCTTGAGAGCTTTAACCATCGGTCTCAGGTATGTCAACGAGTATTGAGACATCACTTTCCCTTTCCTCGAGTTGTCCACAGAGGACGAACCACCTGTAGTCGAGTGTGCAGCAACCGTATCTCCACTTCCGCTTTCATAACCCGATCTGACCACAACATCGTCATCAACCTCAAATGTCACCAAATCACCAACCAAGCGGCAGAATTCCAGCTTCTCAGCCAACTTATCGGCTGTCATCTCAAACGATGTGGTGTATGTAATCGTTGGAATCCTGGGCGAATGCACCGTTGAAAGGTCAAGGCCTCTGTACGAAGCCTTCCATTCATCATCAACATCAGAAATGCCGTACATGAACGTGTTTTTGTCCCATTCAAAATTCAAGGTGTAGTCAGATTTTCTCTTTTCACCTCGCCCCTTGGCTTTCCCGAGTCCTTTTTTCAAGAGTTGGTGCAGCCTTCTCAATTCAAGCGCCAACGTGTGCTCCGGCACATCATTTTCGTTGAATTCTCCGTAAGTGAGCGCTATCATCGCACAATGAGATGCATCAACGCATACCGCTCTCATCCCATTCGGGAAGAATTCAAATCTCGCATCCTCTACAACGACGCCCAACAGATTCGTGATCGTCATCAAATCATTTCCAGGCATTACCATGCAAACATCTGCTACTGGCTTTGCCTCTTTCTTCTCTTTCTTTTTCTTCGCAACTGCTTTCGCTTTGCTCATGTAAAATCTCATTTTCCTTGGACGGGTAAAGCAACTCCGCACCGTTCATTGGCACACACGAACCAGACCTCACCGCATACCATGTACATCAAGCCCGGGTCGATTTCTTCCTCACATTCGCCACAAGGAGCGCATTTCTTCACCAATTCCTTGAACCGTTCATAGCTTTCGCTCATGTCAAATCACAATTTCGACTCAGTTTCCGTCAAAGGGGAAAACAATCTCCCAACACATTGCCCTTCCAACGGGCAACCCCACAGGTTGTTCAAACCGGAGCATCGAATGTTGTAGATGTCCCAGTCGGCAATCCAACCAGGCAAAACTCCCTCTTGCCACAGGTAATCTTGAAGCCCGTAATCCTCGTTTTCGTCAAGGTAGGAACCCATGATCCAAAAACACACCTCTGCCCCCCAAATTTCCGTGGAGTTGTGGTAGCAACCATAGTCAACAAGTGTTTTGTGGTGTTGCTCGTCTAACCTGTATTCCCAATCTTCAATCCATGTGCCCCACCAACGGAATTCAATCACATCCCACACGTTCGGCTCAGGCAACTCGATGATTCCATGTTCAAAAAGTGTCTTCATGTTCAATCTACAATCACACCGAGCAGGTTAAACCTCTCGGTGATTTCCAATTGTTTACCTTCCCACATCATGTCAATGTGCGGGGTTTTTCCATCCTTGCCTGGACAAACAATCACTTGACCCAGCAGGGCTTCCCTTGCGGTCTTCCCAACCACTTCGCCCTTTGCCGGGTGAGTGAATCTTGTGCGACAAAACATGCATTCCATCTCAAATCTATACCGACCCATAATACCTGCAGCCCTCCAACTGTCGTTTAACCTCTTTGGGGACTCCCGAGCGTGATGATTCAATTAGATCGCAATACCAAACTGGCAACCTTTCGGAACTGAAACCCTGCAACTTCAGAGTCAACAAAGTTGCTCCGATTGTTTGGGCGTCCGTTATCGGGACGACAAACACGATGTTTCGTTTTTGCGTCAAGGTATCTTTGTACTCCCCGTAAACGCTCCACTTGCTCGTGTCACTTACCCCAAGACATTCCCCCAGTTGGGCCATAAGTTGTTCAACTGCCATTTTGTGCCAGTAGGTGTTTTGCCACACCATTCCTGCGTAATCCTTCAAATTCAAATTTCGAAACATCATCATGTTAAATCTCACAACCATTTGTTCAGGCCCTCAATGATTTTTCTTTTCACAGAAAACTGAACTTGCTCGTATTGCCAGCCGTCGAACATGTCTTTGAGGTAATCCAAACCCCAATCTTCATGCCCATTGGCCGCAATGATTCCAGAAAGCGTATCAAAAAGGTCGTCCAAAAATCGCTTCATCAATGGGCCCATCTCCTCGTACTGAGAATCTTCACCCCAAAAGTGATCCACAACAACTGGCCACCATCCAAGCAGGTTTTCGCAACTTGCCGGAAATTCCTCCCTTTTTATCGGTAGGAGTTTAGGTGGAGCTTCCCAATATTTCCCGCTCCCTTTCATCGTTTCTTCAATTTCCCACGCATTCGAGTAAATCATTTCATTTACGGAATCGCCTCCCCAATACCACAGCTTATCATCAAAATCGTCAACAAATTCATCTGCACCAGGGAAGTCAAAATTCAGTTCGAAAACCGTGTTCGCAAAATCAATGTTCACCTTGGTCGTTCGTTTGTTCGCGCCAGAGTAATCGGCGCCGACCAAGAATACCTTGGTGCCAGTCAATCTATCAACCGATGCCATCAGTTTTGCCGGGTAAGATACCGTGAACTCCTCGCGATAATCGAACAATTTCACCTTGCTGATTGGGACATGAGATGGTTCATCCAACGCCAGCGGGTTGCACCCGTCCGGATAGTTTACTGACCACTTCGCATCCACCAAATCCTTTCTCACAAACACCAACATCTCGAAATCGCTACTGTGACTCAAAACCTCATACGCCTTTAAATCCACAAAGATGATGATTTCGCCGTCGCACCGTTTGGCCTTATCCGCACATATCCGGTCGGTAATTTCTGGTTCGTACCCATCACCCACCTTGCCTTGAGAATTCCTCATCGGCAGGACATCAATTTTTATTTTCTCAACAGATTCCCAGCACTTCGGTCCATATCCACGTGAACGTGATTCGTCGTCATTCAACTCTCTTCCACATTTCTTACATTTTTCGAAGTCCTTGTTCTTCTTCATGTTCAATCTCAAACCTCAACCTTTGCCCAGCCGAACGACTCACAAAGGTAGTATTCGTCATTCATCTTACAGATGTCTCCAACCGACATGGAATGCATGTGGACGGTCTCATGGCCGTTCTTCAACTTGATATACGGAAGAAGTGGCTCAAGAAGCCCCTGGTCAACCATGTCCGTGTGAAGTCCACCAAATGCGTTACCGATGCCCCAGGCGTCAGCGAGGGTGTCGGCTTTGATGTTCGCAACAGCTCTGTAGTGCTGAAAGAACTCTGGAAGCCAAGCTTCCGAGCCCTCATGCTTTACCGTCATGTCAGCATGAATCATCGGGTATTTGTTCATCGCATTTGTCCAGCCACCTTCCGGATGGCTATTCAAAAAATCAATCATCTCTTTCGTGTACTCAATCTGATACAACGTGATCATGTTCAATCGTTTTCAATTTCCACAACCAATCGTGTGTCAACTGCTTGGATTCTTTTCACCACTTCATGTGGCGCATCTGTTTGAATCATCATCGTTATTTTGTGGTAACCATTTGAAAATCCGTCTGCGAACTCAATGAGCCGCCCATGCTGGTTTCTGAAAACGCTATTAAAAACGGAACAGAATAGCGGCCAATCTCTCCCACGCGGGTCAAAATCCATCAAAGCAGAAATAATGTACTCCGCACTTTTGTCAATTTCCCAACCTCTCCTATCAATGTCGAATTCTGTTGGTTGCTCATTTTCTTCACTTTCGTATTCAGGGTCGTTTTGCCTGCCCCAATAATCGAAATCCCTGCACTCGTAAATCACATTGATTTGATGTAATTCGCAATCTCCTAAAATCTCCTTCCATTCTTCAATCGTTGTCGAAAGTTTCATGTTCAATCTTTATAGCCGACAAGAGCCCATGCGCTGTTGACAATCGCTTTCTGCCATTCTCCACAATCTCCACAGGAGAAATCAGCGTCATAACCTGGTGCCCCTTTCCATAGCGTCAATGCCTTGCTTCCACAATACCTACATCCAGTCATGTTCAATCTTGAAATGAGTTTTTACTCAATGCTTCAGCAAATTTTTCTTCCAACATAGAGATACGCTTGACCATTTCACTTTCGATTGAATTGTCACCAGCATCTTCAATTTTCAATTCCCGTATCAGTTTCAAACACGAAACCAATTCCTGCAACTCCCCATATCCAAATTCGAATACAACTTGAATTTCCATGTTCAATCAATACTCATCAACCCAAAACGTGAACGTGATCACACCACAGTCATCGCAGGTTCGATTGAGGTATCCTTTCCTCTTGTACAACTTGCTCGCCTCGCACAGCTCAAATTCTGAACCTTTCGGCCATGCCTTCTTGCATTCGGGGCAATTATCAGTCATGATGTAATAATCATCCATGTTCAATCTCAAACATCCTTGTAGGTCCAAGTTGACTCTTCAAAGTAAGCCAACTCAATGTTCACCTTCATTTCAGCTCCATCGGGCACACGATCCATGCGCTGCATGAACCAGTGAATGATGCCCTCCTTCGTGTGTTGGCCTTGGTCGTTTTGGGACAGCCGTGGGTGAAGCTCTCGAGCCATCACCAGTCCTCCTCGTTCGGAGTGCCGTCTTCGTTCCACCACTTGTCTTCAAGGTAGTACAAATAATTCGACCACGCATGAGTGTCCGTCTTTTCCAAGTCATACCAGCGTCCACGTTCATCGCATCGCTCCTCGTGAGCTTCGTTGATTTTGTCAAAGATGAAGGCAATGTATCTGTCCCCATCTATGTTTACCTCTTCAGGCCCACCCGGAGTGTATTCCAAGCCGCCGTAGTACATAACTTCGTTCTTGTAGCCCTTCGGGAATGCGATACCCGCACTACCCTCATTGAGCAAAACCAATGCTCTCGAGCCGTTTCTCGATGCTTCTTGCCAACCATGCCTCAATTTCACCTTCTCGTACTCAGAATCGTCAATGGCCCTTGCGTTCCATTCGTTTCCGTCAAGATCTCTTGCAATCATGTTCAATCATTCAATGCTCCATTGTCCAACCGTGTTTCCATTGTTGTCCACGACGGCACCTTCTGTTTTTCCTCCTTCGATTTTCATAGCGATTTCCCGAAGGACAGTCGCAATCATGTAATCGGACACGTTAATTCCATCTGCAGCCAAAAAGGTAGCGTTGACGGTCGAGAATTCAATCTTCACGCCCATTCTTACCACACCTTGTATCGGTAATTTCCGTAATCGACCCTCTGCAGGCCAGCTTGGTACTCGCTTTCACAGTTGACGCACCAGTTGGTGCCATCGGCCTTACGTGCCTGTCTTCCGCATTCATCACAAACAAACGGTTCGTAGTCGTCCATGTTCAATCTGTATCATCCTCGCCGTCATCAACGGGAAATCCATAAACAACGTGAGCAGGGAATAATTCTCCTCCTTCCTTGTATTCCTTGACGACTTCAATTCGCCACCAAGCAACCGGGCATTGGGAAAGCCACTCGTGAAACTCTTCACTCATTGGACTCACACCGAGGTGGCGTGTTACCATTATTTCCGCCTCCTCATCCATGAAATCTTCGGCTCCTTTTCCTCAACCCATTTGATTTGTTTTGGGCATTTTTGCAAACTTCCAACCAAACCGTTCACGCTCGCGCCATCAGCCGGGATGTCAATGCTCCACCCATACACGGGATCACTGGGGCTATTCCCCCAATGGCTAATGCAATCCGACAAACCATCACCCTGCCGGTTAACCCAGTCAGCGAGTGATTCGTCCCATTCGTAAATCTGCCTGTCCTCATATCCTGTCCCGGCGTTGAAATAGTCAAGAACCCATTTCAATGGATCGGGAATGGCTTCAAAAAATTCAAATCCTGTTTCTCCTTCGTATTTGTCGTAGTAAACCAACACGTACACCATGTTCAATCATTCTTGCACATTCAGCTCTTTGCCGTATTTGTCGTTGAGGTACTTCTTTTCCTCGTTATGCAACAAACGGTGCCCTCTTTTTTGAGCATCTACGCAATGGTAGCAAAAATCCTCACTTACCAATTTCTCTCCTTCGCAGAGGCCGTTGTAATGCCACGTTCTGCCATGGCTCCAAATCGGTATTATGCCGTCAAACATGTCGGGCCTCTCAGCAAGCATCTGTTCCAGCGTTTCCAAAGGAACCTCTGTCCACCCCTCTCCGATGTTTGGACACTCTTCGTACTCAAGGACCTCCTCAACCGTTGGCTTCCACCACCTGATGCCCATGACCATTTCGCTATCAACTTCGTAATCTTCGACTTGTCGGAGAGCTTCTTTCTTGGTCTTGGCACGAACCGTGTAGCTGTGCTCAATCTTTTCAATCCTCTTAACAACGAATTCTTTTCGTGTTATCTTCATGTTCAATCTTTTCTACGCTAAATCCCCAACTTTTTGCAGATCCACTCGTGCGCTTCAACGACATCATCGGCCGTGTAATCGCCGTCAAAATCAGGTTCCTCAACATCACGCAACGTGGTCATGTACCCCCATTGAATAATTGACATCGCAGCCTCTTTCACACTTTTCTTCATTCGTCCCATGTTCAATCATTCTACTACCTCGTAGGTACTCTTACTCCAGCCTTGAAGATTGTATAGTGCGTGTCCGCTTCGGAAGCGGGTTTTCCTATTTCTCTTCACAACCGTAAAAATCGTATCTGCAGATAATCGTCCAAATCCATTTGGAAAACGAACTTTGTCGCCGTCTTCCAGTTTCTTTGGTTTTGGTTGTGCGTTGAACTCTCGGCATTTTGCCCTCCATTCCAACGCATATTCGTTGTCAGTTTCACTTAGCATATCCAAGATGTTGTTTGGGCATCCATACCAAAATGGACCCATATTTTCGGTTATCTCTTTGTGAACTACTTCTCTATTTCCTGGGTAAAACTTGTAGCCAATCACCATACCAATCACCTTTTCATCAGGCAATTGGTAGGCAGCGTAAATGATGTTGGTCCAATCGAATCCATCACCCTTCGTGCTTTTGTGCTTCAAAATCTTCCATTCTCTTCCGTCCGCAGCTTTTTGGTTTTGATACTCCAAAACTACATCCTTCGGCTTTTTCCCGTGTGGTACAAAACTTCCTGTACTTCCCATGTTCAATCAACATAATGGGCCATCGCAGCCTTAAGCAATTCAGGCGATGAAGAGTTCCAACTCACGTGTTGAACTCTTCGCAACATCAACAGCTCTTTTCAAGCGCTTGATGTTTTGGTGGTCGGTCCAACCTGAACTCCTCCACCGCTTCTCAAGCAACATAGCAAGCCCGTTGGGATCACCCTCGAACTCGTTGTAAACCTCGCTGTCTTTCTTCATTTCCCAAACATTGTGGATTTCCCGAACCTCGGTTGCTTTCGCACCGGTGGATTGGAAAACCCTGTTCAAATCCTTCAAACGCATCCCATGGAAGGGATAGTCCTCGTCTTGTAGCCTCATCGCCAGGAACTCCTGGTTCTTCGTGGCCATCAAATTGTTCTTCGATTCTCCGCACTTCACGTAGCGTCCGTTGACCGTGTTGAAGATTGAAAACATCCTTGCATTCAACCTCCAGCTCGTTGCATCAACGGCTTTCGCACCGATCAAAGCAGCCAAGGGGGCAGCGTTCATTCCGCCAGCACCCAACAAAAACACATCCGTCTGCAGCGCAGGCAAGGTCTCGAAGATTCGGGTCCACACGTCTTTACGACTTGTCAACTCTACCTCCTTTCCTTTGAGCTTGCCATTCTTCAAGCGACCCATCACGTTCGGGGTCGTTTGTGCAAGGTTCGAGCCAAGCGCAACCATTTCCGATTCCACTCCGTACATGCCCTTGTGATGAAGAATCTCATCCAAGTTTTGCCCATGCAGAGCTGGAATCGTCTGCGGTATTTCCTTTCGCATCGTGTCGAACCAATCAACACTCAACACTTGTCGCCTTTCCTTTTCTCCTGCGGACAATGGTTGCCCGGTCGGGATTGGGAAATCTGCGGATATGATGATGTCCTGGTTGCCAAAACCAATGTTCTTGTGCCTTTCAATCAAAGCTTTCACGTCAAAGGTTTCACTCAATTCGGGGTTCATCAATAACTTGAATCCTCCCGAATCCTTTGCCACCTTCGTTTTTGAATCAAAGCTATCGTGATGCCAACCTGTCGGCAAATCACGATCAATCGTGACCAACACGGCATCAGAAAACCTGTCCAAAGGAAGATTCCTTCTGTTCAAACACTCATTCAATTCTGAAGCGTAATTGTCCATGTTCAATCTAAACGCCTTCGGTCTTTCCAACCTCGGACCCATGCAACCGCCTCGGCAGCGGTATCGAAATACCATGAGAGCGCTCCACTTTCACCGTTGTCGCCACCTGTCAAGCCGTGGCTTTCCATGTATTCGACGGCTTCCGGACCGTCCATGGGCCACGCCTCAACGACGACATCAACGAATACCTCAACGCCGGTTCGCTCGTTCAATTCAGCAACCGTTCGGGGAGCCGACGACCATCCGAGGTTGAAGACTCGAAACTCAAGGGACAATTCTTTGTCCCACCATGTCCATGCCTCAAAGCCACCGCCGATACCTACCAAACGGAAGCCCTCGGGCGTGGCAACTCTTGGAAATCCTTTTTCATCCAAAGAGATGAGATCTCCCTCTTCTACCAAATCCTCAAATTTGTTCATGTTCAATCTTTGTCCGGCAATCGCTCAAAATAGCTTTCATCCAATATTATGCACGACATGTGCCGCCCCAAGCAAACGGTTTTGGTCAAACGCCCGTCCGCCCTTTGATAGTTCTTTTTGACGGAACCATCTGGCCAAAACGCACTATGGTCGTCAATCTTCACTCTCACCAAACGCGTCGGAGCGTCAGGGCGGTGATTGTCCTTGTTTACCTTCTCTTCCCTCCATTCATAGGTAGGGCGATTCATACCCTCAACCCAAAAAGATGGCAAAGCTGCTTGGACCTTATGCCAGCGTGTCCATTCTTGTGCCACAACCAATATCGTACCGACCTCCAGCGGTATTTTTTGGTAAGCATCTTGATAAAACGCTGAATCTTTTCGTTTTTCACGATACCACACAACGAGCTCACTCTCTTTTCGCATCTTGATTCGGTCTCCTACTTTCCATTTCATGTTCAATCAATCGGCCAATCCCATTCCTTAGCGAAGTATTCCCGTTGCTTACGGTCCCACCTCGAAATCAAGTTCAACACTTCTTCGTGGATGCGTTCTGTGTCGCAGCCCCACGGTCGGTCCTCGTCAAGCAGAATGTTCGCCACCTCGGCCACGTATTTCGTCAAGGCTTCAACTTCAAACCGCAAATCCCGAATCAACTTGTTCTTTGAAACGAGTACGACCTGGGTCAACTCGTCCAAATGCTTGACATTTCCATCCAAAAGGATGTAATCTTCTCCTTCAACCAAATCCTCAAATTTGTCCATGTTCAATCCTCCATCAGTGAGTTAGCGAATTCAATCGCTTCCTCAACGGTTTCAAACACTCCAGCGTGTTTTTTCGCCCAATCAGCTTTCAACGGCATCTCAAACCTGCCGGTCTTGGCTTGGTGCGCCGCGGTAGCACGCCAATCCGGATATCGCCTGTAGTTCCAATCCAGTTGCATTGCCCTGTGGTTTCGCCACACGTAGTACATTGCCTTCCGATTTTCTACTGCTTCGGTCCCGAATGATGGGCCCCATATCACCGGATCTTTTTCGTTGGCATGCCTGCCCACAAGTCTCGTAGGATTCAACTCGAATCTGTCGGCACCGCCCCAACTCGACTTTTCCCAAAACCTTCCTGCCTGTTTGCTTTCACAAATTCGGTTTTTCATGTTAAATCTCACTGAGAAACGAACCAGCCCATGAAACGCCCAAAGAGCACTTCCATGTTGTTGTTGTACGAACCAATTCGGGTGTTGCACCCGTAG
>MDTC01177979.1_pt1 | contig 10792 bp, 12 predicted proteins | sample 811181 | NCBI WGS metagenome assembly MDTC01 (sample SAMN05326644, study PRJNA326480) | marine metagenome | isolation source: seawater | place: Pacific Ocean: North | collected 2011 | reverse complement strand
TTTTTTTTTTGGGGTTTTTTTTCTTTTTTTTTTTTTTTTTTTTTGTTCGTACTTTGAGGAGAAATCAATTGAATTTTAACAAAATCAGAATCATGCGTAATTTTTAAATATTCAGAGTTTATCCAAAATTCAGTTATAAAATAAAATTCACCATTATCTTTACCTTGAAGATAAAATGTATCATTTGTAGTATAATACTCTTGTTTTAATGTGACCACATGTAATTCTTTGAAAAATTTGATATTTTTTACTTTTAGAGGAAAATAATATGGAGCTTGTTTAAAATTGGTTACACCTTTATATTTAAAATTAATGGCATATTTGTTATTAGGAAAAATAATAAAAGTAGTAACTATATTTTCATTAAATTTAAACTGACTATCATGTCCCTTATCAATTAAAAATTGTTCTATTTGAGTACTTGTAAATGATCGCGGACTTGCCCCGCCTTCTTGCCCTGAATTATCACTTAATTCAGATATTTTTTCAACTAATTTTTCTATAACATATATTAATTGATCATTATTAAAATCTTTTAATTTCATTATATTTATAATAAATATAATTATTGAAGATTATTGATCTGACATTGTTTTTGTATATCAGTTATTGATTTTGATTTAGTAAATGTTTTTTTACTGTGTTGAATTAATTCAATGACCGCAAATGTATTTACAACAAAAATCAACAATATCAAATACATATATCGATTACTTATTGGTAAACTACCAATATTACCCTTATTAATAATAAAATAAGAAATAATGGCTACTGTCATTCCTACAAAGTAATCGAATAGATTTGAAAAATAAGAACTTTCTATAAAATTTTTATAATAATATCCCCGTTTTCCTAAATTATAGATTAAATAACCACATGATAATAGTAATAATATTATATTAAATTGTAATTGATTACAAGTATTTACTAGAATTTTTACAAAATACATTACGGTTACAAAAGGAAGTATGAACGGTATTTTATTTAATTGCCATAAAGTTAATAATACAATTGCTAAAATAGTTATAATTATATTTTTAGTAAAATTATAACAACAAACTATATGCGAATTACCAAAAATTATGTCAAAGTATTTTGAAATATCAATATTGTATAATAATATTATACCTAATAAACAACCCTGTATTATATGTCCTATTTTTTTATAATATAGTGTTTTTATATAATTGACAAACATATTGTTTTTTAAGTTTAATTTTAAATTTTTAACTTCATACGTACATGCGCCAAATATTGATTTAGTTTTATTTTGAGTTATTCCCAAATATAATTGAAATATAATCATTCCGTAGATAAAAAAGAATAGTTTATTACTATCCATATATACTTGTTTAGATAAATAATTAAATGATTTAATGTAAAAAATAATACTAATTAAGCTGCACATGCAGCATAATTCGATTCATGTCCACTATTATCTTGTATAACGTTATTATTTTCATTAATATCATGATCGAAATCGTCATCATCGTTATAGAAATTATCTTCATTATAATAATCGTCTTCGTCATAGTCATCATCCTCATCTTGATATGCATATTCATGGGTAGGTGTTTCACCAATAATTATCAATCGGGTTGATTCAAATAAATACATTTGACTAATTAAATTAGCAATATGTGAATCAAAATCAAAATCTCTTTCTAAATAATGAACAATTTTCAAATGATTATTATATGTATTCGAAAGTTTTTGATTTGTAAATCGTAGACGATCTGTATATGTTGTAATAACACTTTCTAAAAATTCACCAAAATATTGTCTTGTAATTTGCGGTATATAACCTATATCATTAATTCCTAGACCTCCTGCTGGACCATGCAACATAACCAAATAATTATTAATTAGATGTTGTGGTGCTCCTTCTAATTCAATATTATATAATTTTGTGAATAAATTGGTTGAAATTTTTATTTCATTTTCATTTAATTTTCTATGTAATTGTGAGATACGATGACTACTTTGTGACCAATTATACCAGTTGGATAATTCGATTGGTGTAAATCTAAGCATAGTACGATTTTTTTGTGGTTGATTAATTAGAAATTTTATAAATTGAATAAGATTTCAATTTTTATAAAAATTGAAATTTTATTTTTATAGGATTGATAATATATTATATAACTATCAAAAATGACACAAACACAATCTTCATCTGAATATGTTACTGATTTTCAGGTACGTAATTCACATGTGATATTTGGAACAAAAGATAATCCCAAACGATTTGGCATAGATATTGAAATAGATAGCACTCAGCCCTTTCCTGAAACATGGAAAATTTATAATGAAAATGCAAATTGTGATTATATTGCATATGTTACATATACTAGTCATCAATATCCAGATTATCACATTGAACTTATATGGAATATTTCACCAAATATTGATATTCTAGAAAATCAACCAGAATACATGAAAATTAATAAAGAAATAGATAATTTCTGTGAATTTAATGAAGAAAAAATACTATCTTGTGCTAGAGCACATTTCAATGTCATTTATCCAAAATTAATTTTAGGTGATCCTTTTGAATAATTTTTTTGCAAAATTTATTAAATTTCAGAAATTTGCTTCAATACATTCTCAATATTATCAGGATCATACAAAATAAAAATACCACCTGCTTTCTCCCATGGTTCACGAGCCTTTTCACGATCATCAATAAGTACATCACCTGGACTACAATGCTTAAACTTATCTCGCGACCAGCACGTAATTACCCGATCAGACTCAAGATTAAGATTTTTTTTACACCAATCACGCTTTCCATTGATTGCATCCCACTTATTTGAATAGGGAATACCTGTTAAAATAGATGGATTTTTATCAGAAATAGCTTGCCACAACCTATGGCTATTTCTTAGCAATTCCAGATTTTTCCAGAATGATTTGGAATTTGCTGTAACAGCTTTCCATAGCTCTTTTGGAGTATATTTTGAACCAAGTAATTTGGAAACTCCTCCATCAAAATCTGCTAGAACACCGTCAAGATCGCAAAACCATTTTCTTTGAGAGAGATATGGAAGTAAATAATATGAAAGGAGTGCACCACATTCATCAACCTGAATATAATCTGACATCGCACAATTATGTTTGATGTAGAGTTTGCTTGTGAGAATAATATAACTTTAATTTCTCTTACCAAATAATATTTCAATTTTTTTAATTTTAACAAAATTATATTTATTTCATTCTATTTAAAAATGGAAAAAAATATCTAAATTTTTGCATTTTTGCTTTTTTTGATAATATAAATTTTCTAAATAAATCATCCCATTCTTTACTCCATGAGTCCTTTTTATAATTACTCATTTTTAATATATAATTACTTGAAGAAATATATGGTTTTTTCATTGTTTCACCACCTGTAACACAGAAAACCATATCTAGTACATTTTGATACATAACCCATTCATAAGAATCACATGAAAATTCGATGAACCATTTCATCCCCTCCATTGGATGTATTCCAGACAAGTTCATAAAATTTCCTACAACCATTAATCTTTCAATATGGTTTAAATAACCGTTATTAAATCCATTCTTTATACAATTATCAACAGGTAATATATTTAATTTACCTGTGTACCAATCTTTAGTTAGTTTTTTTCTATTTCCAAAATAGTTTTTACCTTTGAAATTGTAATATAAATAACAATATTCTTGATATTCTCTCCAAAATAATTGTCTAATAAACCCTTCATAACTATTAATTGGTATTTTCTTTTTAAATTTTGCAATAGTGTTGATTACATCTAATGGAGTTAATAAACCTATATTTAGAGATGTTGATAATACTGAATGAAATAAAAAATTATTATTTTTATCAATAAAATCCTGATAATCTCCAAACTTTTTAAATTTATATTTAATAAAATTAACCAAAAAATTCTTAGCTGTTTTATGTGTCAATGGAAACTTAAAATTATCAGTATTCCCATAGTTTTTAGTAAATTTGGACTTCACCAATTTTTTACCAATTTCTATAAATTCTTTATCTGAATTATTAGAAGCAAGTTTGGGAATTTTTGTATTTTTAGGCATTCTTTTACGATTTTCTTTATCTTTTGATTTAACATTTGGAATAATATCTAATTCTTTCTTTGCAAATGTGTAAAAGTTATGAAAGAAAAATTTAGTTGTTTTTTTTCTATATTTATCTAAATGATTCTGTTGTAATAAGAAATAAGGAGTATCAATTATGTTTGGTTTACCCTTTAATTTTAATTTATCAGCTGATCTAAACATAGTATATTTATTGAACTTGAAATCTTTGCCATATGGTATAAAACTAGTTTTGAATTTATATTTTTTTAACATATTATAATAATACATCATCGAGCCATGATGTAATAATATTTTTTTTTGATTGTATTTATATTTTTTAAAATAATGAGGATGTTCCCAAATCACATAATGATATTTCTTATCAAGATATTTTTTATGAAAGAGTTGTGTTGGTAAAATTAAGAAAATATTACTCATATAAATATATAGATATATATTATTCTTAATATAAAATTGAAATATATTTTGAACTTCCTAATACCTAGCTTATTATATAGATAACATTCTCTATGAATTCCCTATACGGACTTATTGACAATGATAGTATATATGAAGAACGTATAATTGAACTAAATCGTACAATTATACAACTTAAAAATGAAAATGGAAAAAAAGATACAACAATATTAGAATTACGTGAACAAATAAAATCTCTAGAATTTCTTATTGCAAATTTATTACCATCACGTATCCAGATGAGTCCTGCAAATATAGTCAATAAAATTAAAGATGTAAATGAAAATTCTATAGATAAAAAAAGGAATTGTGAACCTGAATCTGAATCAACACAATCAAATAATAAAAAAAGAAAATTAACTAAAAAAAATTAATAATAAAAAAAAGAAAATTGAGAAAATAGTGTTTAAATATATAATTAATTTAAAATGTATATGTATAATCCAATTATTTTTGGATATATTGCTATATTTTTCTCAATTATTTATCGATTACCACAAATTAAAAAAATATATACTTCAAAGAAAGGTGGAGATGTTTCCAAAAAAACTTACTTATTACACAATCTGAGTTATATATTTTTTTTAATTTATTTATTTCATAAAACACCACTTGATTATCTATTAATCTCTTATGAATTTATAGGTATAACACAGAATTTCATTATTGTTATTCTTAAAATGTATTATAAAAAAAATGTGATAAAACAAAATAAAGAAAATATAAATATATAGATATAATGAATTCTCTATTTATATTTCGTAGAGATTTTAGAATTGTTGATAATGTTGGATTGAATAAATGCTATAAAAATAGTAAAAAAATATACCCTATCTTTATTTTTACACCAGAGCAAATAAAAAAAAATAGTTTTAAATCTGAAAATGCAGTACAATTTATGGTTACTTCTCTGAAAGAATTAGATCAAAAAATTAAAATTTCTTTTTTTTATGGAAATTATATTGATGTTATTACAAATATAATAAAATCTAAAAAAATTAATAATATTTGTACAAATACTGATTATACAAAATATGCCATTAAAAGAGATAAAGATATTTATAAGATTTGTAAAAAGTATAAAGTAAGTTTTCAATTATATCATGACATAACATTGATTAAACCAAATACTATTTTAAATGGTAGTAAAAAAATTTATCAGAAATTTACACCGTTTTATAATAAACATTTGAAATTAGATGTTACTAAACCAGTAAAGTTAAAATTAAATAAAAATAATTTTAAAGTAATTAAAAATAAATATAGTATTTCCAGTAGTAAATTATCATCATTTTACAAAGAAAATAAACAGATAAGTGTAATTGGTGGTAGATCAAATGGTATGAAAATTTTATCTAATTTAATTAAGTTTAAAAATTATGACCAAACACGTGATATGCTTAGTCTAAATACTACTAGATTATCAGCATACTTAAAATTTGGATGTATATCTATTAGAGAAATATATCATTTATTAAAAAAAAAGTTTGGTAAGAATCATCCACTGATTCGTCAATTAATTTGGCGGGATTTTTATTATCATTTAGGATTTGGATTTATAGATCGATTTGGATATTCACTAAAACCGAAATATGATAAAATAAAATGGTCAACTAATTCTAATCATTTTAATAAATGGAAAGATGGTAAAACTGGTTTTCCTATTGTTGACGCATGTATGACTGAATTAAATACAACTGGTTATATGCATAATAGAGGTCGTTTAATTGTATCTAGCTTTTTAATTAAAAATTTACAAATAGATTGGAGAAAAGGTGAAAAATATTTTGCACAACAACTAGTTGATTATGATGTTTTAGTTAATAATGGCAATTGGCAATGGACTTCCGGTTCCGGTGCTGATAGCCAACCTTATTTTAGAATATTCAATCCTAAATTGCAAGCAGAAAAGCATGACAAAGAATGTAAGTATATTAAAAAATGGTTACCCAATTTAAAAGATATACAGAGTAAACATTTACATGATTGGGGAACTCATTATAAAAAATATAATTTAGATAAAATTAAATATGTTGCGCCTATTATTGATTATTCTGATAGTAAAAATAAGGCTCTAACGATGTATAAGAAAGCTTTGAAATAAACGATAAGTTTTTATCTTATATGTAAAAAATATAATCGAAAAATTTAGCAAATAATATTTGTGAATTCAATGTCACAAGGAATTGGAACATAATCACGCTTTAGTAATTCCAAACTCTTCGCTGGCGGCATACCATTTGGAAGAATTCCGGTAATATGTGGCACACCTGACCATACCAAATGATTTACACATTCATCTGTATCAGGATCAATTAAATTAACAGTAAATACTAAACAATTGATTGTTGGATCTTCATCTGATGATGCAATTGGACAAAGTCCAGTTACTTGAACCTTGATTGATTTACCACGAAGTAAACATTTTTCATACCAAAATCGTGCAGATTCTATAGACTTACTCTGATCTCCAGAAAACATTAGAGTAACATGATGAATAAATTCTTTCTTTTTTTCAAAATCAAAATCTGGAACATGTGTATGAATAAAACCAAGAAGCAGTTCTTTTTCTTCGTCAGGTACATGAATAGATGTAAATATTGGATGTGGTTCATCCATTTCATAAGTCTTAATAGACTGAATTATATCAGTTGCAATAGCATCAATCGAACGACGGGTTCCATCATCGGTCAGCCAGTCAAGTACACCAACAAAATCAGCACCTGAACTTACAATAGTTGCAGGCTTAAATTTCTTATAAAATTTACGAACAATTGCTTCTCTCTTTGGTTGTGGAAGTTTTGAGAATGGATGATCTCCACGATCAGCTTTTACACTTTCACAGCATATTTCGAGTAGAGGTTTACCAAATTCCTGTTTCCGTGTTGAAAGTTCAGATGGTGTCAACATAAGTACCTTCCATCCATGTTCATGTGCAAGAGTAACAAAATCACAATATTGATACGGTGCAGAATTATTACGCATCACAAAAATATATTTTAATTCTGGATTGTCCAAATATTCAGTGAATTTTTTTAAGCACCCTTTCTTATTACCCTTAAATTGATCTTGATCAATACCGATTACTTGTGGACCAATCATTTGAATTGCTGGGTCGCAACATGTGTTCTTTCCTACTCCAGGAATGCCTTGCGGCATAATAACTAGTTTAGTATTAGCAACAGTCATTGCCGCCGCAGGAGATGCCACATCTGCACCTGCTGTACCATCGGAAATAGACAATTTGGCTACTTGTGCCTCAATATCACTAGTAGTATATTTAGAATCAGCCATCTTTTGAAGTGTACTTTTGAGAGTTGTATGTATTATATCAATTCATTACACTATTAATTATATTTTCAATTTATTATTTTATCTAAGTACTTATTATAATACTCATTTATTATGAAAATCATTATTATTGGAGCTGGAATATCTGGTTTATCTGCAGCTTACGAATTAAGTAGATTAAAAAATACAAAAGTTGAATTATATGATATGAATTCAGACGGAGGTGGATTGGCTAAAAGTCATAAATATAAAGATGGTAAATATAGCGAACATTCATGGAGAGGTTTTAATAAATCATATAGAAATCTATTCGATATTTTACAAAACATCAACTATAATAATAAAGTTTTATATGATAATATCAATACAAGTAAAAAAATAACTAGTAAAATTATTCAATATGGATATTTAAGTTTAGTAGATAAAAATGTTTTAAACACGCTTAAATTATTATATAAATTTACTAAAATATTATGTTATGGATCATCTAGAAGTAATGAAATTTTATCAAAAACTAAATTTCTAGATCAATTTTCATTTATTCAAAAAGAAACATATCTAAACATTATTGATGATTTGCAACATATTGGTCCTGACCCTGATATAATTTCTAGTAAAACTGTAATTGATGCACAAAAATTATCAAGCGATTGGTATCACGCTGGATTACCAATACAAGAGGGATTAATAGAACCATGGATAAATTATCTTAAATCTAAAAATGTCAAGATTAAATTCAATCATAAACTAACACGTGTCTATATCAAAAATAAGAATATAACAAACTTAATATTTAATAATCAGATACAAAAAAAAGCTGATTATTATATTTTTGCAATACCACCATATGCTTTATATAAATTATTTACAAATGTTGAAATTTCAAATTCATTAAACAAACAAATAGAAAATTTACATCATACTGGCTATCATAAAGAATTAAGTTTTAGATTATACTTCAAAGAATATATTAAAATTGATACTAATCACAGCTTAAGCGATACAGATTGGGGTATGGTAATTATCCCATTACATGAGTATTGGTTTAAAAATACTAAATTAGGTAATGGAATTAAATCAGTTATAAGTGGTACCTGCATTCAAGGTTATAAAAATAGCACAGTTACAAAAAAGAATGTTTTTAATACTCCATTAAATGATATTAAAAAAGAAATTAAACGGCAATTAAATTCTAATTCAAGACTAAATGAAATTGTACAAAAATTTAATAATAAAAAATTATCAGACTATAATTATGAAATTGAAATATGGAAAGAATGGTATAATGTACCCAGAAATTGTAAAGATAAGAAATGTATAGGTTCAGATACAAATGAAATATATTGGACAAATACTTATCAAACATTTCCACATAAATTAGATCAAACATCCGAAATAAAGAACTTGTTTTTTTGTGGAGTCCATACTAAAACAACCTTAGATATAGCAACAATGGAAGCTGCGTCTGAAAGTGGCAAGCTTGCCTGTAAAAAATTATGTAAAAAAGCAAAAATTAAAAATAATATTTATCATTATGAACATGTACATAATATTATATTAAGAGCATTTCATATAATTGATAATATATTATATAAATTAAAATTGCCAAATATATTAGATGTTCTAATAATAATGACGATTATTGCTTTAATTCAAAAGTATTTTCTTAATTAAATATATATGTTGATCTTATTATTATTAGTACTTGCATACTTTATGTGGACTGATTTAACTCTCGGAAAACATGTTTCGTTTACAGATGATGAACAAGCAGAAACTGCTGAATTTAATAATCCACTGGTTGAAATGAATGACGATCATGCAATAGTCACACAAAACGGGGAAACTAATAAATTAAGTCGCCGATGCCCTCATGCAGGCTGTAATGTCAATTATGATAAAGATTCAAATCAATTCGTATGTCCATGTCATCAAAGTAAATTTAATTTACAAGGTGATGTTTTACAAGGACCCGCAGAGAGTAATTTAGCTCCATATTAAAAAATTGATTTTATAAATAATAATATTTATTATTTATAAACTTATTTATTTAAATTGACATACAGTGTTAATGTTATCAACAGTTACTAATTATAAGTATAGTGAATTAGATAAATTAGATGAATATAATGAGGTCGATGAAAATAGATTGCTAAATGAATGTAATCCACCAGTACCGCCAAATTTTATTTCTAAAATAAACTATCTATTAAGTAATTCTGAATATAATATTATTATAGGTGATGTAAAACTCTTTCATATTCTAAATATATTTATTAGGTATAACACATTTGATCCAATTAATATGTTTAATTTAATAATTAATATTCATAATACAAATATTCAAAAACATGGAATTATTTGGGATTTACAAGAAATATGTATTACTTTATCAACACAATATATTATTGTGGATTCTTCATTTGAATGGTTGTATGAATTATACAACTATGTTATCTTCTGGTATCTTTACAAAGTCGATAGAAAACCACATTTCTTTGATTATTCAATTGAAGCATGGAATGCTTGCTTTGAATTAGTAAATACTTCGTAATTATTAATCTAAACATGAACTGTTTCTAAACGTGACATCATACCATGCGATTTACAAAATCTATAATGAATATGTGGATTTAATATTTTTTTTCTAAATGATCTATTTACTTGATAGCCTCGTGGTTTTCTGACTTTCAGAATAGCTATTCCATTTGCATCGGATGTTGTAACTCCCATATTTTTATATTCATTATATGCTTCTTGTGGTGAATCTAAATGTGTATTTTTTGAGTTTTTTGGTTCTGATGCCCAAAATATAACTTTGGTATTTGCTGGAACTTTGACTTTTTTAGATAATGTTGCATTCTTTGGTGTTTGATTTTTTAGAACTGAACAAGGTATAACAGTTTCACTTAAGAATGTTAAATATGTATCACGACCATATGCTAAATAAGCA
>MDTC01014627.1_pt1 | contig 10792 bp, 13 predicted proteins | sample 811181 | NCBI WGS metagenome assembly MDTC01 (sample SAMN05326644, study PRJNA326480) | marine metagenome | isolation source: seawater | place: Pacific Ocean: North | collected 2011 | reverse complement strand
GATAAAGATTTAGAGGAAATTGAGAAGAAAATAGAAACCAAAGAAGAAGAAAAGACTACTGAATCTGATGAAAAACCTATTGTGCCAACTATTACAAATGTTGATAATGAACCTGTTGTTACTAGATTAACATTTAATGATATTGATAGTGTACAAGATGCTTCTACTGGTAAAGTTGATGAAATTGAAGCTCCAAAAGATATTGAGAGATTAGAGGAAATTAGTACATCAAATGCTATTAAAAGACAATTAGAAGAAGAAGATGATGATTTAGATAGAATACAAATTCATACAGACAATGTAAGTATTAATGATTTAGATATTTTAGACATTGAGAAAAGTTCTCACGGAAATGACGAATTGTTATTGGATGATTTTGAGGTTTTAGCTTAATTCGTTTAAAAATATATTTATTTATTTAAATAATAAATATATGGAAAAAGTATTTATTTTGGCTATTGCAATAAGCATTTTATATTTCATAATTAAAATTGTTGAAATGAAATATATTGATAAGCAGAATAAACCTATGAAATTAATTGTACGTGATACATTTATGGTTTTTGGTTGTTCGTTTGTCCCTTTGTTATTATTTTTTCAATTTGATGATAAAATTCAAGAAATCTTTCAATTAGGTGAACCTGCTGATGTTCCATCACAAATTTTCACTGATGAACCTGGCTTTTAAAACTACAAAATAATTATACTAATCAAAAGTATAATTATTTATTTAATTATATATATGAGTAAAACCAAAAAATATTTGAAAAAGAAAAGGAAAACAAACAAAAAAAGAATGAATGGAGGAGGATCCATTTTTAGTAAAACAATTCCAGGTCATGTAAGTATTATTCCACCAGAACCAATAGAATTATTTAATGCAATTATTAATAGAGAAAATGAGGAAGTAATAGTAGATTTAATAAATAGAGGTGTCAATGTTCATGCTTTACATAATTCTTTTACAACTCTTCATTATGCATGTATGTATCGTATGTATAGAGTCATAAAAATGCTAATTAATAAAAATGTGAATGTGAATATAAAAAATGTATATGGTAAAACAGCTTTACATTATGCTTGTGAGTATGGTATGTTGGAAGTAATCGAAGCTCTATATAAAAATGGTGCTGATATGAATTCTAGAAATAATAATGGAAGTACACCTCTTCATTTTGCTTGTAATTCATATAATATGGATCTAGTTAAGTTTCTAGTTGAGAGAGGTGTGGATGTTAATGCTATTAATAATACTGAAAACACACCTCTTCATAAATTATGTCAAACTATTTCAAATTACACACATAGTATTGCTGGTGAGTGCTTTAATATAGCCAAATATCTTATATCTAAAGGTGCTAAAATTGATGTTATAAATAATAAACAAAAAACACCATTAGATTATGTAAAAAATAAAAACTGGAAAAAAATATTAGAAGATATTAGTGCGGAATATCAACGCACGTTGCATGAGGTATTTGATAATTTTGATAATAAATATTTCAACAGAGATCCTTATGGACCACAATTAAAAATAGGGGAATACTATGGAGTTCCAAGAGGAGGAAAATCTATTAATAAGAAACAAAGAAAAACAAACAAAAAAAGAATGAAAATTGGAGGTAATGAAGAATTATATAAACAATTTATTGATAATTATAAATATTTAGTTGGTGTAATGGAAAAACAAAAAGAAAAAGATAGATTACAAACAATTCAAATTAACAACTGCCTAGAAGAAAATGAAAATTTAAAAAAATACGATACACAAAGAGAAGAATATATTAAAAGATTAGAATCCTATACAGAGAGATTAGAAAAAGTTTCGAAATCAGTTACTGAACATAGAGATGAATTAATGAAAAAATTGGAAAGTGATAAATAAGCGTATTTATACATAACTATGTACTTTGTCTATGTCTACTAATTCTTCTGATTGTATTTCTTGATTCACTTCATATTTATTAAAATACTCAAATTCTAATTGTTTCTGAGGAGTGTGATTATGTACTATTCGAGCAATCATTTTATATAATTTAAATTCTGGAAATCTCTCTGAACCATTCTTTTTATAAAGTATACTATTGTTATCATCATCCAAACACCATCTATAAATTGTCTTTTGTAATTCATCCATTTCTTCGTATTCCTCTTCATCAATAATAAAATCATAAATAGAACAACCTAATCTACATAAATCAAAACTCATATTTGGCTCGATAATTGGTTTTGAATCATTATAATATGGTTGACAATTGTATTGTGTAGATGCATCACCACCAGGTGCAAAACTATCACTACAATAAATTTTACCTTGAAATTTATATATACTTCTTCCAAAATCTATTAATTTAAATATTTTTCCATATGTTGGTACCTTATAATACTTATCATTAAATTTATAATATAAATATTCTAACTCTGTATTTGAATACATAATGTTGTTTGTATGAAGATCATTATGTGTAAAATTAAAAGCCTTTTGAAAAATTATTAATATCATTATTACTTGAAATAATGCACTACAAGCATTGTCTTCATCAAATTCACTTTCTTCAAATAATGAATCCATTGTTCCATCACATTTCTCTAGACAAATCATTTGCACTGGAAAATTCTTAATATATGCAAAAATATTTATATCATTTGGTAATTCTAGAGAATCACTATCTGATTCCTCTTCATCACTTTCTTCCTCTGATTCAGATTCATTTGAATCTGACTCTGAGGATTCTGTAGTTGAATCATCCTTTGAAGAATCTATATTCTTATTTTCATAAATCTCTTCTAATTCTTCTATTTCTTCATTTATTATTGGCTCTTTCTCTAAAAATTCATCCACTAGTAATGATTCATCCACTTCAGTATTTGATATGTTTAATTTGTTTCTATTACATCTTGAATTATTTGTCATAAATTCTTTCAACATATCATATTTAGTAATATTCCAACTCTTATTTAAATTCTCTAAAAAAAAATTAGAATCATGCAAATAATCATAATCATCTGTTATATTCATCTTATACTTCTCTTGAACTGCTAAAAATGATCCATAATAATCTATACAATTTTTTATTTTATAATTATGTAACATCATACTACTTAAAAAACTAAAAAAACCATCCACATATGATGAATTATTTAATTCTGTTAATTTACTATGACTCTCTTCTTTATTTTTTAGATTTGGTAATATTCTTAAATTCTCACTTGAAATTTCATATTTTCCTACCATATATCTTATTGGATCCAATAAAGGTGAATGTTTTATAAATATATTACTCTCTTCTTTATTTCCATTGTTTTCTAAAGTTTGTAAATCAACAATCTTCTTTTTATGATTCAAACATATATCATTATAATTCGATTCCTCCATATTAAAAAAATTTTTATATGTTGGAATATAATTCTGAAATGAATATACATTAAATGGATTGTATTCATTTTCTTCATCATCCTCCTCACTGACATATTGAGATTTTAACTTCTCTAAATCCATAGTAATTATTGGAGAATAATTAATTTTAAATTTTTCGTCTTCACTACTCATTGATTATAATCAAATAAAATATTATTATTATTTGAAATAAACGTTTAAACTTTGTTTTTTATTTATTTATTTCTTATATATGACACTAGAATTAAAAAAATTTAATATGAGAGATATTACATTCAAGCCAGATGAAAATAAAGGTCCCGTTGTTGTTCTTATTGGAAGACGTGACACTGGTAAATCTTATTTAGTTAGAGATATTCTATATTATCATCAAGATATTCCTATTGGAACTGTTATATCTGGTACTGAAGCTGGTAATGGTTTTTACAAAGAACACGTACCTAAACTTTTTATTCACGATGAATACAATACTGTTCTCATTGAGAATATTTTAAGAAGACAGAAAACTGTTCTAAAACAAATCAAAAAAGAAATTGAAACATACAAAAAAACTTCTATTGATCCTAGAGCCTTTGTTATTATGGATGATTGTCTATATGATCAATCTTGGACACGTGATAAAATGATGAGACTACTTTTTATGAATGGACGTCATTGGAAAATTATGTTAATTATTACTATGCAATATCCTCTTGGTATTCCTCCTAATCTGCGTACAAATATTGATTATGTTTTTATTCTTAGAGAACCTTATTTAACAAACAGAAAACGTATTTGGGAAAATTATGCTAGTATGTTTCCTACATTAGAGAGTTTTTGTGCTGTTATGGACAATACTACTGAAAATTATGAATGTTTAGTTATTAATAATAATGCAAAGTCAAACAAACTTACTGATCAAATTTTTTGGTATAAAGCTGAACCTCATCCTAATTTCAAACTTGGCTCTAAAGAATTTTGGGAAATTAGTAAAAATCTTGGATCTGATGATGAAGATGAAGCGTATGATCCAAATAGTCATAAAAAGAAAAACAAAGGTGGAAATATTAATGTTAAAAAAACTAATTGGTAATACTTTTAATCGGGTATAATTGTTCTTATTTGTTTCAATTTATTGATATCTCTTAAATCATAATAACATATTTCAAAAAAACTTGTTCCCCAAAAATAATCATAAAATAGTCCAACACCAGGTAAACTATCAAATTCTAATTCAAAATAAAATTTATTTGTACAAACATATTTATTATCAATAAATCGCATATTATGACCTGTTCCAATTGTTGTATTTACTATACCATTGGGTAAATTTGTTAGCCATTCTAAATCAATATGCATATTAATCTTTTTTTTCAATACAGGATTTAATATAAATCTGTAAAATCCTAAATTTATTGGATGTATAACATTAACAAATTCACCTTTTCTATATTTCATTCGTCCATCATATTGTAATATTTTATCAACTAATTCTAATGGTAAATTCATAATATAATTATAAAATTTTATTTATATTTATTCTAAAAACTAATTGGTAAATATACTTGTCAATTTTACTGGTTCTTTTATACCAAAAACAAAATATGCATACAACCACATATATACAGATATAAGACACCACAATGAACCTATTGCGCCCTTAAATATATATTTTATAAATAATATTACTAATACTGAAGTAATAAAACATAGTGTGTTTGGATAAGTTACTAATGCTGCAAATATTATTACTTCTATTAAATATAATTCTTTATTTGCCCATAGTGGTGATGATAAATTATTTGTACAAAATGGTCTTGAATATCCATTAAAACGTACGAATAAATATATTGTTAAACAAATCATTCCAATATAAAGTAAATAATGATTCATGTTATTGAAAATAAATACACAATAATATACTTGTAAAAACAACAAAAAAGGTATTAATATAGAAGTTGTGTAATAATTCAAATTATTTTTTTTCATATCTGACAACCACAATAGAGAATCAGCAAATTGCATTGTTGAATATATCAAAAACCAATATACTAGACTTTTTTCATAACTAGATAAATCACGTTGTAATACTATATATCCTGTTAAATATGATATTATTCCTGTTCCTAATGATACCTCTAAACTAAAACACATTTATATATATATTTATTTATAGATTAAATATATACAACATGTCAAATATTTCAACAAAAAAGAGAGATTCAATGAAAAAAACACTTAGAAAAACTATGAAAAAACAAGGCAATTCTAATATTTTTATTCCTTACTTCTCTCAACAAGACAAAGATAATTTTGAAAATATTCTTTTTGAAAATCTTAAAATTAAATTTCAACTTGTAGATAAGAAGAAATTAAAAAGAAAAATTTTGAGAAAATGGTCTGAGAAAAAATCATCCAGTGAGACCAAGCAATTATTAATCTCTCTTTTTTTATCTATTTTCTCTGAGAAAAATTCTAATTTTAAAAATTGGCTTAAAAAATCTAAAAGTACCAAAGCTTTTAAACAAATTGAAACTAAAAAAAATATTGTGAGAAACTTTCTATTAAATCAATTAAATAAAAATCAATATCCTTTTGATAATGAATCCATTAATAATATCAATTCTCTCTATATTGACTATGATGAGAATGGTTGTGTAGTAGATAAAACTTATTTGAATCCATTATTTATTGAAGATAAATCTCAAACAAAATGTGTTTCAAAAGAAGAACTTTTAGAGATTAACAATAAAATAAAAGAAAAAAACATTAAAAAACTGGAAGATTCTAGAGCTAAACAAATACCTCAATCTCTCATTGATAAATGTAATAAAGATTTTTTAAAAGATATTCAAGCACTAGATATTCATATCGCTTTACCTGTTTATAATAGAGAATTCTTACAAAATATTATAAAAGAATCAAATAATTATATGATTATTTTAGAGATAATTATTAAAATACAAGAAACGACTTTAGAAGAATATTATAAAGAAAATGATAGTTTTAATAATCTCTCAAAATTACAGAGAAATTTCTCATTATCCTCAGATCCACCTCAATTGCCTTGGTCAAAAACAATTCAAGAAGAACTTTTTAAATTAGATCACAAAGATCTCAATTTAAAATACAAATCTTTTAAATTATAATTTCACTTGTTGATTGAATATTTCAAAAACATCTTTATCATGTGTTATTATGAATATTGCTTTTTTATATTCTCTAAAATCTTTGATTATTCCAATAACTTCATTTTTTAATTGAGGATCCAATGCATTTGTTGGTTCATCTAATACCAATATCTTAGAATTATTAATTAATCCTCCTATCATATTGATAATTTGTCTTTGTCCACCAGACAAATTTTCTCCTAATTGTCCCGATTGTTTTGTATAAATATCAATATTTTTATATAATTCACTTATTTTTGGATATTTCATTATTTTATCCAAATATTTATTACAAACCTCTTTATCCATACAACCATATAATATATTATCAATGACTTTTTTATCAAATAATTTTGATGTTTGATTTACATATGTTATTTGTTTTCTTAATTCTAATGGTTCTATATCATCAATGTTAACACCATCTATAAATATTTCTCCTTCTTGTAATGGATACATTTTTATTAATAATTTAATCAAGGTACTTTTTCCACTACCTGAAGGACCTGTTATTCCTATTACATCATTTTTATTGATTTTTATTTTGATATTTTTATTTTTAAATACTTGACCACCATTTGAATATTTGTAGCTTACATTTTTGAATTCTATATTATCAAATTCTAATTTTTTAGATTTAAAATTCTTTTTGTTTTTAATATCATCCAATTGCTCACTCACATTTTGAAAATATTTAAATGCTACGTCCATTCTTCCTACAAACCCTGCAAAATCTGGCAATTGTTCAAACACTTTTGCTATATTCTCTCTAAACAACATCAAAATTGTTATTGATGACATAAATTTTACATTTGTTATTTTCTTATTTTGAACCAATTTTAATAAATACCCAAACGAAAAAAGAAACAAGATCATTAGCATAAATGTCATTATAGTAGAAACTAAATTAGTCAAATTATAATATTCCACGCCATAATTCTGTATTCTCTCACTCAAATTCTTCAATTCTTCTGATTCTTCATCAATTTTTCCTCTATAAATTATCTTATCCATATTATTCAATAAATCTATTATTAATCCATCTGTTACTTGAGTCTCTTTTTCAAATTCTTTATTTTTTGCTATTAAATGATTAAATAAAAAAAGGAATGCAAATACAATCAACAAATTTCCTGCTAAAAATAATGATGACAATTTGTAATCTACAAATAAAAAGTAAATAAATATTAATAAAATTGCTAATAAATTAGGAACAAAAAATGCCATTATATCTGAAATAATTGCTGCAATTAAATCCGCTATTCTGTGAATTGGAGAATTTAATTTTGTAAAATTATCTTCGCTAAATCTATTACTATTTGCATTCATTACTAATTCCATCAATTTATATCTTCCCCAAGGCTTTATCTTTTGAATTAAATCTATCTGAAATCCATAAAAAAAATGATATGCTATTTGGTATACTAAATATAATATACCTAATACCATAAATAATGACCAAACCTCATTTATTTTATTATCATTTACCTTATCAAATATATTTGCCGTATATTTACTTATTCCATTTGTATATAATAATGTTATCGATCCACTTAATACTAATATTGATATTAGACTAAATAAATTCTCTTTGAAAAATTCTGACACTAAATATACAAATACGTTGTTCAATTCCATATAATATCCTATAAATTAATACAATATTATAAAAATTCAATGTTTTTTTACTCTTCCAATTTTTCATTTTCTTCCTTTATTATTCTTTCTCTTAACTCTTCATTGTACTTTTGTGACTCCTCTATTGTTACTGCCTCTCGCTCATCAAAATCTACATTCTCTTTTACTCCTACCAAATCTCCCTCCTCTGTTAATGTTTGTGTTAATACATTTCCTGTCTCTCTTGCTTTCTTTATATTCTCTTCTATTGCTTTACGCTTTGCATCTTTTACTCTCTTGTCAAATTCTTCCTTCGCCTTTTGCTCATTCTTTAACTTCTCATGATGCAACTGATTCAATTCATCCTCCATAAACTCGATTCTACCTGTCTTATATGCATCTGGATCCCAAGGAATCCACATTCCTACTGGACCTACAAATATATCATGATTTGGATCTATCTCTCTCAACTTTTTACATCTCATCTCTGCTTCTTCTTGAGTTGCAAAATTTCCTCTTGACTTGATTCCTCGCACTGATGTTTGAAAATTGTTCTTCTTATTAAACTCTAGTGTCAATCTCTCTTCATGTTCATCCAAAAATGTCTTGTAATCCTCCTCTATTAATGTTTCCTTTAATTTATCTTTCTCTTCTTTAGCATATTCCTGAAAATCTTGCATCAAATCTTCAGTTTTTATTTTATATTTATAACTCACAAAATTTAAAAACTCCACCGTCTTTGTAATACATTTAGTAAAATCCCATTGTTTTACAAACTCCTCAAACAAATATTTATCTTTTTGTTTTATTATTGATTCTGGTGATATAAATGAAAAACATCCAAACTTTTGCCCTGATATTGGTTGATCCTCATCACATAAATCTATATATTTAGGATTATCTTCCCCATTTTTTAGTTTTTTTCTCTCAAAACCAGACATTTATTATTCTATAACTTATAATATTTAAGTAATTTTTTTTATATTATATATATATATATGTCTAATTTTGACTTAAGTGAGTTAATCAAGAGAGCCATCAAGTACATCATTGAAGGTGTTATGGTCGCTATTGCTGCTTATGCTATCCCTAAGAAAGCTTTGAATGTTGAAGAAATTGTCATTATTGGTTTAATGGCTGCTGCAACTTTCTCTGTTCTTGATGTTTTCGTTCCTTCCATTGCTGGAAGTGCTAGAGGTGGTGCTGGTTTCGGTATTGGTGCTAATCTTGTTGGTTTCCCAAGAATGATGTAAGTTCATTGATTATATAATTTAAATATTCTATATTTAGTATTTAAATTATATATTTGCACATTTATTTGTTCCAAAAAGAAATTTTATAAAATTAAAATTTACACCTTTTTCCCTCTTTTGTTTTAAATAATATTTATATACTCCCACTCCTATTATTACTGGTATTATCATATACGACAATGTTAATATGTTATACAAGTACACTACATTATCCATCTCTTTGTCTTTTACTTCTATTGATTCATTTACATCTTTGATATTTTGAATGATAGTACTCTTATAAATAAATAACGAATTTGGCATTACTTTTTCCATATCTAATTCTGATAAATTTACTTTATACAACAAAAACATTACAAATATAAATACTAAGAAAAACATAAATACTATAAAATAATATAACTCCATCTTTGATGAAAACAAAAATACTGAATAAATTATAAAACTATAAAATAGAGATTGCAATAAATAATTATATTTTTTACTTGAAAATATCATAGTTAGTCCCTCCTTTGTATCCTCTTCATTTACTACAATTGATTCTGGCGTATACCAATTCAATATAAATGTTAAAATATAAATTGAGAAAAATAATAATGCGTGTTTTACTAATAAATTATTTTTTAAAAATCTCTGTGTTGCACATCCCAATAATAAATTCAAATTTGAACTTGCTAAAAGTAAATATATAAAAAATAACGACAACATAAATTTATTTATTGTATCAACATTCATTTATTATATATCCATATTTTATTTTGTATTAGAAAATTTACTCAATAATGGATCTTTTATTTGGAAATTTCTTAGTAATGATAATCCACTATTTAAAAAAGAATTTGAATTCTTTTCTTTTTCTTTTTTTATTTTCTCTAATTCTTCATAATAATAAGCGTGTAATACAAATATTAAACTCATTTTCCCTTTTAATTCTTTATCATCTAACAATTTATTCATTTTTTTTTCTGTTGCATTTTTTATCCTTTTTTCATAAAATAAAGTATATTCTCTATCTTCTACTTTATTCTCTACTATTTGTTTTACTTCTTTTTTATATTCTTCACTCATTTATATATCCTTACATAAATATTATCTAAATCTTTTCTTTTTTGTTGATCTTCTTTTTCCTCCACCATCAATATCTCCTATTATTCGTGGTTCATTTTCTTTTGATTTTTCTTCTGATTTATTTACATCTGATACTTCTTTACTAACTTCTGCTTCTTCTTTTGGTTTTTCATCTGTAAATAATTTACTTACCATTGGTTTATCTATTTTATCTTGTGCTTCTTTTACTGCATTTATTACATCTTTTGGAGCATAACTTAAATTTATTATTAAACTATTTAATTGTTCTAATACTTTTCCTTTTAATG
>MDTC01095735.1_pt1 | contig 10793 bp, 3 predicted proteins | sample 811181 | NCBI WGS metagenome assembly MDTC01 (sample SAMN05326644, study PRJNA326480) | marine metagenome | isolation source: seawater | place: Pacific Ocean: North | collected 2011 | reverse complement strand
ATTCCGAATCGATTATATTAGAACGGCAGGTCGCCACGGATACGCCACCATGGCTTAGCGGTATAGCACCTCATTGGTAATGAGGAGGTCGCGAGTTCAATTCTCGCTGGTGGCTCCATAGTAACTCATTTTGTCTTTCTAAATCACAAGATTCTGAATTGACCTTTGAGGGTAGAGTTGATAGGTCTCGGCGGACCCGTAGGGTCCGTTGTGTACATCGTGATGCCTAAGAAAACACTCTTGTGCGTTTTTTTGTCTCTGCTGATGTTCAGCAATGTGGCAGCAGCTGGAACCAGTATTTGGAGTGGCCCTTCAGCCCTTGCTGGTAACACTAAAAATGTGCCAAGCGGGTTTGAAGTTCCAGGTAATGCTACAGTAATTGATGCATGGCTGCATGTTGATGAAAGTGGATATTTACCTGATGGGACGGGACATACTTGGACTGGAGAGGATGTTCCTGGGAACTTTAGTGTAGGTCAATTTAACGATGCTATGATGGGCAAATTCGATGGAGCAATGTCATTGGCACCCGATAGTGCAGTGTCCAACATTGATACCTTTTCTTCTGCCAGTTTGCAATTGCCAAGTCGTTGGAGTACAACTGGATCGATTTGGGAAGCTATTAATCCAACAAGTCTAGGTGGTACAGTTAGTGGCTCAACACGAACTCTAGCTCATGGTTCTGTTCCAGCTTCGGCTGCCGATGGTGGAGTAGTGGCGGGAACATTACCGGGTCAAGCACTTCCATCAAACTCTGCCGGAACTTTGACTGGGCAGCAATTTACAGTACCATCACCAATCAGTAATTTCAACTTTTCATTTTCACACTGGCATCACCTTGATGCAAGTGATGGTGCTTGGGTGGAATACAAATTGGATAATGGCAATTGGACCTATCTTGAACCAGCAGGAGGTTATCCCTCAACTATCTCAGCCAATGCATCCGTACCTAACGGTGCTAATGGTACTGGATTTGGTGTATTCGGTGATGGTAATCATAGTTCGTGGACTACAGCCCTTTTCAATCTAGATAATCTAACTGGAATCTCAACTGCTACATTCATGGAATTTAGATTCCAGGTTTGGACGGACAGTAACAATACTCCCCGGCCAGGATGGTTCATTGATGATTTATGGATAACAAATGTTGGCAACTCAGTTGGTCTTTGGCATCATGGTTGCAATTCACAAACAAGTACAACTTGCTCTTACAATAACAATGCTGAAGCAGCATTGGAAAGCGATGTCAATCTTTCAGCAACTAATACTGGTTCTAAAATTCAAACACGCTTAGAATTTGATTTAGAAGGTTCTTCCTACGATAATTTCTGTGTGGAATTATCTACTAATAACGGAGTTTCATGGACTGATATTTCTTCCTCAAGTAGCTCTACAGCTACATCTTGTCGCTCAAGAACTGGTGCGATACCCGGTAGCAGCTATACATTGCCTAATGGGACTACAGTTTTCGATGATTCGGGAGGTTTTGTTGTTCTTGATTTTACAATTCCAACCTCAATGGTTGGCTCTAGTGGACCTTCAAAGATCCGTTATGTAGTTCAAACCGATTCTTCAGTTCAGTACGGTACTCCACAAGATTCCAAGGAAGGGCTAACTGTTGATTGGTTCAAGGTAATCAACTCATCTGGTACGACTATTGATTCGAATATGCTTTCTAATTCTAGTGCCGCAACTCATTATGCTCTAAATGGGGCAAATGATGATTGGTCATTTATCCAAATTGGTAGTGGAGGTTTATCGAATACTGATAGTTTCGAAGATTCGCCTGCATTACCTCCGGGAGGATGGAGTATTTCCAATCAAGCAGGTCAGACTGGTTGGCAATTCGGAGCATTGTGTTCAACTTTTTCTGATGGGCCATCTTCTTTCCCAAGTGCGAATCTTGGTTTTGGAACTAATATCTGTGGTGTTTATGATTCCAGTTCTGATAACTCTTTGATCTCACCTGATTACTTTGTGCCTTTAGGTGCAAGTGCAAGGTTTGTTTGGAAACACTGGATGTGCTCAGAAGATAACTATGATGGAGGTGAGTTGTTTATGTCTCAGAATAGTGGATCATGGTCTAAGGTTTATGTCAACTACCCAAACGGGACTAACTGGTATGACGGTCAAACCTATTCAGGAACTGATGTTTGGGATGGGCGTCAGTATGTAGCTGCTTCAGGCGGATTTTACTGCAGTAGTACTGTTAGTATTCCTTGGGTTGATATGGAATATGATGTTTCAAATATGTCCGGAAATAATATTTCATTTAAGTTTAGACAAACTTCCGACTCTTCAGGCCAAGATGCAGGGTGGTATGTCGATAACATAGGTTTAGAAGTTGACTGGTTCGAAACTGAAGGTTCATGGATTAGTCCATTAGTTTCGACTCATGATTTGGGCTATGGTTTTGTCGATGCAGACATAATTCTTCCAAACAATACATGGTACGGAGTAAACGTTCTAGATACAACTGGGCATGTGATAGATGGTCATTCGAACATGAGCTTACCTTTATCACTCGCTAGTATAGACCGAACAACTCACCCTGATGTGAGAATCGAAGTACTGATGGGTACTACTGATGAGTATTATACTCCACTTATCCGTGAATTGTCCGTAGGGGCAACCCGTTACTTTGGTGAATCGAATGGCTGGAATATTCCTTCTTCACTAGTACGATTATCTAATGGTACTTGGGAGAATACCGGTGGTGCGACTCAAGTTATTTCTGGAGGGTCGGGTTATTCATCTAGACCAGTATCTTCCGCAATGGTCACTGGTAATTTTACAGACACGACAGCATCGTTAGTTACAGTTGGAACACAAAGTGTATCTGCGATAACTGCAAACTCAGTACTTGATTTGGGGGGTATGAAGACTTATGTGAGCCCAAGAGTAACTATGGCTCCTGGAGCCACAGTTCAATCCCTGGCATTCCGGGGTGAATTTGCACAGCCTGCGCACGATGCTTCGATTGATTTGGCAAATAATGGAATTTTAGATTGGGAGTTTTCTTCTTCGCCAGCATATGGCTCCTACGGATGGCAAACGAGAATTAATTCCAGTTCTACTGTACATTCACTGGACGTCAGTGGTAACGATACTCTATCGGTATTAGTTCCTAAAGATGCTGTAGTTCACACTTTGTTACTTGGAATTACACCATATGGTGATACGGACCCATTATCAATCTCAAGTGGTGGTAATAATTTCTATCAATTGGCTACATACAATTGGACTACAACTACTATTTCGATTGCTAATCCTCAAATGTCATCATCTAGTACTCATGTTGATTCGAGTGGAAGAAATTGGTCATTGGTAGAAATTGATTTGACCTCCTCTCCTACAACTACTTACAAAATAGGGTCCATCGCAATCGGCTACCAATTATTCGAGAATGTATCCGGTTTAGGGCCTACAGTGAAATCATATCATGAAGCAAATTCAAACAATGGTCAAGTTTCCATAGTTAATGTGCCTATGACTTGGCAATCTGTTGCAGGTGGTGTTGCAATCGATGGAGGAGTCTACCACGAGAATATGATTACTAACCATCCATTTACAGTTCCAAATACTTGGTATCCAAGCAGTGTTTTACAGAGTTTCACAACTCAACATCATCACTTGTTAGGCAACGAGAATATCGATGAGATCCATCTAACCGGATTAGATTCTTCTGGGGATACAGTAGAAATTGTTCTCACTGACATACAATCTGGTGGTACCTTTACTCAGAGTAGTGGATTAGGAATGCTGAAACTAAGCAATACTTCTAATGTTAGTGAAATTGGTGGAAGGTTAGTCGTAAATTGGCAATTTGAAGTAGATTGGGATTGGGATGACTCACAATCTATGAGTTGGTCTGCCCAAGGTTTTGACGCAAATGGCGAAGGCCTTTCGCCTGCAACTGCGCAATCTGGAGGAGTTGCAACTCAAGCCAGCGAAAACGACCTACAAGTTGACTCATGGCAAGTATCTGATTTATTCGGTCATGATTTGTCAGACATGTTTTCACCATCATATCCATTCTGGGCTAAGTCGGGTAGTCAGGTCTCAATATCTGGAACAGTGAGGTTCGAAAATACTCTTGACATGAGGCCTGTGGTAGATGATTTCGTAGTAGCAGTCGATATTGATGGTACGAATGTAATTTTGAATTCAATAGGTGATGGCGAGTGGGCTGGTTTGGTTACACTACCAGTTAATGTAACTGAAGTCAATATGACTCCATATGTATTGAGAGCCGGACCAATAACTGGTGCTAGTGGTGCTGAAGATGCCACACTCACTAATCCTGTAAACATCCTACTTGACGACGAATCTCCATGGGCCTCGAATTTGCAAGTAAACAATGGCCAGAGGTTATTGGCTGCTGATGGTTTCACCTGGGACCCAACCTCTTCATTGTCAATGCAGGTTACAGTTACTGATAATCAAGCTCTGGGCGATGAATTAGTTATGAATTATTGGAGGGAAGTGATGGATGATTCAAATGAAGATGGTAATGCTGATGAATCAGAATATCAGTCAATGTCTGTGAGTCTACCAGAGGGAATCTCTGGTGAGAGAACATTGACCTTTAGTGGAATTGATGTTTCAGGGTTGGAAATGAATGCATTGTTTTCAGTATACTTTACTGGCACAGATTATGCAGGTCATGAACTGATGTATGGTGGCAGTCATGGAGTTGATAATGACATGGCGACACTAATTGTTGCTGTAAATGAACCAACAGATATTCCTGCAGCTAGCCTAAGTCTTAATACCGTAAATGACCAATTGTTAGTCGGTCAAATGCACACATTGTCGATGGAAATAAGCGATGAAAACGGTGTCAATTCAATAGACATGGTTATTGTGAAATTACTTGGAGCTGATGAAGACAATATAGGGGTAATGACATGGGAACCGCGTAATGGAGCTATGTATGCAGACGAATTGTCACAATTGACTCTACACGATGTCAGGGTGACAGAACAAGGCACCTCGTCTTTGGTTGAATGGGATTTCACATTGGATTGGGATTTCGATGAATCAATACTTTCAGAATATGTTCTTCCAGGTATTATTGTCTATGATGATGATGAACTCAATCCAGTTGCTCTAATGACAAACCTTGGAGAGATACGTTGGCAATTGGATAACGACTTGAGGATTATAGTCGAAAACATGAGTGACAATACAGAACCAATATCAGAAAGTTCATCACAGCGAATCTATGTTCAACAAGGCGATGATCTAACTTTATCTGGTATAGTAGTATACAACAAATCAGATGCAAGATTGACGTCTCTACCAGGACAAGGACTTGAAATTGCAGTAGAAACAACATATGGTTCGGAATTACTTCAGTACTATGCGGAAGTTTCAGCAGATGGTAGTTGGGAGGTTGGAGTGATTCTACCATCTCGTCCTCTGGACAATACCTTGCCCATTGATTTCCATATCAATGGTGTTCCTGCACCCGGAGAGGATGTCAGTGATGTTGAAACACTAATTACAGTTGATGACAAATCACCATCTGTCCAGTTTTCTAATGTTCCTAAGGATTTGAACAATGAGCAATTAGAGGTATTACCCTTCTCTATATTGGTCACTGATGCAGGGGGTATGCCATCCAACGACCTCATAGTCAATTGGGCCTTTGAAAGAAATGGAATAATAATAACTAATGGGCAGTCAAGTGCAGTAATTCCATTGATTTCTAATGGTTCAGAAACATGGACTTATGCAGGTAGTGTTGATTTTACGCAAGGAGTGAATGTAACTCTTGTAGATGGCGATGACCTAATTTGGTGGATAGATGTAGTTGATTTGGCAGGAAATATTGCAAGTGGAAATGGACTTTCATATCTTAATCCTTGGAACCCTGAATTCGCAGTATTGTCTTTTGATGTTAGTGTTATGGATGTTGATATCTCTCAGGCAGACGGAACTTCAATTAAAGGAAATCAAGTTGTTGAGGGTACAGAAATTGGTGTGGTAGTTTCTGTCAGAAATTATGGTAGTAAGTCGGGTGTAGTTACTGTTTCACTGGTCGAAGATATGGGCGAGAATAGAACTTGGTTAGTGCATGATGCCCAAGAAATGATATTACCGATTGGAAACACAGTAGAAACTAATATTATGAAATTCGAAACTTATGGATCAGGCTCTCAAAACCTTTACGTGAATATTTCTGGAATGGATATATGGTTAGATAATCCAAGTCTGTTAAATTGTTATTCAGTATTAGATAATGCAACTTGCGACTTGGATGGTCAACAAAACATGCCAAAAGTGATCAGCCAAGAAGATGCTGAATCAGGGTTTGACATTTTCTCAACATTCAACATCATTTTGGTTCTATTGCTATTGGGCTCAGTGGTGACAATAGTAGTACTTTTGAGAAGAGAAAGCTCATCTGAAAGCGTATTCTATGATGATGATGATGAGTGGGATGATGAAGATGAAGAATTTACAGATCAAAAGATAACTCCTATTCTTCCTCCATTGGCTCCAGAAAGACCAGATTTAGATGCCGCATCAAGGGCACTTGGTACATTAGATAGCAGTAATGAAAAAACAGACGACTTGATGGAGTCATCCTCTGAATTGTCAGAACCTGAAATTGTTGTAGATGATCCTTGGGCAGATATCGATCATTCATCGATAAATGAGTTAGAACCCGAAAAGGATATTCAAACCCATGCAGAAGAAACAGTTACTTCTGAGGTAATTGAAGAAGAAGAAAAATTAGAAGATGTTTCAGAGAATATCACTCAGCCAAAGAAAAAGAAGAGAAGGCCTGTAAAACGTAAAGGTAAGTCTTCCAAGCCAAAAAAGACTGATGACAAGTCAGAATAAATTTCCACATTGGAAGATTGATTCTACCTTAGAAACGCGCGTATTGTTACAGACTTTTACCGAAATCCATTAAAGCCTGTTTTGCCGATTTGAGTTTAGGGAGCAAGTCTTCCTAGATGGGATTGGGATGGATAATACAAGCGAAAGCAGGGATACCGCAGCACGGGTCCGTGATTTACAAGATCAGGTTAACGATTTGAAAGAATTAGTGAATACACTTCTTTCAGTCATATGTGAAGAGCCAGATGGCGTCTCAAGTGGGGCTGCTCCATCATATGGCCAGCCTAAGATGAATTACTGTATGTGATTATCCTTTGATCACAGCTAGTGGCGATAATCTTGCAATAGGCTTGGTCAAACCTGCAGAATTAGATAGCTTGATGACTTCATCTACATCTTTGTAAGCATCTGGTGCTTCTTCAGACATTATATTTGGTGTGTTTGCATGAACCCTGATTCCACGTGACTCGAGTTCCTTCTTGATTGCTTTACCATCGATTTGTTTCTTAGCTTGTGATCTTGAAAGTAATCTTCCTGCACCGTGGCATGAAGAAGAAAAGGCACGATTGCCAGGTTTGCCCTCAAGTAACCATGAACCAGTCCCCATGTCTCCTGGCACCAGTACAGGTTGACCTGGCAATGCCCTAGTTGCACCTTTACGATGAACTGCACAAGTACATTTTCTACCATCGATAATGTGATCTTCTATCTTAGCAATATTGTGGCTGACATCGTACAACAGTTTTGTTTCAACTTCAAATTCAGCAGCCAATGTTTGTCGTAATCTATGGGTTAAGGCACTGCGATTTGCAAATGCGAAATTCGCCGCTCCATTCATTGCATCAAGATATTCTTGACCTTCTTTACTGTGAATTGGTGCAGCAGCTAATTGTCTATCTTGAATTTCGAAGCCCCAATCATCATTATGCCAGGTTCCACCACGATTACGATATTTGTCTTCGAGAGTTCGAACATGATCAGTACATACTTGGTGTCCTAGTCCTCTACTTCCTGAATGTATCATACAGACGACTTGGCCTTCGAATAGATTGTGTGGGTTTTCATCTTCGATAGATTGAACCGTCTGGAGTTCCAAGAAATGGTTACCTGATCCCAATGTACCCAAGGCTTTCATTCCTCTAGCCATTGCTCGTTCTGAAACACCTTCATCAGTCTCTAAAACACCATTGGATTCGATATTTTCTAAATCCTCAGAGTAGGCAAATCCTAAATCTACCATGGCATTACTTCCACGAGATATAATTTCAGACAGATCATTTCGACTAATGTCGAGACCTCCTTTTCCAGAGCCACCTGAAGGAATTCTTCCATTCAATCTTCCAGCTAGTTTATCGATATTGGGAATGTCATCAACGCTGCATTCAAGCGCTACCATTCTAACTCCACAATTAATGTCAAAGCCAACACCTCCTGGTGAAATTGATCCTCCTTCTTCTCCCCAATTAACATCGGTTGCTAATACGCCCCCGATCGGGAACCCATAGCCAAAATGCCAATCTGCCATTGCCCATGCTTCACCGACTACGCCCGGCATCGAAGCTATATTGACGAGTTGTGATATTGAGCGATCATCAGTACTTTGAGCTAGATGTTCGGAATCAGCGACAATCATCGCATCAACTTTCATTGAATCATGGCGACGAATACGCATTAAGCCCTCGTCCTCGATTTCGAGGTGATTGCGCCAATTGCCTTCGGCCATGTTGCTGCGATGTCTTCTATCTCTTCATTTCTACGCTTGAATTGGGGATGGTTTGAAGTTAGATTGATGCACCCGACTAACTGCCCATAGGGCAGGTGATGATTATGGGTCTACCTCCGATTGACCTCAAAGTGTTCCATGAAAATGGATATACAAGGCGTCAATGTCGAGTCACAGATTTGTGGTTTTGGACTTGTGATCCAATAAGAGACACCTGTGGAGATACCGAAGAAGATGAGTACACATTCATCGGTGCTCCAATTATTTCTGGCTTCGACCAAAGAGGTCGAGAATTGAAGGACTCAATGCGTGAAGCATTTATTGGTTTTTTAGAAGATCGAGGCCATACTAGAATCGAACCTTACCCAGTACTTGCACGCTGGCGTGACGATATACATCTTACAATTGCTAGCATTGCAGATTTCCAACCTCATGTTACATCAGGAGCGGTTGAGCCTCCTGCCAATCCATTGGCAATCTCTCAGCCATGTATCCGATTGAATGATGTAGATGCTGTTGGGCGATCAGGTCGACATCTAACCACATTTGAGATGATGGCACACCACGTGTTCAATCGGCCTGATGAAGGACGAATGTTCTACTGGATGGAGGAATGTGTGAAGCACTGTCATGACTTGTTGTGTGGAACATTTGGAATCGATCCAAGCGAAGTAACTTATGTTGAAAATCCATGGTCTGGTGGCGGTAATGCTGGACCTGCTGTAGAGGTCATAGTTGGCGGTCTTGAACTTGCTACTCTAGTATTCATGAATTTAGCTGAAAGTGATGATGGCGATGTGGAAATCAAGGGAGTGAAATATTCTGAGATGCCACTACAAATAATTGACACTGGCTATGGATTAGAACGATTTTGTTGGGCGGCAGCAGGTACTCCAACTATCTATGAGGCAATATATCCGGAGAGTGTTTCTTGGCTGAAGGAAATGGCAGGTTTTTCAGCTGAAAGATTCGAAATGAATCAGGGTGACCTAGATTCTCTATTAGGTGAGATGAGTCGTTTGTTCGGTATCATGAACATTGAAGCTGGTAGTGATGGTGATCGAATGCGTGATGTATTCCTTACACGATTAGCAGAAAGAGGTCATTCCATTGATGCAGACTTATTTGCATCAATTACAGAGCCACTTTCCCGTATTTATGCAATACCAGATCACATGCATGCTCTTTCTAACATGCTTGGAGATGGACTAGTTCCTTCTAATGCAAAAGCAGGATATCTAGCGAGAATGATAGCTAGAAGAGTTTTGCGAATGCGAGATGAATTAGGTCTTGAACTCAGCCTTTCCGATTTAGTGATGCACCATCTTGATGTGAATTATTCGGCAGAAAGGATGAAACAAACTCAGGACGGTCTTGTCACAATTCTCAAAGGTGAAGAAGAGCGTTATGATGAGATGCTTCGAAAAGGTAACCAAGTAGTCAAGACTGCTATCAAAGACATTCCACCAAATGCAATAGAAATACCAGATGAAATATTGTTTACAATTAATGATAGTCACGGTATTGCTCCGGATTTGGTGATGAATATAGCCAACGATATGGGTTGGAAAAATCTCACACTTCGAACCGGTTTCAATGCAGAAATGGCTGAGCGTCATGCTGCTATGGCAAAAGATGCTGCAAAAGCAGTAGCCGCAAAACCACTAGTGGATAATATTCCTACTCTACCTGCAACCGTACCTTTGTACTACGAAGATGTTTCACAACAAAACTTCGAAGCGAGTGTCCTTGCTTGTTTAGAATTAAGTGGTGAAGATATACCAGAAGGTGCGACACATGGAATTGTATTGGACCGGACGTGTTTCTATCCAGAAGGTGGCGGACAGGAAGGAGATTATGGAAATCTTCGATGTGATTCTGCATCTCATTCAATTTTAGATACCAGGAAAGTTGGTGATTTAGTACTACACCTTGCGACAGGGTCATTCGAAGTTGGCGATATGGTTCATGGAGAATTAGATTGGTCCCGAAGAAGACAACTGATGGATCATCATACAGCTGTTCACATTGTTGGTGGAGCAGCACGCAGGCTTCTAGGCCCACATATCTACCAAGCTGGAGCAAACAAATCGGTTGATTCAGCTAGATTAGATATCACACATCACAAGCGTTTATCGCGTCAGGACTTGGATGAGATTGAATCCTTGGCGAATGAAGTAATTCAGAATGTTTCTCGTACTGAGAAGATGACTCT
>MDTC01252936.1_pt1 | contig 10794 bp, 7 predicted proteins | sample 811181 | NCBI WGS metagenome assembly MDTC01 (sample SAMN05326644, study PRJNA326480) | marine metagenome | isolation source: seawater | place: Pacific Ocean: North | collected 2011 | reverse complement strand
GAAAACACGAAAAAGTAAAGCACCACCATCGATGCGTAAAAAACATCGTAAAGCAAAAAAGGGAATGCCTAAAATTTTTGTAATCAATCTACGAAGAGATTTAGAAAAATGGGATAAATATCATAATGATTATGAAAAAGGTATGTTATCAAGATATTCAGCTTGTAATGGTATGGAAGTTAGTACAGCAAATCCATATTATGATCGTTTAAAAATAATGTGGAATGCTGGTGAAAAAAAGAGAAAATGTGGAGCTGGAATCTTAAATTCACATATGAATTTGATTAAATTAATCGCAGATCATAAAATAAATCAAGCTTTGATTGTAGAAGATGATGTTGTAATTGATTACAAAAAATTGGAAAAGATTAATTTAGATAAATTACCACAAGATAGTTTAATTTATTTCGGAGGTGTTTTACATCCACCAACATCTTTTAAAGATAAAAAATGGAGTTATGAAAAAACTGTGAAAAAATTTAAAAATGGCATTAATAAGATTGATCCAAGTAAATATCGTATTTTTGGGGGATTTGGTTATTACATACCAAAATGGGAAATTGCGAAAGAACTCTATGAAATTTTTGAGCAAAAACCAAAATTAAAACCATTGGATACAGAGATGACATATTTACAAAAGAAAGGAATTATTAAATATTTTTACTATCCTGCGATGAGTTATTTACATATGGATGATGCTGCGAAAGGAATCCATGGTGCGGCTTACATTAAAAGAAACATGAAATATTATTAAAATATTAGTATTATATATATGACCAGAAAAGACTTAGATGGAGGCCGAGATCATCACGACTTCTCCGTCATGGGCACGGGGCTCAATTTGACCCCCCCCCCTGAGCGGAGGAAAATGTCGCACTATCCCTCGCCCATGGAGATAATGCCACGCGTCTCGCTGAAGAGACTTCTCAACCTACGACTGCCCCACAGGTACCTCTCTAGTGCCAACTCGTCCGGGGAAACATCGTCCGAGACGTCGGAAAACAAAGAACAAAAATGTTTTAAGAAATGTTCTGAGAATTATAGGAAATCGAATAGCGGTGGTGCGAGATCCAAACATACAAGAAAGAAATCAAAATCACAGAAAAGAAAACAAGTAAAAAGTAGAAATCTTACAAAAAAAATTCTCCGTGATAGAAAAAGAAAAGAACGAAGAACAAAACAAAGAAGAAAAATAAGATCTCAATTAAGAGAAAAAAGATATAAATCATCGGAAAAAAAAGATAAATATATTGAATATGATCTTTTTAATGGAAACAAATGGGATAATTATCGTTTAGGAGATGTAATTTACGGTTATTTTGCTTGTTGGGACAGTGTTTGTCTTCATAAAGATAATCCAAATGTAGAACATACTTGCGAAAATATAGATTTTGATGTTGATAAAGATTGGTGTCAAGGTCACAAAGATGTTTGGATGGATCCTAAAGGTAGTGGTAAAAGTTATATTGAACAATTACATAAAAATTTCCCGCGTTCAATTGCGTCTAAATATGTAAAAGCGGTAGGATATCCAAAATCATACAAAGTGGAAGATCTTGAAACTATAAAAGGTATATTTGATAAATTTAAGTATAAAAAACCAGATCCATCGACATTGGTAATTCATTTACGATTGGGAGATACAGTCGCAAAAGAATATGCTCAAGAATATTCATATGATTTAAAATATTATGAAAAGTTATTACGAAAAGTAAGGAGAAATAAAAAAATCAAGAGAGTAGATATTATAACAGGTCTTCATATAAATGTTTATGTGAAAGAATCAAATGAGCGATTAAATCAGATTGTTCAGATGTTTTCAAAACATTATCCAGTTGAAGTTATTTTGACAAAAAATCCTGACAAAGATTTTTATTATATGGCGCATAGTAAATTCTTTGCGAATTCAGGAGGAGGATTTTCATTATTAGTAACAAATTATTTGAAACACGATAAAACAAATAAAATTTATGAAAATAAATAATTTAAAAATATAAAATTAAATTAAATAAAATGCCTCGTTATGATAAAGAACAATCCGACCTTAGAAATACATTTGTCGAAATAGAACCAAAAAAATGTAATTTATCCAATCGTTGTAAATTAGTTTTATGTATCTCGGTATCAACTATGATAATGGTTGGTTTTGGTATTGCTGATATATATTACGCTGAATCTTATGATGGATCTGAGATTCCTTTTTAGATGTAAATAAATTTTCCATATCCTATTGATATTTTATTTTTTCTCCATAATTTTGACGCTTCATTGAAATTGATTGGTAGATTATCACTTCCAATCCTTTTTCCCGACCTTAAAATCATTTTTTGATAAAAAGTGCAATAAATATATCAAATTTGGAACAAAGAGAATTAATTTTGTAAACGATATAAGTATATGAAAACTAATATAAGATTTTTAATCATCAATTTCATTCATAGGATTATCTGTAAAGAGTGGGTCTTTTAGCATGATACGATAACTATTAATAATATAAGAAAATCCAACTAGAACAACCGATGTAATTAAACCTAAACCGATATCATACATATCTGAAAATTGTTCACACCAAGTTGTATCGAACTCTTCGGGGCGGATGATAGAATCCATTGAACAAGGACTTTGTGAATCATCCCACATTGAGTGATGACAACAATCTGGTTTAATTTTATTTTCATTATCAACATAATTACAATGTGATTCTAAACAAATTTTTTTATCTTCTTTTTGAGAATTAAAATGTAGGGTAGCATTACACTTGTGATTGAATGAATTGATACAACTATAAGATTGTTTACCCCATTGATGCGCGCATTGATGCCATTTAATCATTTCTTCGCTATTACAAACATCGTGAACTTCAAAAACACATACTATTAAATCAATTGTACAAATGAATGTTAAAAATAATAAGTAATGAAATAGTAATCTCATACCCTTTTCTTCATTTTTGCGAGCACTGATACATGAATAAATACCGATAGGTATTCCTATTAAACGCGTTAGATGACCTATTATGAAAGTAATCGCAGTTGAAGTATATTTCCACCAAAGAAAACAAGGGGCGCCCCAACGAGCGATTGTTTGTAAATAGAACATAAATGAATTAAGAATAATAAAACCACTAATGAATTGTGAAGTTACTTTTAGTGAGCAACACATAAAATTTTCTGAATATCCTAATTTTTTTTCATAGATTTCTTCTATTTTATTTAGAGGAGTATGTATGTCTGTCATTATCTTATTTTAATTTTATTAATTATTCTTAAATATATATTTAGTAATATTCAGCTTTAGCATTAATTTGTCGAATGATAATAGGTAATTCATCCAATGTATCAATAATATAATCAGGATTGGATTGATTTAAAAATTTACGAGATTCTTTTAAACGTTCATTTACTTCTTTATCTGTAATTGTGGAAACATCTTTTGGAAGAACTTTCATATAAGTTGACCATCTTGCTACACCAACTGTGATACATCCAGCATTTTTTCCTTCTTCAATACCGACATTTGTATCGTCAACCTTGATTACATTGGATGAATTATCTATATTCATATTCACTAAATTTTGAAAGATCATACCGGGGTTAGGTCTTGTGAAAAATTCTCCATTATGATTGGATAAGCACGTCGATGATACATAACTATCGAGTTGAATATCATTTGATTCGAGAAGGTTTTTGATATGAAAGGCATTTTCTTTACTGAAACCGGTTGTTGTACCAGTTTTGATAGTATTCATTTGTAGGTAATTGATACATTTGGGAGTTTCGGGTAAAATATCAATATTTTTACAATTGATTTCTTGATTTTGGTTGAATAGTTGATAAAGTTCACTTACATCTTTAAAACTGGGATAATCATTGTATAGATTATTCCACTTTTCACTTACTTTTTTATTTTGTAGGATTAATTTGATATGTTCTTTTTTTTCCATGCCCATATCTTTGTAAATGAGATGATTGTTAATCATTATTTTCTTTTGATTGAACGCTTGTTTGAAAGATATAAATGGAGAAAGAGAATATTTATCAACAATTGTTCCTCCGAGATCAAAAATACAAGCGCGAATCATTTTATAGTAGTATTATAAATAAATTCTTTTAAGCATTTAAAAATATTTTTTATAATACTACTATAAAAATGTATTCGGATCAACAATATGAAAATGAAAAAAATATGATGTCCAAACAAGAACGTATGGTTCAGGAAAGATTTGAACAATTAATTAATATTCTTATAATGTATAAGCAAGAAAATAGAGATAAAGATGTTTATTTAACTGAAAAGTGTACGAATGAAGCTGTAAAATTTTATCAGGAAAAAATGTCACCATTACTTAATAATTTAAAAAAATAAATATCTAAATTTTTAATAACGATGTCCCAAAATTTAGCAGAAATAAAAAAAGAATTGAGAAATTGCGAAGAAATTGATAGTCCTTATTTGTTGGTCCAGGGAAATAAAGTAAAATATATAACATTAAAAGATAAACAGGAGTATTTTTATATCGCAACTTATGTGAGAATGGGTGATAATAAAATTTTTGTGAAAAATGAGAAAAGTAAAATATCACCTGTAACACTTATTTATAAAGATAAAGGTGGTAATCATATTTATCGAACACGATTATTTATTGAGAAAAACAATGAATGTGATGTTAATCAGAAAGAAAATGAAAAAATTATTAAAAATCAACAAATGATTATTGAAAAGATGAATATAAAGATGAAACAACAGGAAGAATTGATCAAACAATTACATAGTAAATTATTACAGATACAACATAATCAATAAAGGTATTTATTTCTTAATAAATCAACAATTTCGTACAAGACTTGACAATCGATACGATTATAATCTACAATGTTTTTGATATCAATATATCTTTTTAAAGGTATATTTTTTTTGTTTGCTTTACATATTTCTTTGAATTGGATCATGGAATCGAGACCATTATCATTTTCACCCCAAGTTGTTTGGATTAAGTTATTTTTGTACAAAGCTGAACCGATTGATTTTAATCCAAATTTAAAAACACCTTGAACGATGATGGGTTCAGTTCTAAAATAGTCTAAAATATTGATTAATTGATAGTTTGGAAATGATATTTCGGGGTATTTTAGATGAATGTAATTGAAGTAGTTATTTTCTGCGTGACCCCAATGATAGATAGATAATGTAGTATCATTACTAATTTTTTGAAGTTTGGAGGCAAAATTTTGGATATTTCTTTTTTCTTCATGATTGGTGTATTTTTGGATGGTAAAATCGTAATATTTATTGTGATAAATAAAACCTAGAATTCCGATGATTGGTAATTCAAAATTAGTTGACATATTTTGTTTTTCATCAAAGGATAAAAAACTTTCAACATCAAAGTAAATTCCATTCAAGTCATTTATTCTGGATGTAAAATCAAGGGAGATATTTTTCCTGGGGTGAATTAGAATATCATTTTGTTGATTCATATGAATCATTCTTTCTTGGATATATTTTTTCTTTGTTTCTTTTAGATTCAGTAATAGATTACTATCATCCCAGGATGTAATACCCATTTGTAAGAATTTACATCTTTCATCATAAGATATATTCCATACAAGAGTGATTTCTTTAATTTGATTTGCGAGTGATATTTTTTCATTTTCCCAGTTACTTTCTTTATAATTCATATTGGGATATAATTCATTGTGAGTGGGTTTGGGTAGAATATTCATAATTTTGTAGTTTTTTTTAAAATTTTGTATCCATTGATATGCTTTTTTGTAGGGTTCTGTGATTGTTTCATCAAAATAGATATAACCGATAAAATTATCTTTTGGTAAGTGTGTTTTTTGATAATAATATTCTTTTCCTAATAAAAAACAAGGATATTTATGACTTGTTAAACTAAATAATGCTTCACGAAACGCATACAAACTACATTTTTTATAAAGAATATTTCCATCATTTAAAATTGTCTTTAGATCGATTTTGAAATGTAACGACGAATAACTTACATTGATGAGTAAATAACCATTATTATTATTGGTTAATATATGAAAGGGTAAATTATCAATCTTGGGGAATAATTTTTTGAAAAAATCATATCGTATAACTATATCGCAATATGTGATCATATTTTTAGAAGGATTATATAGTTTTGCTCCTATAATTAAAGGATCATTATTTTTGATATGAGTAGTTGTTTGATCAATTGTGTTATTTAATTTTAAATTAAGTTTACTTTTTTTGATGATATCTTTAAAAAGGTCTTCACGATATTTATTTGAGGTAGTTAAGATGTGATTTTTGTAATATGATTCATCATCTTTTTTAAATTTTTGATATAAATGTGATTGTATCTCAAACCAATCACACAAAGGATCTTTTAAAATATGATTTTTTAAAAGACTAAATTCTATTTTTTTTGAAAAATATTCCATTTAATTTTAAGTTTATAAAAAAAACATTATTTTAATTTATCTTTTAAATTTTCATAATAGGTAAAATATTCACCATCAACAATAATATTAGATAAGATATATTCATCATTATAAAATGTGTGATGGAATGGTAGAACTCTACAATTATCGTATTCATCATCTGTAAAGTAGATATTTTTGCTAATTTTCCCTGGGGAATATTTTTGGCCGATAATTAATATACCGATACTATTTTCATCAATTGTTTCATCGTATTTGATTGTATTTACTATTGTTTCAATATCAAATAATGTGAGTCGATAATCTTTACTATTTATTTTTTGGATTAATTTTTTTTTTGTGTAGTTGTTACCTAAAATTTTATGTTTATTAATTATTTCATTTGTGGTATTACTAGTTAATATATCTTTTAGATTTTTAATATTGTAATTGATTCCTATTTCATTCAATGATTTTTCTAAAGCTAAAAAGTCATTATTCTTATTGTCAAGGTGAAATAAAACGTTTGAATCTTCCCCAAATAGTTGATTGATATAAAAAGGGATGGTGTCAATTTTTTTCATCAGATATTTTTTTCTTTTTATTTCTTTATTTTGTCCGATATTTCTGATAAAGTCACTTTTTTTCTTAAAAATTTCTTCAAGGATATTTTCTTTATATTCTGAATAGGTGTATAATATTTCTTTATCAGTTAAAAACTTACGAATATCATTCATATCAACTCTTTCTTCAACAATATCCATAATGTTATCAACACCTAAAATGATTAATTTTTCGATAAATTTCCATTTTATTTTTTCAATTAATAATTTATTATTATTATCTTTTTCTTTAACGTATAATTTACACCCTCCATAATAGTTACATGGATATCTACATTTCGATTCATCTTTATTGATACATAATGAGATATATCTTTCCATTTGATGTTTTTCGTAATCCTTTTCATCCATAGGAATGAAAATTTCTGATATGTATTGATTAATCAATTGATAAATTTTATCTTTTTTATCTTCCCGGACGATAATTTTGTCTTGAATAATGAAATTGATTTGATCAATTAATTTAATTTCAAATGAGATTTTTCCTTTTTTTTCTCCGCTTTTGATAATTTCGGTAATTTTTCCATAAATGGAGTAATTTCCATAAGAAATATGTTGTTTTTCATCAACTTTTTGGATGTATTTTTTATTTTTATCGGTAATATATGTGAAATAGCCTATTTCTCCTTCATTGTAGAAAGAGTGATCTTTTGCGTAACCATATGCTTTTTCTTTTCTACTTAGCAATACTTTAATGATATGATAAAATGATAATTTAGTGATATATTCTTCATATTTCATAGAATCGATTAATTTTTGTCTTTCATCGTCGATATTTTTGGGACTATATAAGATATTTTCAATGCGATATAGATCTAAACCATAAACGATATTTTCATTTGATGTAATTTTACTTTCTTCTATTTTTTCAATGGGTAAATAGGTTCCATTTTCAAATAAGATAGTTGTAATGATGTCATCATCATTTTTATTTAATTCAGATATTTTACAATATTCTTTAAAATTGGGAATATATTTCATTACATCATTATATTTTGGAAATTTGGTAAAGCTGTAGATGTAATCATATTCTCCATTCGGGATTACAATTGGTTCAATTGGTAATATATTTTCATTTTTAGTAATAATATATGAAACTTGTGAATAGTTATTAATATATAATTGATTAATTTCATCATTATTATTTTGAATGATTGTTTTGTATTCAATGAAAATTTTATCGGTTGTTTCTTCAATTAAATTTTTAATTGTTTGAGTTACATTTGTTAACGTTTCATCAATGTAAACATCATTTCGAAAGTTAAAATCTTCTTTAATTCTATCAGTCTCTTCATCATAATAGCGATATAATATAGGTTCATAGTAGTTATTTCGTTTGTAGATATATCCAAATTTTTTGTTAATGTCGTAATATTCTGATTTTTTGATACTTATTTTATCATCAATATTTTCAAGAATAATGATATTAATATCGAATAGTTTTACAACAACTGGAATAATGTAAGTATCATTTCTATTTTCATTGCTATTGAGATATTGTACATATAAATGTAAAGATAATAATAGATTGAAAAGATAGCTTGTTTCATTTGATTTGAAGTTAAAGTCATCAATGATTTCATTTTGAAGAGAACGAACTATTTTTTTTCCAAAATGTTGTTTTGTTTTTTCGAATGATAAAATTTTTCGGATATAAATAACATTTTCTTTTGTGATATCTTTGATTGATTTACGAAAAGTTTGATGAATGATGGAGCATCTTTGAAATCTTTCAATATTTCTTTCTAAATTTTGGATGATAAATTGTATAAGTTGGGGTTCTGTGATTGTTTTTTCATTATTCACTAAAATTCTGAAGTAGGCTTGTAGAAAAGGAGAATAGTAAAAAGTGTAATCATTTTCATTTTGTTGAACACCTAATCTTAAAAATCCCGAATCTTTCTTTTTGGTGAATGTTTTTGGATTTTGTCCAAAAAATTCCATTAAAAATGGGTGAACATGAGCATATTTATTTTCTGTAATCGGGTCTTTATTTGAGATATAACCACCTAAAATTTTATCTTCTTCACTAGCATCACCTTCATCATTTAAATCATTCTTTTTTTTCTTTTTCTTTGATTCATTAAAACAGCAAGGTAACCCGTAACCTTTCGGGTGTAATAATTTGCTGTCTTCTGTTATTTTAGGAACAAAATAACTTTCATTTTCAGCGTCAACCCAGTATCGATTTTCTCGATCTAAGATTGTTTTGGGTGTTTTACCTTTTGCGCTTTTTGGTAGTTTTTGGGGTATAATTTCATCTTGATCAACAGCATCGTGACGGATACTTAATCCTCTAGAGATATCCCAATATTTTGGACAGATATATTTTATATTCGGATCTCTTTTTGGTACAGTAATTGCTTTTGAGTATGATTTTGGTCCAGAACCATCTTCAGTGGATTCATTGATTCTTTCAAGTTCTTCTTCAGATACTGCGATTGGTTGTCTACTATCAGTCGCACCACATAATTTCGCATAACCATAATCTTGACCATTTTTTTGTTTTTTCCTAGATTTCCAACCTTTAAAAAGTTCAGGATCATATTCTTTTAAACGTTTTAAATAGTAGCTTCTGATATCATATAATTCTTCAGCACCTCCAAATTGATCCATATCAAGATCTTCTTCTGAATTATCCTCTGAATCATCCTCTGAATCATCTCCTTCTAAAATTTCTCTTAATCGAAGTAAATCATCGTCATCAGAATCAATATCTGTATCATCATCAATATCTGTATCATCATCATCAATATCTGTATCATCATCTGTATCTTCTTTATCAAAAAGATCAATTAATTGATTATTTTTTTTTGTAAAATAAGTAAGATATCTTTTATCATCATTAATTGTTTTTTGATACATATTTAACATTGTTTTGATAAACATCATAATCCTTACAAATTCGTTCAATGATTTTATACTATTGATTTCAATGATTAATTCATCTTTTGGAGATACACTTATAATAATTTCAGAACCTGATTCATTCATTCTTTTCTTTAATGATTGTCCTTCATCCATTTTCATTTTACTGAGTTCTTCCCACGATTCATATTCCCTTCTTATGATATCAATATCTTTATTAAAATCAATACTTATTTTTTGAATGATAATTTCTGGATCATCATAAATAACTTTGTATGTTTCAATAGCGGATTGAATTGCTGAAAAATTTGCGTAATTATCGACACGTTTGTATTTACCGATGATCTTTTTTTCTTCAATTTCGGTTTCTTCAATTGATTTAACGCGGAAATACATTGGAAAGTTGTTCATAAAAGTTGTAAACCATTGATCCCATTTAGGGAAATATTTTTTCTTTTTTTCAAATAGTTTGTTATCAAAGCTGGACGCACAATTAAGAAAGTCTAATTTTGTGTCAAGGTATTGATTTTCAAAGATATCTTTTTCAAAGGTGTTGATTAATTCAAAGGAATAAAATTCTCCATCATTTAATTCTTCAATTAATTTATTACAATCATTAATCAATATCTTGATAATATCTTCATTCATTAGTTTGTAATTATTTTCAATAATACATTCAATATCTCCATTCATATGGATTACAAGTGTTGAATAAAGATCTAAATCTTCATTATAAATTTTGAATAATATTACATTATCTTTGTGTAGATATTTGAAAGTGTTATCTTCTTGGATATTGTAGCTTTCAGACCAACCTTTACATATTTTTTGGGTGATAAATGTTTCTGTATTTCTTTCATAACCTGTGTATACAATAGATGGTTTATATAAAT
>MDTC01247445.1_pt1 | contig 10794 bp, 4 predicted proteins | sample 811181 | NCBI WGS metagenome assembly MDTC01 (sample SAMN05326644, study PRJNA326480) | marine metagenome | isolation source: seawater | place: Pacific Ocean: North | collected 2011 | reverse complement strand
TTTATCCTACAATGACCACCTACTACGGTAAAGATTACCAAGACGGACGAGGTTTAGCGCCACCAGATGTCGATAACAATTGTCAAGTCCAGATTGTCATTTATGACATCGATGGTGCTTACAATATCGGTGGATACTTCGCACCTTCAATGTCAAATTCACGTGAAGCAGTGTTCGTTGACTTTGCAGATGTTACCTTGAGTTGGGGTAAATCCATTCTTGCTCACGAATTGGAACACTTGTTACACAACGCCCAAGACCCTTATGAAAACCTCTGGATTGATGAAGGGAATGCCGATGTAGCCATTTTCCTCTGTTTTGGAGCAGATTCAACTCTTGTGAGCCACTTGAATCAGTGGACACAAGCATCAGAACTCTCGGTCCGTTGGTGGAACCAACGCTTTGCAGACTACGGTGCTGGCTTCATCTTCACGATGTATTTGGCTGACCACCTTGGCGGTGGACCTGCAGTTCGGCAATTGGTGCAAGACTCCGCTACTGGCGGTTTGGGTGTTGAGAACTTAGCACGCTCTCCCGTGAGCGGTCAAAGCGGTATGCTTGGTCGAACCATGGGTGAAATCTTTGCGAACTTTTCGATTGCAGCAGTGCTTGATTCATCCCAAGGAATCTACGGGTTCTCAAATCTTGATTTAACCTCAACGTGTTCTTCCAATTCGTTCTGCCGTGTTCAACCGGCTGATACCAACAGCAACTGGGCAGGACCATGGTCTTCGACTGGACATTCGGTTGAAGGTTGGGGTATTCGTGCATTCAAATTCACCCCAGGAACCTCTTCTCCAGCGCCTTTGACGATGCGTTTGACTGCTGATGTCAGCCAATTTGACGGTGTTGTCGTATCTCAGGCAACTGCCGATGGTTTGTGGACGGCAACGGACTTAGACTTCCAAAACAACGTTGCTACGGCACTTATTCCCGGCTTTGGAAATTTGACCGATGAGGTTTGGGCGATTACTTGGTATGCCAGTACCGTTGCTGATTGCGATTACACCTCGTGTGGCCCCTCGTATCCACAAGGTACTGTTGACATTGAAGCCGCTCGTATCACTTCCCCGGCCACTCTGACGCTCAACACTACCGCCTTGAGCGATCGTGATGGTGACGGCTCCCCTGATACCGTCCAGATCAATTATGAAGTCTTCTCAAATGCGTTCTTTGAAGACCTCGACGTCACAACAAAAGTTCTCGATAACAGTGGAACAGTTGTTGATACAGTGACCAAGAGGGTATCTGCAGGCGGAGGTGTTGCTACAGAAGAAAGCATCTGGTTTACGGCTCCTTACAATTCTCAATACTCATTCCAAATGGAAATGAAAGACATGATTGGAACCACTGTTGATACGCTTTCTTCTTCTCCTCAAATTCTCAACAACATGAAGCCAACTGCGAATGGCACACTTTCACCAAACGAATCCCAGACTTGGGAAAACATTCAGTTTAGCGGCGATGGCTTTGACGCATGGGGACTTTCCTTTGACAACAATTCCTTGCCTTATCTGGATGCACCAGTTGCCTATGCTTGGGATTTCGGAGATTCGACCACATCCGGTTTGAAATCGCCATTCCGTTCCTATCAATCAATAGGTCTCTACAATGCAACACTTCGAGTTCAAGACCAGGGAGGTTCTTGGTCCGATGTCGACGTTCTCGAATTGAACATCACCGATTCCACTCCACCGATTCCTCTCATTACGGTAAACGGCGTATTGATTGAAGAAGAAATATCAATCCTTACGAATCAGATGATTTTGTTTTCAGCCTCACTTACGGTTGATAACGTCCCAACACAGAACTTGTCCTTCCAGTGGAACTGGGGAGACGGCGTTACTGATGGCGGAATTGGCATGTTTGAGGCCCCTCACGAGTGGGGCGATATCAACGGAATTAACGAAACATATAATCTCACTCTGACCGTATCTGATGGCAATAACATCGGCGTCAAAAATATCCTTGTTTACGTCAACAACCGTGTACCTTACCAGATCTACTCTGAACAGTTGTCTACTGATACGTATACATCGATTGTAATGCCAGATGTGTTCAAGGATTCAGACGGTAGCATCGTCTCTTATGCGTGGTTCTTCCCCGATGGAGTGAACCTTGATGGTGGAGTTACTGACCGTGATGATGAGTTCACACTCACCAGTTCAAACGACCCGAATCCCATGCCTTCATGGGACACTCCAGGCTTGAAAACTGCTGAATTGACCGTCATGGATGACGACGGAAGTTCGGCTAATGCCGTCTTGTCTATTTTGGTAATGAACCAAATTCCTGTCGCTGATTTCATTGTCAAAACCACGACATCAGGCACCTCGATAATTGATTTCCGTGTCGAAGATGGGCAAGTTGAAACACCTTACACATTCGATGGTCGGGATTCGTTTGACCCCGATGGAACCGTTGGAGATTCCAGTGACTTAACCTACAATTGGAGTTTCTCAGATGATGGAACATTTGGTGCCAGCCCTCAAGTGACACATTCCTTCTCACAACCTGGTGTGCATACCGTCATGTTGGTTGTTACCGATGCAGAAGGGGCGCAAAGTATTGCTCGTGTCCTCACCGTCGAAATTGCCAATCCTTTGCCAATCATCGCGGTTCAAATTCTCGATGCATGGTATAATGACGAACAAATGACCGATTCAAGCGTCCTTCCTGAGGTAACAAACTTAGATTGGTCAAGAACTTTCAATGAAGAGGGCGATACCTTTGCAGCGCCTCATTCACTGTTGTATTTTGATTCTGATGGAACCCGAGACGGCGACCAGTCTTTTGAAGGCAAATATGTCCCCTTAGACGTTAATTCTCCAGAATGGAACGGTTTGGTTCAATACACGTGGGATTTCGGAGACGGATCTCCTTTGGAACACCAAGCAACCCCTTGGCACTCCTATTCTCTGCCCGGAGAATACACCGTTTCACTCACAGTCCGAGATGCCTTTGGCACCGGTGATGTGTCTCGTGCCTACTTTACCGTGGTCATTGATCATCCACCGATTATTCACAACATCTTTGTCCCAGACGAAATTATTGTCTCAGATTCCAACTCATTCCTTGCGAATTTCTCTGATATTGAAGCCGACTTAGCCATTGCAGTCTATCGTGATACGAACATCAACGACGGTTCTATATCAGACCGAGATGAAACACTCAGCCCTGACCTTCAAATTCGATGGGACTTAGATATCGAAGTCGATGCTGATAACAACGGCGACCCTGCTGATGATTGGGTGGAACCACTCCCTGGCTCAGTTTCACGAATTACCGGAAGCTGGAGTGAAGTAGGAACATACACGATTCGTTTAGAAATATGCGACAGTGTAGGGATTTGTGACTCAATGGATGAAGAAATTGATGTAAGCCCAGAACCCTCTGCACCTCCATCCCTTTCTGACTTCAGTGTTGATGATTGGAAAAGTTGGCTCGCAGATGCTGGTTCTGACCTTGCAACATTTGTCGCTTTGATTGCTGTTGCTTTGATTCTGGGATGGTTGGTTATGCGAGAACCATCGGAACTCGAGGATGAAGCAAAACAAGCTGCTGAAACCTATACCGATGTAGAACATGTCGAGGACCAAGGAGGCTTACTTGGTATGGATCACCATGCTCCGCCTCCCGCACCTGGTATCTTATCGAAAGATGAACGTAGAAGCGACGACAGTGGTTACATTCGACCTCTTCGTCGTAGAAGTTAACCGTTAGTTTGTATAACCTCCTTTCCTAACCTTACACGAGGAGAGCACATGTCACCGCATATTCGAGTCGGTTCAATTACGCTAACCCTGCTCCTACCTCTGCTTTTACTTGCTTTCGCTACACCTGTTTCAATGCAAGTTGAGGCTGCGGATTCTTGCGCTGGAGATACCTCTCCGATTCGATGGAATGAAACTGCTCAACGCCTTTCATTAGTTCCGTTTCACAATGGAAATTGGTGGGGAGGATTTGAAGACTATGACGATGTTGAATATTATGAAGACGACAATCGTCAGGAAGACACGTCCGGTACTCAACCAGTGCAAGATACTTCATTGAGTCCTGAAGAACCTTGGATGTATGAAACATGGATGCTTCCTCGACTTGAACCACTTGAAGAAAATCATTACACGACGATGTTGATTGGAAACGATAGCGTTGGGGCATTACGGGTCAACCTTTCAGCCGATTATAGGACGACGGTTTGCATCACTTTGCAAGACACCAACCTCAATCCAATCAACGGAGATATCTATCTTCTTACAACTGAAGAGTACAACAGTTATACTCAATCGTATCATTCCTCACACAGCGATTACTATGGTTATAATGAGTTTGAAGAATCTCTTTCAAATATCCCTCCAGAATGGAGAAGTTTCAACTTCTTAGGATGGAAATCCTATCGAGATTCTCACGAATATGAGCAAACCTCGGAAGTAAATTTTGCTCTGAATTTAGATGGTCCGGAGATTTATTCATCATTCTTTGTAGGGACCACTTGGGAAGACTTCTACATCGTAATTGACGCTTGGGATAACGTTCACGATAACGATGCAGATTCGCCAAATACCATCATTGCTGCCGACATCACCATCATCACAACCGAACGAAGTTTCATTCTCCCACCATTCACAGTTTCACTCGTATTCTTGGCCGTTTTGCTTGGCACGCTTTCCATTCCTTTCATCCTCAATGCAAAATACATGAAGGCTGGTTTAGTTGCGGAGGTACCTCAAAACATCGTCCCTTCACTGGAGACGCCTGCGGAATATACGCAAACATTGCCGGTGCAAGAGGTGGCCAAAGAGGTCGTTGAACTTCCACCTCCAGACGATTCTGAATCAATAAAAAACCAACAGGTTTGGGAAAGTTCAGCACCGCCTGAAAGCGAGATGCCGTAAAAACCACGTTTAGAAGGGCTGTAATCGAGTTTAATACTCCAAGAGTCTCCAAGCATCTTGGAGGTCCCGAACGTTGACAAGGCCCTTGTCTGAGAGGCGAAATTCATCACGCATTGTTGCATAGACCATTTCTTGCCCAAGAGTAGGGGCGTGGAGTCGTGCCCAGTCGCCACCATTTCCAAGTGCCATAAGGCTGTAAGGAGGAGTAGCATCTTGCTCGTTCAATGCGTTTGCAGCGTGAACGATTTGAAGCGCATCTTGATGATCTTTGACGGTGCCGCAGAATTTAACGAGGTCTCCACTGTCTGCATTTGACGTGATCATTGTAACAATATCTTCTGAACTTGGTGTCCCACTTGTATCGTGCTGTGAAGCGATAATTTGGCACTTTGCTGCTTTGGCAGATTCAACCAAAGATTTCCTGTCTTTCGCCTTTATTGACATTTCAAGGTCAATCCATTTGACTTCGGATTCAATAGCTGCTTGTAGGATTCCAATGCGTTGTTTTTCATCACCCGAGAAATACCCTCCGTCTCGAACTGAGCGAACTGAGAAGACTACAGGGAGCCCAATCGCTTCCTTGAGGTCTGCAATAGATTTGGCGACATCCAATTCTTCAAAATCCTTCACAGGCCACTCTTCTACAGGGGGCATTGTGGAAACTCTGTTGCCTTCTTCGTCCTCGGTAATGGTCGCCTGAGGCTTTTTCAAATACAACCGGTCAAATCGAACTTCGACCATATCTGCGCCTTGAATTCCAGCACGGGCTGCTTCGTCAACCATTGCTTTCACGGTGGTTTCTTCAAGAGATACGCATATCTTGGGGTTGGGCATGCTTTCGGCGACTTTGGCCGGCTTCTTAACGCTCTCGCCTGCCATGGGTTGGAGGCTTCGAGTAAATTCACCGTTTTTTCCTTCTCTTCTCTCTTCGATTTCCTCTCTTTTTTTGGCCTGTAGAATACGTCATTTGCGCTGCCGATTTTGGGTTGAAAAACAGGCCGCAGGACACCCGTTTTGCAGTACCTTTATACCCCCTCGTCACAGGGTATAGTTGTAGAGGGGGGCGAGGGTAGAGAAATAGCGGACTGCGGCCCAAAATTATCTCATTTTCAACCTTCAAAATCATCGTATTTTCGATACGCTAAAACGCCCATCTTTCGCAACCCATCAGAGGAATTATTTTGTCAGACGATTACAGTGCATCCAGTATCCAGGTTCTCGAAGGCCTCGAAGCAGTACGAAAACGACCAGGTATGTATCTTGGCGACCCTCACGACGGGACGGCTCTCCACCACTGTATTTGGGAAGTCGTTGACAATTCTGTTGACGAGCACCTTGCGGGCCACACCTCGCGAATCGACATCACACTCAACCCCGATCATTCCCTCTCAGTGCGTGATTATGGAAGAGGTATTCCAGTTGGCCTGCATGAGGAATACGGTGTTTCAGCAGCAGAAGTCATCATGACGAAACTCCACGCTGGCGGAAAATTCGATAACAGTTCCTACAAAGTATCCGGTGGACTACACGGCGTTGGTGTTTCTGCAGTGAATGCTGTTTCAGAGTGGATGGATGTCACGATTCATCGCGATGGTAAAATCCACTTCCAACGTTTCGAAGCTGGCGTGCCAGTAGAGCCATTGGCAGTGACTGGAACATGCGACGATACTGGCACAATCATCTCCTTCAAGCCAGACCTCTCTATTTTTACAGAAGTCACTGAATTTGAATTTGAACAAATCAACACTCGTCTCAAAGAAACATCATTCCTCAATGCAGGCCTTCAAATTGTCATCAATGACGAGCGATCTGAAGAAGCACATGTCGTTGAACACCTGTACGAGGGTGGACTTGCTGAGTTCGTCCGCCAGTTGAATGAACGTCGAGAGGCGATGCATGAAGACGTCATCGTGATCGAAGGGGAGAAGGAAACCGAAAAGGGTCCTGTGTCTATTGAACTCGCACTCCAATGGTCGGATGCATTCAGCGAATCGATTCTTTGCTACACCAACATCATCCGTAACAAGGATGGCGGAACGCACATGTCCGGCCTTCGAACAGCTTTGACCAGTTGTGTGAACGGGTATGCTAAGAAGCGTAATTTTCTCAAGGGCGATGCTCTTTCTGGAGACGATGTCCGTGAAGGACTTGCTGCAGTCGTGAGTGTCAAACACCCCGACCCTTCATTCTCTTCACAAACCAAAGATAAATTGGTCAGTAGCGAAGTTACTGGAATAGTACAAACTGTAGTCTATGAAAAGCTGAATGAATTCTTCGAAGAAAACCCTTCCGTAGCCAAGCAAGTGGTTGACAAAGCCCTTCTTGCATCCAAGGCTCGTGAAGCTGCTCGTAAAGCCCGTGACCTTACACGACGCAAGGGCGTTTTGGAAGGCGGTGGCCTGCCAGGTAAATTGGCAGACTGCCAATCTCGGGATCCAGGAGAATGTGAAGTCTATCTGGTCGAAGGTGATTCTGCGGGAGGTTCGGCAAAGACTGGCCGAGATCGACGGATTCAAGCAATCCTGCCCTTACGAGGTAAGATCTTGAATGTCGAGCGTCAAAAGCACAACATCGCCAAAGTTTTCCAGAATAATGAAATTCAAACCATGATCCGTGCACTTGGTGCAGGCGTAGGTAATAATCCAGAGGACGAAGGAGGGTTCAATCCTGAAAAGTTGCGATATCACAAAATCATCATCATGACAGACGCTGACGTCGATGGTGCACACATTCGCACGCTGATGCTGACGTTCCTCTGGCGTTTTATGCGGCCAGCAATTACCGAAGGTCACGTCTTTATCGCACAACCCCCCCTCTACCAACTCTCGAAAGGAAGAGTCAGCAAATATGCGTTCTCGGATGAAGAAAGAGACCGAATTATCGATGAACTGAGAGGAGACAACCCCAATACCAAAATTGGCGTTCAGCGTTACAAGGGTCTTGGTGAAATGAATCCTGAACAACTTTGGGAGACGACCATGGACCCAGCAACCCGTACAATGCTCAAAGTCACCGTGCGCGATGCAGAGGAATCTGACCGTATGTTTGAGATTCTCATGGGCGACGATGTTCCTGATAGAAGGGCGTTCATCGAACGCCACGCAAAGGAGGTGACCAACCTTGACATCTGATGATAGCGAAGAAAAAACCGAAGATAATATCGAAGAAGAAGGCGGCGAAGTGATGCCAAGTGGCAATGTGCTGAACCATCCCTTGAATGAGGAGATGAAAACCTCATACATTAACTACGCAATGTCTGTTATCATTGGTCGTGCGCTCCCGGATGCACGTGATGGGCTCAAGCCAGTCCATCGCCGTGTTCTCTACGGTATGTACGAAGGTGGCCACACATCTGACAAGAAGTTCAGCAAGTCTGCGCGTTCGGTCGGAGAAGTCATGGGTAAGTATCACCCTCACGGTGACCAATCCATTTACGACACCATGGTTCGAATGGCTCAAGAGTTCTCTCTGCGCTATCCATTAGTCGATGGTCAAGGTAACTTTGGTTCAATTGACGGCGACCCTCCAGCAGCTATGCGATATACCGAAAGTCGACTCGATCGAATTTCCAAGCACATGCTCGATGATATCGACAAGAAGACGGTTGATTTCCAATCGAACTTCGACGACTCAGAGCAAGAACCAACCGTCCTCCCTGCACGTCTGCCAAACCTACTTCTCAACGGGAGTGACGGTATTGCAGTCGGTATGGCAACCCGTATCCCGCCTCACAATTTGACCGAAGTAGGAGGTGCGATTCACCTCCACGTCAACCGTATCTTGGAGGAAGGAGAGGCCAACAAAGGAATGCCTCAAATCTCTATAGAAGAGTATATGGAGCACGTTAAAGGTCCAGATTTCCCGACCGGTGCTTCAATTCATGGCATCGATGGAATCTATGATATGTATACCTCTGGAAAAGGACGATTCCACGTTCGCTCCAAGTGTGATGTTCACGATGACAGCAAAGGTAAGCGCATCATTATCCACGAGATTCCTTACCAAGTCAAGAAAGCCGACATGCTCGTTCACATCGCTGAACTGGTTAGCAAAGGCACAGTGATTGGTATTCGAGACATTCGAGACGAGTCTTCCAAAGAAGGTATCCGTGTTGTTATTGAAGTCAAGAACAATGCAGACCCACACGCCGTTTTGAATCAATTGTTCAAATCAAGCCGTTTACAAGAATCGTATTCAGCGAACATGATGGGTATTTTGGATGGTCGACCCGTACTTTTGACCCTTCCAGTTATGCTTCACACATATGTCTCGCACCGTGAATCAATTATCGAGCGAAGAGCCCAATTTGAAATCGAAAAAGCCCAAGCAAGAGCACATATTCTTGAAGGGCTCGTCAAAGCACAGGATCGCATCGACGATGTCGTCGCAGTTGGAAAAGCAAGTGCGAGTCGAGAACAATTTGAAGCCGTTCTGAAGGGCGATGAAACCATGTCAGGAATCGCTCCGTTCAGCTTCACTGAACCACAAGCAAAAGCAATTGCTGAACGCCGTCTTTACCAATTAAGTCGCTTAGATGTTGACAAAGTTCAGAACGAATACGCTGAGTTACAGATTCGTATCGCTGATTTACAAGACATCATTGCATCTCGTTCACGCCGACTGAGTATCTTGTTGACAGAACTTGATGAAATGATTGAACGCCATGGTGATGAGCGTCGTTCGTTCATCGACCCTATGCCGCTCTCGATGAACCGTGAAGACCTCATTGAGGAAAGGGCAATTGCAATTACTCTGAGTGAAGACAACTACATCCGACACATGCCTGTTGAGATGTTCCGTGTTCAAAACCGAGGTGGTAAAGGACTCAAAGGTGTTGCAACCAAGAATGAAGATACTCCTCAACTTATTGTTACGTGTTTCAGTAAAGACCGTTTGCTGATATTCACCGATAAGGGTCGTGTTTACGGCCTCAAGGCCTGGGAAACTCCTCTCGCCAGCAGGCATGCTCGTGGCAGCCATATTCGTAACGTCATTGAAAAGATTCAGGATGATGAAAACATCGTCACGATTCTGCCAATTTCTCGTGATCTACTCGAATCTCCAGAAGGTCACTTCTTGCTGTTCGCTACCCGATTGGGTCTTATCAAGAAAACGAAACTCGAAGAATATGTTCGAATTAATCGTAATGGAAAGTATGCCCTCCGTTTCAAGCTCGATGGTGACAGTTTGGTCAACGTTCGAACAGGAACAGATGATTCCGCTGTTGTTATGATTTCAAGTACTGGCTTTGCAAGTCGGTTTGCATGTTCAGACATCCGTGCTTCTGGCCGTGTATCTGCTGGTGTATACGGTATCAAAACAGGTAATCGAAAGAATGCAGACGGCGGTCATGTTGTCGGTATGATGTCGACAGAGAATACCGATACACAGATTTTGACTATTACCCGAAATGGAATGGCAAAGCGAAGCCGCCTCGGTACTGCGGATAAGATTCCCGATTTGGATGCTGAAGGCAATCAAAAAGTCGATGCAGATACTGGTGAAGGCAAGATGCGAACCGACGGTTACCGTAAGACGAAACCGGGGGCTAAAGGCGCTTTCACCATGAACCTCGACCATGAAAATGGCGACTACATCATCAGTGCTCGACAAATTCCGAACCTTGAAGACAATCTGTTCTTGCTGACCAAGAAAGGTATGATGATTCGTATCAATGCAGGTCAGACAAAGGAAACCAAGAACAAGAAGTCGAAAGGAACTCGTATCATGGAATTGAGAAATGCAAAGAAAACTGGTTTCGATGACCACATCATTTTTGCTGCTCGACTCCCTGCTGAATTGGTTGAAAACGATGCACATGATGATGAAGAAGCAGGTAATTCGGAAGAAGAATGACCCTCTTCTTGAATCGACGCCTTCAAACATGAATCCTTACTGT
>MDTC01133975.1_pt1 | contig 10794 bp, 9 predicted proteins | sample 811181 | NCBI WGS metagenome assembly MDTC01 (sample SAMN05326644, study PRJNA326480) | marine metagenome | isolation source: seawater | place: Pacific Ocean: North | collected 2011 | reverse complement strand
GCTACCGCACTGACAGGCGTTAAGGGGCTCAAGAGAGGCTTCGCAGCTGTAGCAACGGTCACAGCGAGCGATGATCTACAGAGAATCAAGGGAGTTGGACCTTTCATTGAGGACAAGTTGAACGCTCTTGGAATCTACACCTTTAATCAGGTAGGTAACATGACTTCAGAAATCGAAGAAGAAGTCAACATTGCAATCGAATTCTTCCCTGGAAGAGTTAAGCGTGACGAATGGGCAAAACAAGCACGAAAGTTTGCAAAGAAGTGACTGCAATAACGGTTAGTAAGATTCTTCTTCGTTAGGGAAGTCTTGGCTACGTACATCAGAACAGTATTGCTCTACCGCTGTGGAGATCTGATTTTCTAAATCGAGATATCTTCTGAGGAAACGAGGGCTGAAATCAGTAGTTATTCCTAGCATATCGTGTAGAACTAAAACTTGGCCATCGCAATCTCCACCTGCGCCAATCCCTATAGTTGGAATTGCTATTGCTTCGGTAACTTGCTTAGCCAAATGTGCAGGGATTTTTTCCAGCACGATAGCAAAACATCCTGCTGCTTCCAATAACTTAGCATCAGCAATCAGTTTAGCAGCCTCTTCATCTTCTTTAGCGCGAACTGTATAGGTGCCAAATTTGTAAATTGATTGTGGAGTTAATCCAAGGTGACCCATCACTGGGATTCCTGCAGTAAGAATTCTTTCAATACTCTCAACGATTTCAGCACCGCCTTCAAGTTTTACAGAGTGGCCATTGGATTCCTTCATGATTCTAATTGCGCTTTCTAGTGCGATACGTGAATTACCTTGGTATGTTCCAAAGGGCATGTCGACAACTATCAGTGCCCTTTCTACAGCACGCTCAACACATTGAGCGTGGTAAATCATGTGGTCAAGGCTCATCGGTACTGTGGTGTCGCGTCCAGCCATCACATTCGATGCTGAATCTCCAACCAGTATGACGTCAACTCCACCCCTGTCAACGAGTTTTGCTAAAGAGTAATCATATGCTGTTAGCATAGTGATTTTTTCACCTGCTCTTTTCATTTCTTGTAAAGTGTGAGTGGTGACTTTACGGGCCTTACCATGTATAGACATCACATTACCTCCATGTTGTCGAAAAGTTCCTGTGTATTAAGGTTCCATCACGCAGATATTTATCGCTTCACTGAAAAATCCAAGAGACCACATTCCACCTTCACGACCTACTCCGCTATTTTTTACTCCGCCAAAGGGGACACGTAAATCCCTGTGAAGCCAAGTATTTACCCATACCATCCCACTTTCAATACGTTCAGCAACCTGCCTACCACGCCCTTCGCTCCACACAGATCCTGCAAGCCCGTACTCGGTAGAATTTGCAATTTCAATCGCTTCATCATCACTTGAAAAGGAATGCAATGTGACCACAGGACCAAATATCTCCTCGGTAGATGTCCTTGAATTGGTAGGGAGGTCTGCAATCACAGTAGGCTCAATCCATGCACCAGGCTTATCGATACTATTTCCACCCAGCAGTATTTTTCCACCTTCTTGCTTTGCTAGTTCTATGTATGATAGAACCTTATCACGGTGTTCTTCTGAAATTACCGGACCGATATTCATGTTGGAAACCTCTTCGAGAAGTAATGGTACAAATTTGTCATAAATCGACTCATGAATCAAAATTCTTGAGCCGCATAGGCAAATTTGCCCGCTGTTAAGAAAACCAGAGCGAGCAACACCAGGTACAGATGTTTCAAAATCTGCATCATCAAGAACAATCGTGGAATTCTTCCCTCCAAGTTCAAGGCTGAGTTTTTTGAACATTGGAGCAGCAGTACTTGCAACTATTCTCCCAGTCATAGTACCGCCAGTGAAAGATATTGCTTTGATATCAGGATGCTCAACAATAGCCTGACCGACTTCAGGGCCATAGCCGTGAACAATATTCACTACGCCTTTTGGAAATCCAATCTCATCGAGTAATTTACTAAAATGGTGTGCGGTAAGCGGTGTTATTTCGCTAGGTTTGGCAATGATTGTATTGCCCATCAATAATGCAGGAGCAATTTTCCAAGTCAGCAAATAGAGTGGTAAATTCCATGGTGATATCAACCCTACAACACCGATTGGTTTCCTTATCACATAATTCATAGCATCTTTCATTTCGAACTTTTCATCGGTTATACCGCGGCCAAAATCAGCAAAAAATCTGAAATTATTTACTGATCTTTCTGCATCAACATTTCTCGCAACTTCATACGGTTTACCGGTATCCAGAGATTCTAATTTTGCAATATCCTCAATGTTCTTCTCGAGTACATCAGCAATTCTATCTAGCCAATCCGCTCTTTGGTCTATGGAAAGAGAGCCCCATTCCTTTTGAGAATTAATAGCGCACTGCACTGCATCATCGATATTACGAGTGCGTGGGATAGTCGCTATTTTCGTTGAATCTAAGGGACTAATGTCATCTAGAGTTTCTTCAAGTGCTACATGTATTCCGCCGATGTAATTCTCAACATGAATCATGCATCCACCTCATACTGCCATCTATCTTGGTCTGGGTCCCACTCATCCCAAGTTGGTATCGTGGCTAAAATATCGTGGAAACTATCAGGGGTAATCCCTGGAACGATGAATGCTTTTTGCCTGTGAAGTGGATAGGGGTTACGTAATTCAAAGCCAAGACAACCAAGAATCGCTCTAGCAACATACCATGTTGCTTGAGAATTCCATCCATGAGCGATTTTGATTACAATCCCTAATCCCTTTGGATAATCTGGATGTTCAATTGCCATACCTAGTAGGCCATCAGCTCCTTCCTTAGCGATGATTTTGCCTTTGCCTACCTTCAAAATTGTAGAATCTAATCTATTGAATCCCCCAACAATATCTGGATGGCGACACATTGCTTCCCAAATCCAATCTGAATCTTTGTCACGGACTAGCCCTGCGTAAATTATTGCTAATTCAGAGACCGTATTGGATACAGTGGGCAAGCCACATCCATCCTTTGCGACCCTAGCAGGCTTCCATTCCTCTCCTAAGAATCTTCGAATTTGCTCCATATAGGCAAGGAATACTTCGTGGGTTGGCAAGGTATAGCCGGCCCTTTTCCAACCCTTTTTACGGCAACCATGCAAAATCGCTGCATGCTCTCCTGAACAAGTATGATACCATCGCCTTGGACGCCTAACCTGTCTTCCAAATTGTATCAAAGGAACATCTAGAGGCGTTAGCATCAATGGCCATTCCGCTTCACTGAGTAGAGATTGTGCTGCTGCTACGTGCTCGGTATCTCCATTGTGGCTTGCTACTGCAATCGCTTTTTGTTCCCATGTGCACTCTTCCAATTCTTTGGTGAAAGCTTTGAGCATAAATGGTTTCATCATAGATCTGCCATAGCATAGAACATTACCTCCAAAGGAGTGAATTAATTCATCACCATGACACCAAGCAACAGCACCATGAATCGTTGTTTCACTAACGCCATTCCTACGATAATCCACCAATGGTTCCCATTCCACTTCTCTTCCAGTAGGGATTCCTTCTACATTTTCCCCTAAAGGAGAATCAGGATAAACTGCTGAACCGGGATTGCCAGGTGCAACTGCAGAATTCTTGTCATGCCTGAGATCCATAATATCACTCCAAGCCTGCGTTGATTAGAGGTACCACTTCAGCCCACCAAGCTTCCATATTCCGAATCACACGTTCACTATCGTGATTAAAGAAATCAAACCATGTCATCAATCGGTCTTCAGGATGGAATCGCTCGAGAACCTGCGCAGCAACTTCTTCGGGGTTGCCAATCAAAGCATTATTTGCTGCCTTTTCAACCTTTGATGGGTCAAGTGTTCCTTCGAGCGCTTTCCAATATTCTCCTAAGGCCTGCTTCGCTTCATTTTTAGCAGCAGCAGTTTGTTCTTCTGCACTGAGTCCAGCCTCAGCATTAAGGAATACAAACACTGTACGTGGCATGTCTCTTCTTTGCCATTCGCCTCCATCTTGATGGAAAACACTCGACATTCTTTCGTGCGTTGCATCGATTACTTCTGGAGCTGTAATTGACAAGTTGAAGACTTTTACAGGAAGGAATTTGTTGACGAACTCTTGTGCTTTAGGGTCGTGAGTTCCAGCAACCAGTTGCAATTGTTCTCTATTCCAATTCTTTGGGACGATTGAGATGTCTTCAAATTCATATCTTCTTTGAATAGATACAATCTCATCATCATTACCATTTGCTTGCTGTACCCTTTCCCAATCTTCATCAGAACGGAAATTATCTCTACTGAGATTTGTTTGTCGAATATCATTACTATTGATCGTGTCTCCACGTAATAGTCTGAGGAATATTTCACATGCTTCCATGAAAATCTGGCCTCGAAGAGCCGGCCATGCAGCCTCCTCTACAGGGTTTCTAGGAACGATGCCGTACGGTCTAGCCATGAATTCGAATCTTCCAGCACTAAATCCAACATGCAATTTCCTAGTATCGCTATTCATAGACAGGAATTGGACGGTATTAGCCATGCGTTCAGCCTGAGCAATAGGGCCTCCGCTTGCAAGAATACTGACTACCGCTGAACCAACATCGATTCGATTAGTCCTGCGAAAACTTTCCAAAGCAAGTTGTGGGAAATCTGTACAAAGTCCAACTTCACCCTGCCAATGAGGTACTACTGGTTTGCTATTTTTTTTCTGAGTTATTGTAGACAAATGTGCTTGAGCAAGCCATGCTACGCCAAAACCGAGTCTATCTGCTGCTTCTAATTGTGAGAAGTAGTTAGCAAACATTTCCGCTTCACTAGGAGTGAAGCCATTATGGTCTGGAGTCTGAGAAATTGAAAAGAAAATATCGTATTCCATCAAACCCCTCTCCCCTAGGGAGAGGGACATGTGGTATCAATCTACTGAAGTTCAGTTAATTTGCTAACTCTATTTCTCACCGGTTCTGGTACTACTTCTCCAGCTTCCATGAATGTCGTCATAATCTCGGAAAGTTGCACCATTGCTTCATCAGGTTGATCCGAGATTTCTGCTAAGTCTGCTAGCCCCCACCGTGCGACCAGTATTCCAGATAAGTCCTGTATCTCTGTAGCGATTTCTAAACTTTCTATTAGCAAGGCTTGTGACTGCTCTAAATCTCCAGTTGTAGCGAGGGTATGGGCTAAATCAGCATTCGCTTCCATCAGCGCTATTTTGTCTTCAGCATCAACCAATTCGATGCGTTTACGCAAGTGTAGAGCGGCGGTTTCCCAGTCCTCGTTTTCTTTAGCAATATGTGCTATTAGTGCATGACCGTAGACCATCCCTTCTTTATCACCAATCTCTTCTCTCAATCGCATTGAACGATTAGCAAATATTTCAGCATCATCACCACCTAATGTCATCAAAGCAACATAGTGCAAAATCCCAGCTGCAAGAGCCTTCAAGCCATCTTTTTCAGAGTTCACAGCAAGACCGATAATTGTATCCTTATCTGCTCCTTCATGCTTTAGTAATTCAAATTGGCACCATCCTCTATCCTCTTCGGACTCAGCGGTATTAGCCGCATGACTCAATAGGCGAGTAATCAACGCATCTCTTCCTAATTCCCTTGCTAAGTCTACTAGGTGTAATGCAAGGCTTGTATTTATCGCGTCCAAGCCTTCGCCATCACCAAACATATCGAGTAGTTCCTCAGCCTGCTCAATATTCATTTCAGGCACAAAACCACCTCAAATCGAACGCATTCGTCCGCCATCAACAGCAAGAGAAACTCCTCTGATGCCGCCGGCAATAGGCATACAGAGGTAGGTGATGGCTGCACCTGTTTCCAACGGATCGATTAAACGATTAATTGGAACTTGTGACATCCATCCAGCATTTATTTCTTCGATACTTTTACCAGTCCTCTGGTTAATTGATTCTGCCAATGAACCTAGTCTGTCGGTATCGGTAAATCCTGGGAGAACATTGTTTATTGTTATGCAAGCAGGAAGTTCACTTGCCAGAGATTTAGACCAAGCAGCCATAGCTCCTCTTAGAGTATTTGATAAACCGATATTTGGTATCGGTTCTCTAACACTTGTTGAGATCACATTTACGATTCTACCCATTCCAGATGATTCCATCAAAGGAACGAATGCTTTGACCAATGTGTGAGCGGCATGTAAATGTCGCTTGAATGGTGCATCAAAATCCGAAACCTCATTTTGTAGTAATGGGCCTCCAGCGGGCCCTGCTGAATTGTTGATTAGTATGTCTACATTTTCAATTGAAGAAATTAATTTTCCTATTGAAATTAAATCTTCCAAATCTACACTAATTGCAGCATGCCCTTCACCAGGTAATGTCTCAATTATTGCCTGCGGATTTCTCGAAACCGCTGTAATTCTTGCTCCTGCGCGAGCAAGCATTTGGCAGGTCGCTGCACCTATTCCCTTCGAAGCTCCACATACAACTGCGTGCTTTCCAGAAAGAGCATTTGCAGAGAAGGGGTAGTCATCTCCAAGCCAGTCCATGTGTAGGCGAGGGGCGCACCCTCCTTCAATCTTCACACCTATGTTTAGTCAACATAATGAGCATAGGTTTGCTCGGATAACTTTTGATAAACAACTTGCAATACTTCTTCAGGAGCATTACGGAAAGTGGGATTATCACTATCACCTTGAGGGCGTCGCATCTGATCCCAAGTGCCCCTTTCATATGCCATAAGTGCCTCTTTCATCAGCACCCCTGCCAAGACTAATGTTTCATAACACAAATCTTCGTAAGTCATTCCACGTTTTACCGGTACTTCTCTACGTAGCAATAGTTGCCCAGTATCGATTCCGTTATCACAAAAATGAGTAGAAGAACCGATTGGGATGTCGTGGTACACACTCCATGCTGGCGAGGCAGAACCTCTGCATTCAGGTAGTAAACCAGGGTGACTATTGATGACACCATGTCTTGGATAGTCTAGGATTTCTCCACGAATGATCCTGGTTCCCCCAAATACTATCAAATCAAGTTCCAAATCTGAAAGAAATGGCATTACTTCTGCAGAATTATGTATTCCTACTTCGACATGCTGAACTTCTATCCCCTCATTTTGAAGTTCTTTCAATTGCGAATCTATTGTTGGAGCAATATCATTACCCTCGATTCTTTTGAGGAATTTTTCTCTCTCTTCATCAGCAATTTCTGAAACTTCTGAAATTATTATCGAAGGAGCAAATCCTTCAGAAATGATTTGCCTCAGCATTTCTCGCCCATATGGGTGTTCTTTCAGCAGCAAAAAGGCAAAACTTGGTTTTGACATCAAATCACCTTTGAAACATATTCAGGGAGTTACTCTTTGGCGATCTCTTGGGAAGAGTACAGTTTCTCTTACATTTCTAGAACCGGTCAAAACCATTAGTAATCGTGCAACTCCAAGCCCCCAACCTGCATGTGGTGGAGCGCCATATCGGAAACCGTCAGTATAGAATGAAAAATCCTTAGGGTCTAATCCTTTATTGCGTAAGTTTTGTTCTAAAACCTCTACATTATGCTCTCTTTGCCCTCCAGAGGTCATCTCATCACGCCCATAGTTTAGGTCAAATCCTCGTGATAATTGTTCTCCTGTAACTCCATTTTGGCCTGGTATATGGTGTATGTAAAACGGTTTCATTTCCATAGGCCATCTTGGTAAGAAGTGGAATCCTGGATACTTAGCAGCAATTATGTCGCAATGGGCTGAGTCAATATCATCTCCCCATTGGATCTCTCCTCCAGTATCTTGAATCATCTTTATCGCATCACAATATTCGATTCTTGGGAACGGTATTGAAGGAACTTCAACCGTAATGGGCTCATCTCCCTGGCTCTCTCTGTATCGATTGATGATTTTGAATTGGTCCATGTCATTGTCTGCGATACATTGCCAAATATGTTGAATCATTCTTTCTTGGACGCCCATGACGTCATCATCATTCATCCATGCTCCCTCAATATCAAAGGAAATGAATTCGTTCAAGTGACGGTATGTATCATGTTTTTCTGCTCTGAATGCAGGTCCGATTTCAAACACTCTTTCCATTCCTCCAAGTATGGTCAACTGTTTGTACAATTGTGGGCTTTGAGAAAGGAATGCAGGTGTGTCAAAATACATCATAGGGAACAGATTAGTTCCACCCTCTGATGCAGAAGCAATAATTTTTGGTGAATTAATTTCTTTGAAACCTTCAGTAATTAGATGCTCTCTGCCATACTGCAATACTCTTGCTCGAAGTGTAAACATGGCATCGACATGTGCTCTTCGCAAGTCTAAAAATCGATTGTCCAGACGTGTGTCTAGCCCAATATTAACTGTATCTGTAACTCCTAAAGGAAGTGGAGTTTCTGCTTTGGCCAGTACTTTGAAATCACTCGCTACGACTTCAAATTCAGGAGGAGGGACTGGCTCTCCATCTGCAACTTTAGGTGGACGCTTTTGTGCAACCATCCCAACGACTTGAACTGTAGATTCACGAGAAAGGTTCTGTGCGATTTCTAGAACTTCATCAGGTACGCTTTCTTGTTTGAGGAAAATCTGCAGCCTACCAGTGCCATCTCTTAAATCCATAAAGCAAATTTTACCTTTACCGCGATTGGCTTCCATAAATCCGCAAATAGTAACCTCTGTACCAACTAGTTGACCATCATTGCCTTGGATTTCCCCGAGGGTATGTGTTCTGAAATGGGTCGGATGCCACGTAACTTCGTTCGCCATGATTGCGGCGAGACTCCTTCTATCATCAAGTCATCGGAAAGTATCCACATCCTTCATAGGTATGTTCGGGGCCGAGACTGATATGGCAGGAGACCTATTCACCTCGGAGAGTGTTGCTTCGGGTCATCCTGACAAATTATGTGATGCTATTTCGGATGCTATAGTAGATGCATGTCTTGCAATGGATAGTAATGCTAGAGTTGCCGTGGAAACTTCGGTAAAGGGTGGTTTAGAGAAAGGTTTGATTCTTCTTGCTGGAGAAATTAACATGGATGGGGAGCACCCTGATTATGCACAAATAGCGAGAAAAACCGCTGTAGGTATAGGCTATGATGATCATTCCATTGGCTTCGATGCCTCCAGCGAAGAGCGATGTGAAGTAATACAGAAAATTACTGCACAATCTTCGAATATCTCTCAAGGAGTTAACACGGAAGAACAAGGAGCAGGAGACCAAGGCTTGATGTTTGGATTTGCTTGTAATGAAACCGAATCATATCCGGCATTAGAAGGGAGATATTTCCCATTAGCTGCTGCTCTTTCTCAGAGATTAACTCGACGTATGACAAATTGTAGGAAAGATGGAACTTTACCTTGGGCACGACCTGATGCTAAAAGCCAGGTTACTATTGAATACGATAGTAATGGCAACCCCTCAAAGGTTCACACAGTGGTAATTGCGATACAACATGATTCTGCTCTCAAAGACCAATTCCAAGGCGATGAATTGAAAGAAAGAGAATATGTGACTGAGCAAATTCGAAAGCATGTTGTTGAAGATGCAATTCCAACTGAATTATTGGACTCTAATTATCGGCTAATCGTCAATGGAACAGGTCGCTTCGCAGACCCCGGCGGTCCCTTTTCAGATGCTGGATTAACAGGTCGTAAAATAATTGTTGACACCTATGGAGGAATGGGGCGTCACGGTGGAGGGGCTTTTTCAGGTAAAGATCCCTCAAAAGTCGACCGTTCTGCAGCATATGCTGCCCGTTGGGCTGCTAAGCATGTAGTGGCTTCAGGATTGGCTACAAAATGTGAGATTCAACTGGCATATGTAATCGGTGTAGCAACACCCGTCAGTATGAGGGCAGAATCATTTGGAACTTCTGAACTCTCAGATGGCGAACTGACAAGAAAGGTTGCTACTACTTTTGATTTCACTCCAAAAGCAATTTCTAGCAACTTGGATTTACTGCGCCCAATCTATCTTTCAACCGCCGCAGGAGGTCATTTTGGACGAACTCCTGGAGTGGAAGGAGAATTCCCTTGGGAAGTTCTGAATGACGACAAAATCAAATCATTGCTGAATTGATTTATGTCGGCCCTTAGGGCCGATTGTCTGAAATGGGGTCAGGGGTTCGGACTAACTATGTCGAAGCGTGTCCAAGCCCTTATGCTGGTCGTGTTGATGGCTCTATCTCCATTGGTTCCAATGGCTAGTGCCGCTGATTCAATTGGCCTTTCAGTGGACACTCCACATGTGATTATGAGCCCTGGTGATGCGGACAATCTTACTCTTTCAATTCATAATAATGGCACTTCAATAGTTTCCTACAATCTTTCAGTATCAGACCAACCTAGTGTTTGGAATGTTACACTGTCTCAAACAACCATCAGTAATGTGATTCCAACAACTACAGTTTCTACCTCTATTGCAATTCGGTTATCTATTGATGCATTACCTAGTGACTCTGGCACGGTTACAATTACGGTAACCGAACCTGAAAGCAATACAACTACTGAAATCAGTGTGGTACTTTCTGCTTTACCACGTTACCTTCCAGCTATTGATGCAAGTACAACTGGCGATAATGGACTAGTGGAGATGGAGCCAGGCCAATCTCTCAATCTGAGTGTTGAAGTTACAAATGATGGGAATGTGGATGACACACTCTTACTTTCTGTTGATCAATCACCTGACTTGTTAGGATTCTGGTCTAATTGGACTAGCGGGGCAAATCAATCAACCAATAATTCCAGTAACAATACTGGCGGGAACAATACTGGCAACAACACTGGCGGTAACAATACTGGCAACAACACCGGTGGCAACAACACCGGCGGGAACAATACTGGCAACAACACCGGTG
>MDTC01099015.1_pt1 | contig 10794 bp, 10 predicted proteins | sample 811181 | NCBI WGS metagenome assembly MDTC01 (sample SAMN05326644, study PRJNA326480) | marine metagenome | isolation source: seawater | place: Pacific Ocean: North | collected 2011 | reverse complement strand
CTGAGCATTTGATTTGGCCATGCGGATACCGTCTGCGCTATAAGAGATCGTACCCGCGGGGTTTCGCCCCGAATGTATTGGTTGCAGATTCCTGCGCCACCTGGGGGAGATGACTTTGACGGACTGGAAGACCAGCGGTGTTCGCATCGTGAAGGCAGGCGAGGCAGACAGCAACACACCGCAGACTCCTGGCATGCACCGGGCGGCTGCCATCACCCACGCTGTGGCGGGGGCTGAAAAGCTCTGGGCTGGCACGGTGAAGATCGAACCCAACGCCAAGACCGGTGCCCATCATCACGGCGAGTTGGAGAGCGTGATCTATGTGGTACGGGGAAGAGCTCGAATGCGATGGGGTGACGATCTCGAGTACGTCGCCGAAGCCGACGCAGGTGATTTCATCTATGTCCCTCCCTTTGTGCCTCATCAGGAGATCAATGCCAATCCGGCCGAGCCCCTCGAGTGTGTGCTGGTCCGCAGCGGCCAGGACCCGATTGTCGTGAATCTCGATATCGCTCCAGCTGAACCGCCGGAAGAGGTCCGCTGGATCGGACCGAATCATCCCTGATCACACCTGCCCTCGAAACCCATCACAAGACGACAGGCGCCAAGATGATCCGACTCTCCACTTTCCAGTCCGATGTCACCCCCCCAATGGGGCATCCACTCTGCGCGGGTTGGTATCCACCTGCCCATGCCGTCGAAGATCCGTTGTTCGCCTCGGGGTTGATCCTCGTGGAAGAGGGCGAGGCGCCAATCGTGTTATGTGCCCTGGACTGGGCCGAGTTGAGCAATGGCGACTACGATCGCTGGCGTGAGGAATTGGCCGCTGCAGTGGGCACCGACGCTGATCGCGTGGCCGTGCATTGCATCCATGCCCACGACACCCCTTGGCCGGACCGCGACGCCCAGGACATTCTCGATGCCCACGGGTGTCCCGATGTGATCATGGCCGGCGATTGGGCCGAGCGGGTTCGCGCCGAAGCGGCCCAGGCCACGGTGGCAGCACTCGATCGCCTGGTTCCGTGCACGCAGATCGCCATCGGTGCGGCTCGCGTCGACCGCATCGCCTCGAACCGTCGAGTCATGGGGCCCGATGGCAAGGTTGCTGCCGTTCGTTGGACCAAGTGCCCGGACGCCGATGTCCGAGCGGCCCCGGAAGGTGTGATCGACCCGCTGTTAAAGACGATCAGTTTCTGCGATGGTGAAACGGCCCTCGTCACCCTCCACTACTACGCCGTACACCCCACCAGTATGGATGGCACGGGGATCGTCACGCCTGAATTCGTCGGATTGGCTCGCAATCGACGAGCAGCGGAGACGGGGATTCCCCACATCTACTTCACCGGCTGTGGCGGCAACATCACGGCGGGGAAGTACAATGACGGTGTCGACGACAATCGCGAACTGTTTACGGCGCGGATTCACGAAGCGATGGTCGCCGCCGAAGATTCGACACAGTACCAACCACTAGATCATCTGCGCTGGACCGTGGAACCCATCTGCCTACCCCCCCGGGAAGACCTCAGCGAGGAGTCTCTGCTGGCCGAGATTCGCGAGGGCGCCGTAGATCGGGCCAAAGTGCACAGCAAGGCAGCCCTCATGCTGACCTATCTGCGACGGAAGGACCGGCCTATCCCCGTCACTTGCCTGCATCTCAACCAGAACACGGCCATCGTCAACCTGCCCGGCGAGACCTTCATCGAATACCAGCTGCATGCGCAGGCAGCGCGGCCCGACGCCTTTGTGGCCGTCGCCGGCTATGGCGATCTGGGAACCGGTTACATCACCCTCGCCAGTTCCTTCGAAGAGGGGGGTTACGAACCGAAGGACGCCTTTGTCTCGAGAGCGTCTGAACCGATCCTCCGAGAGGCCATTTCACGCGTATTGCAGTAGGCGGTGGATGACCGTGATTACTCGATCACCTGACCCCACTTCTCACGTTCCCACTGCTTCTGGCCGATCTGTGCCAGGTAGTCGTCACCTTTGTGCTCAGCGATCCACGTCTTGAGTGGCACGTCGGCGTCCGTGGGCTGCCACCACCCCTTCACATCCACGCCATCGCCCAACATCTGGCGGCGAATCGGGTCGCACTTCTCCAGGATCTCGTCCGGTATCACATTGTAGTCGAGGCCCCGCAACCACCGATAGCTGTATCCAAGAAACAGGACCTTTCGGGTCAAGTCAGAGATATTGGTGCCCCGGGAATGCCACATGCGTCGGTCGAAGAGAACCGCCGTCCCCGCCTTTGTCGTCACCTGCAGAATCTCATCTTCTCTTTCCAGGTCTGGTGGCCGGTCGAGTTTGTGGCTGCCTGGGATAATGCGAATCCCGCCATTCTCGATCTCACTGACATCGCTCAGCCAGAAGGCCACCTTCAGCGAGAGTCGCGGCTGGGGGCGCTCCATTTCCGGCACAGGTCGTCCCCCATCCTGATGCCACCCACCCGGTTTCAGATCTGCCGTCTCTCGGGGCTCAGGCGGGTAATAGATCAGATGTGAGATGTAGTGCTGGATATTCCATCCGAGGATATCCCAGACCAGGGGCAGGGTCTTGGGGCAGTCCAGCAACTCGAGGAAGATGTCATCTTCGACGATGGTTCTGAACTTCGTCATCATCGCCCCCGCCTTGATGCCCTTACTTGCACGTTCTTGCGCATCTACACGGTCCGCCGCTGCCAGCAGCCGATCCAGCATCGGTGTATCGAGCACATCGGGGACAACGAGATAACCCTGCTGATCGAATAAGAAGCGCTGTTGCTCCGTCATGCAGTATTGCAGGCAGTCGGTGTTCAATTCTATTGCTCCGTCATCGGCGGATCGCATGTCATCGGATCACATCATCGTCGCTCAGACTGTAGGCGACTGCGTTGCTTCAGGCCAGCGCCAGGGCTACTTCTTCCTCGAGGCGTTCGAAGAAAGACGCGATCGGTTTCCGGGCCACCACGCTGCGTCGGCGGATTCGCGCTCGCTTCAGATGTTGAATCTGCTGCGGTGGCAGACCCGCACTCCGGGCGACCCCGAGGGGCACAAGCCCGTGCCCCAATCCGGCCATGGCCATTCGTGCAATCGCCGAGAACGACTCAACTGTGGAGGACACCTCAAAACCAGCCTCACGAACACCACGCTCGATGCTCGACCAGGTCGCCGCGTGCTCCTCAATCGTGATGATCGGTGTTCCCTTTGTCAGCCGGATGGGATGCAGCCCGGAAGGGATCAGGACCATCGACTCATGGGCAGCGGTGCGAACCACGAGGTCGGCGGCGGAATCGGCGAGGCCCGCACACAGACCTATAATGTGTTCACCCGAACGAACGTGATCGACGACGACGGGAGAGCGATGGGTGTGGATCTCGACATCCAGTTTGCTGCCACCATCTCTGGTACGACGCACCACGTCAGCGCCCCACGAACTGAGCACCGACTCCGACACGCCGAGGGTAAGAATCGCCGTCGATGACCAGGCCACCCTCCGACGGTTGCGACCAGCTTCCACCGTATCCATTGCAGCCCCCCCGACCACCGAGAGTCCCGTCGGAATGGAGAGTCAACGTGACGCGACTCTCATCGATGATCGAGTCGAGCAGGGCATCGGCGATCACAAAACCGATCAGTTCCCACTCACGGTCCAGAACATCAACCACAATCCGTTCGGCTTGGACAGGATCGGGAGGTCCCGTCGTCGGTCGACTATCACCGCTGCAGCCGAGCCAGGTCGAACATGTGAACAGGAGAATCGGGACGACGGAGGGACGCGCAGGAATCAGGCGTGACGAGATCTGACGTGACGAGTGCGGTCGTTTCGGATTCAAAGGTTTCAGGTTCATCTGGTGAGCTCCATGCCAGTAGGTTCCAATAGTGGAACACCATGGGGCTCCCCGAATGTCACCTCATCTGTCCACTCCTGTACTCCTCTGTCCTACACCCTGCACGGGAGGCAGTCGCGAAGCCGGTACATCGTGCTGCTCGCACCACTCCTGCAGCGGGTTGCGCCCACCAGAGGGAAGGAATTCCTCGACCTCTTCGTACGCCTCCCCCACAAGGAAGCACCGCAGCGCGCTGAGTCCGGCGACGAACTCCGGCGATTGCGAGCGGTAGTCCATGGGCATGACCCACCGGTGCCCGTATCCGACCATGATGGCCTTGCGAGCGTGGGGGCCGCGGTTCAGGGCGCCCGCGTGGAACGTCCGGTTTTCGAAGATCAGACAGTCTCCCGGCTGCAGACTCGGTTCCAGGGCGCCGTCAGGGTCGACGGACCCGTCGGCAACCGGCGGCTGGCCTTCGAGCAGATGACTCCCGGGCAGCACCATCGTCGCTCCCTGCTGTAGCTGCGTCAGGTCCGTCAGATAGTAGGCGCACTTTACCAGCAGGCGCGGAATCGCCCGGTGGCCCATCGTCCGCATGGCGATCGCATAATCGCGGTGCCAGCCAGGTAACCGTGTCGAATCTGGCAATTCAGGTGGATCGGGTTGCTTGTAGATCAGGTGCGACGTCATCACCTGCAGATCTGCGCCCAGCAACTGCACCACCGCTGGAAGGATTGTGCGATGATCGATCAGATCGGCGAAGGCCGGGTCGAGGGCGATGGTGTTCCGAAACCCATCGTAACGCCCGTCTCCAGCCATCTGCCGGCCTGTTCTCAGATCGCTGGCCACGAGTCGATCCCCCGCTTCCAGGAGTGACTCGACCACGTCTGCACTCAAGGCCTTGCGGACGATGAGATAACCCTTCGTATCGAAATCAGCGATGTCTGAGGGTTCGAGCGGGGGCGCGTCGAGCATGGTCTTCAAATCGCTTTCGGGTTAAGTGGCTTCAGCTCAGAGTGTCCAGTGCGGCGGCGGCGGCCAGAACCTGTTCGGCCTTGGTCGCGCCGAGGACAAGACTGGTGAGCCCATCGACTTGTGCGGTCTCGCACAGTGTGTGCTCCAGCAACGTGCGTCCCAGACTTGTGGCGTCTGCTTTCAGGGTCAACAGCATGGCCTGGGTCTCAGCATCGTCCAGACGCGGAATCCAGCTCGACATTTCGCTTCCCCGCGAACCCACAGGGGGTGGATGATGAGGCACGTATTTGCCCGTGAGCAATCCACCTTCCAGAACCCGGTAGGGTACGACTCCGATGTTCTCGCCACGGCACAGCGGCAGGAGATCTCGCTCGATTCGGTGATCCAAGAGACTGAAGGCGGGCTGTTGAAGCACCGGGCGTGGTGCACCTACGGAATCACAAACATCGAGCACAGCCTGGGTCTGCTCAGCGTCGAAGTTCGACAGCCCCCAGTGACGCACGAGACCTTCGTCGATCAGACCCACAAAGATCTCCACCGTCTCAACCAGCGGCGTGTCCGGATCGGGCCGGTGGGCGTAGAAGAAATCGATCGACTCCCGTTGCAATCGGCCAAGCGATCGCTCGCACTCTCGACGGACATGTTCCCGGTGGAGACCCGTGTCGGCAGCCGTGGGTCCCACAGCGTTACCCACCTTGGTGGCCACGATCGCCTCGGGCCATCCGACCAGTGCCTCTCCCAGGAACTGCTCTCCCACCCCCCCAGCCGAACCCATCGTGCGCGTGTATCCCTCATACATGTTCGCCGTATCGAAGAACGTGACGCCCACATCACGCGCGGCGTGAACGAGGGTCTGGGCTCCTTTGGCGTCGACAGGGGTCCCGAAGGTCATGGTGCCCAGGCAGAGGATGGACACATCGATCTGCGTACCGGGAACTCGCCTGGTGATCATCAGACCATCTCCAATTCGGGCCAGGGGTGGTTTTCAGGATCCAGCAGGCGCGTCGGGGCGAAATACGCCTCTGGATAGTCGTCGCAGTCATCATCCATGCCAAGGACCCGAGTCACTACATGACGGGCTCCGTTGAAGGAGACCGCCGTACCGGAGCCACACATGCCGCCAATGATCCACATGTTCCGTCCGTCGAGACGACCCACGACGGGATATTCGTCCGTTGTGAAACCGGGCGTGCCGCTCCATTCGTGGGTGAGCGTCACCGGCGCGGAATCATAATATCGCCACACCTCTGCCAGGCTGAAGCAGGTGATAAACCGGGAGGGTGCATTTCGCCCCGCGTGGTGGTTCGCCACGCGTGTCGCATCAGATCCGACCAGCAGGCCCTGTGCCCGATTGTCGAAGGGGTGTCGTCCGAAGAAGGACCGCTTGCCACTCAGAGCGATCTCTGCAGGCATGTCTGCGGGCCCACCCTCGCCAAAGGCTGCCTGCGTCTGCACCGGATGGATCAGATCTCTGTAGTGGGGATACAGTGCCGCCGTATACGACTCGGTGGCGTTGATGAGGTTGCCACATCGAATGTCGCCTCGGTCGGTGATGACGAGATAACCCTCGTCATCAGATTCGACTCGTGTCACTTTCGTGCGTGTGTACAGTCCAACCTGCTCACAACGCAGCGCCTGCTGCAACTGACACCAGACCCATCGCGCCGGATGAAATGTCGCCGACGCCTGACTGAACCCGGCGGGATCATCGACAGACATGCCACCGAGCTTCAGAACCTGGTCGGGTGGCAGGGCCGTCCAGTCCGCCGCCCCCACACGCTGACCGAACTCCACACTCGCCGCCAGGGCCTCTTGGTCTTCCGCCTCGCGCGCCTGAATCCATCCGTTGCGTGCGTAGTCGCAGTCGAAGGCCTCCTTCTTCACGGTTGCCTCGACGAGATCGGCATTTCGATACGCCGCACGGGCATAGACGGTGGCAAACTGTGTGGCCAGCTGAGATCGATCGTCCGCGGACAGGTCCTTGCGGACCGAATCGAGATAGGGTCTCACCGTGTCGCGCACCATCGCCGCATAACGCCCCATCACTACGACCCCTTCATTGCGGCCACTGGCACCGGTGGCGGGATCCCCCATGTCGAGCACGGCTAGACTGTCAACCTTGCTGAGTTTGGACCAGTGATATGCACAGGAGGCACCGGTGAATCCCGCACCGATGACGAGGGTGTCCACGCGTTCGGGCAGTTTTCCGCCATCGCGCCAAGGTACATCGGCGTGCGGATTCTGCTCGTCCAGCCAGATGGGCGTGCTCTTCACCTGATCGGCGAAGCTCACCGACATCAGACCTCGAGGAATCACATCGAACATCTGTCGCAGCGACCAACCGGCCAAGAGCAGGAGTCTTCGAAGGATCGAATGCTCGCTCCACATGAGCTGGGTGTAACTGCGGGCCGCACGCAGATCGTGAGCCCGCAGCCCCATGAGCAGGCGCAAGGCGACACGCAGGCGACCCAGCACACCAGGATTTGAATCAGGACCTTGGACCGTGCTGGGAATCACGGCAGAGGTCTTCGCGTCGAGCAGACGCTCAAGCCGCTGAACATGCTGCTGAAAGTGGCTCAGCCAGTCGATGGCGTGCGCATGCCGCCCTGGCTCGGCATTCGCGTTTTCGAATTGGATCCCGGCGCAGAAGAGGCCGACGAGCAACTGATTGGCGACGAGATTCAGTTGGTTCGGTCCGTCGTAGGCCTTCCAGAAGGCCGCGGAGGGTGCGGGCACGTGATGCTCGCGAAACAACTCCAATCGTGCGCAATCCCAGGCCGGATCGCCATGGCGAGCGAATTCCCAGTCGATCCACCCCGAGCACCTCCACCCATCCTCTGATCGTTCCACGAAGATGTTGTCCACCGTCGGATCGTTGTGCAGAAGGCGAACGGGTGATTCATCCAGGTGCTCACGCGCTCGGGACATGACCTCGGCAAGCCAGTCGCCATCGACCTTCAGGGAGGGAAGGTGACGGGACAGGCGATCCGTATCGTCCAGGAAGTCACCCGTTGCGAAGGTTCCCCAGCCCCGAGCGGGACCTTCACCATCGCCGAAAGGCACGACCTGATCGCCGCGGATCTCACCGGCGATGTCGGCGAGTGAGATCTCGTGCACACTCTGCAAAGAGGTGCCCACAGCGCGCCACAGGTCATCCCGCTCGGGCAGGGGCACCTGGTCAAGGGCCTCGGCCAGGGGTTGGCCCGGCAGATGTTCCATCAGGACCGCCTGCAGGTCGGGGTGATCCACGTGACCCAGAATCCGGGGGACAGAAACGCCCTTTGCCGCGAGCACCTCGTGGAGGTGGATCACCTTTGCCAGCCTGGCCCGGTCGTAGATCTCAGGCCATCCGCTATCACCATACACGCGCAGGATGAAGTCAGTCTCACCTGTTTGCACGACATACACCGTGTTCGTGGACTCGGCGAGCAAGTCGACAGTGTTGCCCGCCGCGGCTGGAAGGCCGGCGGACCTCAGCAATTCATCGAGGGCCGCTTGGTGGGTTTCAGGGATCATACTGGCACTCTACATGTAGCGTTCGCGCTGCTGCAATCGAAGCAGGCCGAACAGCAGGCAGGCACCGGCACCGGCCAGCAGGTAGGCGCGATTGTAGAACGTCGTTTGCGATTGCACCATGGCTTGGTATGCCTCGAGCGTATCGAAGGGATTGTAGAAGAGATTCCACCGGCTGCCCTCGAGGGGTTCTGTCATCAGCCAGAGGAACATGCCGATGAACACGAGGACGGCGGCAGCGCCATTTCCGTTGCGAACGATAGTGGCCAATGCAAATCCGAGACAGCCGAAGAACAAGACGGGAAACATGAGGTGGAAGACCATCTCTGCGATGGAGAAATCCGCCAACGCCACCTGGCACAGCCAGGCCAGCATGGTCAGAAGAAGTGCGATCACCACCTGCTGAATCACCTGCCGCGCCAACCAGACCTTGTAACGGTAGTCCGGTATGCCAAATAAGGTCTCCAGCATGCGCGCGTCCACGTCGCCCTGGATCGCATACACCGACGGGTAGAAGGTGAGCAGAATCGCCGGTGCCAGCAGGAAGTAGTAGATCTGCTCGGCGTTGGGAGGGACCGCTTCTTCGGCGGCATGAATAACCGTGACGAATAGGAACAGCGCGATCGCCGCCAGCAGGAAGTAGATGAACTTTCCCGCGAAGACCTGCGCCGCGCTGTAGCGGAAAAAGCGCAGCCCGGATCGCGTCCAGCTCATGGTCGACATGTCAGGCGGCCTCCCCTTCCAGGAGCCACAGATAGGCATCTTCCAAGGTCGGCGTTACCGCCTCTGCGTCCGGTAGTGGTTGGTCTGCCGACAGAAGCCGAACCCGAATCTTTTCACCATCGCGCATGTGATGGACGATGCGTTGCGTCTCTCGCAGTTCATCAAAACGCGCTTCATCGATCTGCGCCTGCCAAACGACGCCGCGGGTTCGTTCAACCATGTCTTGCGGACTTCCGTCGAATCGAACCCGACCACTGCCCAGAACGGCGACGCGGTTACAGGAACTGGAGATGTCTTCGATAATGTGCGTCGAAAAGATGACGATCCGTTCACGGGACAGCTCGGAGAGCAGATTGCGAAAACGAATACGCTCCCGTGGATCGAGACCGGCTGTGGGTTCATCGACGACGAGGATTCGCGGCAGATGCAGGAGGGTTTGAGCAATCCCCACACGCTGCTTCATGCCCCCGGAGAAACCACCGATCTTGCGATCTCGACTGTCTTCCAGATGGACGCGAGCGATGGCCGCGTCGACGACTCGACGGCGCTCGGACGCGTCCCACTTCCCTTTCAGCAACGCTTGATAGTCGAGGAACTGATAGGCCGTCATGTTCTCGTACGTGCCGAATTCCTGGGGCAGATAGCCGATCAGCGCCTGCAGTTCCTCGCGCTTCTCGATCTGGTCATACCCATTGATGCGAACTCGACCACGACTCTGCTCCAGCACACCACAGATGATGCGCATCAGTGTCGTCTTGCCTGCTCCATTCGGCCCGATGAGCCCGAACATGCCACTGCCGATCTCCAGCGAAACCTGCTCGAGGGCCGTGAAGGGTCGTTTCCGCTTGCCGATGATTGGCATGACACCGACGAGGCGATAAAATCCGCGCCGTGTGCGACGGAATCTGCCCACAATGCTGTCGACGTTGACCTCTCCTCGATAGAGCTTCTGCGAACCTCGATAGACGGCCACACCGAGAACCCAGAGACCTCCAGCGATCAGCGACACCGGCCAGACCTCCCACCGCATCTGCCACCACGCCACATGCGCGGCCGGCAGCAGCCAGATCAGCAGACCGTAAGCGAATCTTGCCAGCCATTGGCGTCGAGTCTTGGCCGCCTCGGGCACATGCGGCCCCAATAGAATTCGCACGTGCACATACAGGCCGATGGAGAACAGGATCACCCACAAGAGCGCATCGAGGTGTACGTAGGTGAAGTAGGCATGGAATCCGAGCAGGGGCAGCTGCCAGGTCCACGCACCGGACGTGCTGTGTGTCACCTCCTGTCCACGCGCCTGTTCGTGCTCGAGCTGGCGCTCACCGCGACGCCACTGCCGGCGAAAGCGTGTGGGTTCGTCGTAGACCTTCACCACATTGGCCACGCTGATCCGAAGCTCTTCGTCCTCGGGAATCAGATTCGCCTGACTTCGACGAAGACTGCTCTGTGCGAACCAGGTGAAGGCGGGAATGAATCCGAGTAGAGCCGTGCCGGAGGCGAATTGCCAGAAGGTGGAATCCAGGTGCTGATGAATGAGCCCGATACTGGCCGCCATGGCGGCAAGGTTCGCCACACGCATTGCACGCCCCAGACTGCGAGCCCATTGCAGGGCCTGCTCCATGCCGAAATAGACCGTAGGTACCAGCACCAGGGTGAAGATCGTACCAGCCATGAGCCCGCCGATGACGGCGATGGCGAAGGGAACGCCGATGAGCGCCACATACTCCGCCTCACCAAGAGCCAGGGGGATCATGGCCAGAACCGTGGTCAGTGCCGTTATG
>MDTC01179808.1_pt1 | contig 10795 bp, 9 predicted proteins | sample 811181 | NCBI WGS metagenome assembly MDTC01 (sample SAMN05326644, study PRJNA326480) | marine metagenome | isolation source: seawater | place: Pacific Ocean: North | collected 2011 | reverse complement strand
ATATATATTGAAAAAGTTGGATGCCTGCATCTAGTGTAAAGATAACCCCGAAATCGTTTATTCAAAAATACAGCATTATATTAAACAAAAAATCTACTCGAAATAAAAAACGTATAAGCGATGCTGATTTTGAGATACTAAAATCAAGGGACTATAATCAACTTGATAGTATTAATTACAGAGTCCCGCAACTGCGAATTATGTGCAAACATTATGGTCTAAAAGCGTCTGGAAACAAAGATGAATTACTGAGCTCGCTTTATAATTTTTTGCGACTCTCTGAATCAGCATCACCTATACAAAAATGTTTTAGAGCTTTTATAGTTAAACAATATGCACTTGCAAAAGGGCCGAAGTGGAAGCAGCCAAAATGCTGGGTAAATCAAGAAGATTTTTTAACCTTTACAAACTGGCAGGATATCCCACCACTGCAATATTTCACTTATGAAAATGATATAAATCATGTGTATGGATTTGATATCGTCTCTCTTACAACATATATCTCTAAGACTGAAACTCCAGAGAATCCTTATACTCGAGAAGCATTTCCTGAGTCAGTGATAGAAAGATTAAGGAAGGTATCGCGAATCTCATCTATCTTGAATTTCGATTTAAATCTAGGGATACATATCCCAGATCCAGACATGCCTTCCTTAGACGAATCTGTGCAACTCCGAACTACAAATGTTTTTCAAACTATGGATGGCTATAATCACTACACAAATTCAGAGTGGTTTTCAGAGCTTAGCAAAGAAAGCTTGATTACATTTTTAAAAGAGTTGGCTGATATTTGGCAATATCGAGCGGGGCTTCCTCCAGAAACAAGACGGGAGATATGTCCCCCGCATGGTAATCCATTTATAGAAGTTAGAATAAATCAGTTACCTGGAAAACCACTTTTAGAGATTAAGCGGATTGCATTAGGAGTTATAGAATTCATGATTAATAGAGGAGTCACAAATGAGATGTGTGGTCTAGGTGTATATTATGTTTTAACTGGACTAACAATCGTTTCATCAGGAGCAGCAACCGCATATCCATGGCTATATGATTCTGTTGCCCAACATAATGCGCCATCTCCAGATAATTTAGATTAACAATATCATTAGAGACTTTTGTTTATTAGAAAGGCTGCTGCAAACTGGTATGTGTTTTAATGCGTTAAGGCGCTTAAAAAGGTCTCTTATCAATACATCATAAGATGCCCCGCAAAGCAACTACCACCACCACAAAGCCTGCCCGCAAATCAGCAAAAACCGCAAAGCCTGCTCCTAGTAAAGCTGCCAAGGTAGCCAAGAGCACTAAGTCTGCCACTACAGACAAGCCGCTAACTAAGGCAGTGGCGCCTCCCACCCCAGCGCCTGTTGCCGCAGACACTACTCCAACAAAGCCAGAGTCGCCGCTCTCGGAGGAGCTACAGAAAGAGTTTTCGGAGTACCACGCAGAGACACAGCGCCTACAGGCCTCTGTATCTGCTCTACGTGCTCGTGGCCGTTCTCTAGAGCGTCGCGTTACACGTGAGCTTCGCGCTGCTCTCAAGGCTGGTCAGCGCCGCAAGCGCCGCCAGACAAACCGCACTCCTAGTGGATTCGTCCGCCCAACGCTTATTAGCAACGAGCTGGCAGCCTTTCTTGGAAAGGACCAGGGCACTGAGATGGCTCGCACTGAGGTAACTCGCGAGATCAACGCTTACATCCGTGCTAACAATCTTCAGGATCAGGCAAATGGTCGCAAGATCAACGCAGATTCAAAGCTTAGTTCTCTTCTAAAGCTTGATAAGAATGACGAGCTCACATATTTCAACCTGCAGAAGTTTATGAGCCCGCACTTTGCTAAGGCAACCAAGCCCGCCGCCGCCGTCACCGCCACTGCTGCGCAGTAAGAGTGCATTCGTAATCATTTTGTAGTAATATAAAATAGATATTCACCGTATAATTCGACTGAATATCTATCCCGATTTAATCTTGCTTTATCTTAGCTTTTAGTGCTTTAATTTCTGTTTTTAATTGAGATAGTTCTTTTTGCATTTCTTTAAACTGAACCGTTTTATCATCATATATTGGTGTATTTTTGTCTTCAGTATCAGGACATATATGATTATACACCCATTTTGCACCAGACCATGTTATACTTGCTGCGCCTTCTACGGCATATAATGTCCCGCGTATCACAATATGATCAAGCACTTGCGCAGCCATTGAGAATATCATTATTATTCCCACCGAAAATACATCTAGGATCTGTATTGCAATTCACTATCATATCTGCCATATGCTTCAGTGTGTCGGCTTGTTCTGATTCATGATAACCTTGTTTAATATGATTATCAGAATCGCTAGCATAAACCATTCTTAAATACTTAATTCTAGTTGTTTCATCAATATCTAAATAACATATCTTGAAACCAGCTTTTTTAAGCAAGATAATCTCGTTTAAATATCTTACATCATCTATGATGATGTTTTGATCAGAGCCTATTTTCCTTAATAAAGTATCTACCCATACGTTTTTGTTTATTTCTCGCATCTTAGTTCCGATTTGCTGTAATAATTTTCTATCTTTGTGTTTCATATCAAATAAATCTGCTGCGATTTGCTTTAATGGATCTGCAAAAGACATTTTTTTCATTTCTGGATAATGCTGTATAATTTTATTAGCCAAGGTTGTTTTACCAGACCCCATTTTTCCAAGTAATCCAATCCGCATACGTTACTTATACTAGATATGAAATTATGTTTATGTATCATTATTAGAACTCATGATATCGTGATACATAAACTTCTTTGTAGCCTATTTATCATTGCGTATATGCATATAAATATTTCAAAACTTATCATACTATGATGAATGTAACTAAGCATGATATACATCAAGATTCTTCATATCCAGTGATGTTTTTCTTTTATTTTTACTTATTTTGCTGCGTGTGTAATGTTGTTTCGCACAGAAAAAAAACTGCTCAATCAAATCAATCATCTGCTGCATACACATTTACCACATTTAATGATCCGCTCAGCAACAATCATGAAATAAGCAAGTTTTCTTCTATACGCGATATTATCGGATTAAATACAGTAAAAGAAGATCTGCGCTATTACATTAATTTTATTGATCACCGCGAAAAATATCTTAAATGGAACGTTAAATTGCCCAAAGGTATTTTGCTTGCCGGGCCACCTGGGACTGGCAAAACTATGCTTGTCAAAACACTCGCCGCAGAAATAAACATACCCGTAATAACCGCGTGTGCCTCAGAATTCGTAGAAGTGTATGTTGGTGTAGGTGCTTCTAGAGTTAGAGATTTATTTAATGCCGCCCGTAAGTATCCAAAGTGCATCATATTTATTGATGAATTAGATGCAATAGGAGCAAAGCGAGGTGTATCTAACAATAGCGAACGCGATTCTACACTCAATCAGCTTTTAGTTGAAATAGACGGATTCAAAGATACAGAAAACATTATTGTGTTTGCTGCTACAAATTTTGAAGAACAACTAGATCAAGCTTTAACGCGATCAGGGCGATTTGATAAAAAGGTTTATTTTGACCCACCTAATCCAACCGAGAGAGAGCTATTATTCAAAAAATATTTGGGAGATGCCCGCTTACCAAGAAGCACTTCTATTACCCATCTTTCAAAAAGAACCACTGGTCTTACAGGTGCAGATATAGCCAATATATGTAATCTTGCAAAAATAAACTCTTTAAAAGAAAACGATGATGCTCGCAAAATCAAGGAGCAACACATATTAGCTGCTCTAGATGAGGTCATGATTGGCAGAGAAAAAAAAGAACGAACCTTAACTTCCGTAGAATTAACTCGAGTTGCATATCATGAAGCCGGGCACGCATTCATGGGATATGTATTACAGTATTGTGCCTGTCCATTGCAGGTTAGCATAGTACCTAGAGGTGCCGGTGCGCTTGGGTTTAGCCAACCAGAACCTACTGAAAAAAAATTGCACACAAGAAGCATGATATTAGCAGAAATAGCAGTGTTGCTTGCAGGGAGAGCCGCAGAGCAAATATTTTGCAAAGATATATCTACTGGCGCCCATGACGATATAAGCAAAATTTCTAAATTGATGAATGCATATGTGGGTGTATGGGGAATGAGTGAATGCATTGGGCCTTTAAACACTGATCACATGCCTAATCTTGTTGCAAACTCTACTCGCACACGCGCATTTGATTTATGCAAAAAAATAGTAGATACTATAGATGTATGCGTTGCCGATCTTTTACAAAAAAACTCTTCTGCAATTGAAAAAGTTGCTATGGAATTATTAAACTCTGAAACTATAAACCAGAAAAAAATACATTTGTTAATACCTGATCACATAAAAGATAGCTATTTAGTAACGAAAGATGGTCAATTAGAATTAATCTAAGATAATATTAATGACCAAAGCTACATGGGAAAGCTCTCAATATAAATATTCAGATTGCTGGAAACAAATTGATCGCCGTAATTTTATTGATACTACAGCAACTGATCTTAAACATTGGTCTCAAGATCGCCCTTTAAATATAGGATCGGGAGAAACAACCAGCCAGCCATCATTGATCACCAATATGGTTGATTTGCTTGAATTAGATCATTTAACTGATCCAGCCCACAAGCTTAAAATATTAGATATTGGAGCGGGAACTGGTGTTGTTTCTGCATTGATGGCCTGTATTACGAATTACACCAGCCATATTGTTGGCGTAGAAATACACAATGACCTTGTTAAAAAAGCCAAACAAAACATAAGAAACTCTATTCCTAAGCATCGTTCCACAATACAATTTATTACACGCGATGTATATGATTTATTTAAAAATCCTGGAAAATACAAAAATTATTTTGATCGTATTTATGTCGGAGCCGAACCAAAAACCCAAAAAGAAATTCAAGCGTTTAAAAATGGAATTAGATCACTTATCACAGAGAGCGGTATAGCGGTTGCTCCAATAAAAGGAGAAATCATGAAGTTTTCAAATAAAAAATGGCATACAGCTGGCATGCCGGTAAGATTTGTTGCACTTGAAGCATCTAGTCCCCCACATCATAAAACACGACGGCGGAAGCAACCTCGACGTGCAGCCATTAAACAACACGGTGGTCGTAGAAAAACGAAACGACGCTATTTAAAGCGCGCTTGCTTATCAGAAACAAAACAAAACAAATTAATCAAAGAAGAACATGAAACTCGTACTAGCTTAGTTTGCGAAAGAAAATCCGGATTATGCGATGTTATTGCAGTCACGGCCAGATCTGCAAAACTATACAAAGATCAGCTTTTTCCTGATTTTAAAACTATGCAAACAATAGAACGTTTCTGCAAAAATAAATGCATTATAGATGTTGGAAGTGGTATGAATACTTTATATAAACACTCGTTTATATCTCAGATGGCTCGCAAAAAAATAGGTAAAATTACACTTGGTCTTGACCTAGAAAAACTTCCTTTATCTTCACGTGATAAACCACATTACGCAAAATTCAAACAAGGCAATATAAAAACAATCACACGCAATCAGTTAGGATTACCTACAACATGTCAATCTATTGTATTAATCAATAATGTTTTGTATTTATGGATCGATGATCCCAAAGAATTGTTAAAAATATACAAAAACATGTTTTCTTGGCTATCGCCTGGATCTCAGATAAGAATATTTCCAGTTTATTTTAAAAGATATGGCATGTTTGATCCTAGATTGCGCAAATACATCAATTCAAGAGCTTATGTTGAATTTTTTGATCCAAAGATCAATGCAGAAGATATGTATGAGTGGGATACCGAGAAAAAAAGACGCGTATATCTTCCCAAGAAAAAACTTAATGCAGAAGCCTCTATCCATGACAAACTACAAGCAAAAACTATGGTGCTAACATTAAAATAAAGTTTAATATATGAGCGCAAGAGCAGTTAGTGCTTCTTTTCTTAGCATTCTAATGTGCATTCTAGGGAGTCTATATACTTCATGAACACCCCATCTAGGTAAAGTTTTTATTTGGGATCTCCAAAAATACAGATTTTTAGCACCATCTATCGAATTAATCATTCTTAAATTTAAACACGAATGCAATGTGTAAGGCAGTCGGTGCCATTGTATCTTAGGTACTCGTTTCTTAGACCAAGGCTGCCAATACCCAAGATTATATGAATGTCGAACAATCGAGGGATAACACAATCGATCACTTAACTCTTTCCATAAAATAACTTTTTTAATAGAATTCGAATACATATTGAAACTAAGCTCGTAGAAATCCCCCTCGACGGACCCCCCACTAGCACCAAACAAATGGTGTCTCATAATCTCAGGAACACAAATAAACATATTAACGTTTTTTTTACAATGCTTGTTTGTAAGCGATAAACATAACAGCGAATCCCTTGGTAAATAGCTTCCAATTGTTCTAATTAAACCAGTATCTAGCAATAAAAGAGTCATTAATAACTCTATTTTAACTTATTTATATAAAAATTGATACATGTATCAATTTTTATGTATTTGTCAAAGATATTCTATTTCTAACAAAGCGCAATGTGTGATTTATTAAATCATAAATGCTGCATATGCTTAGAATGCGTTCCTATTGCAATAGCCTGCAGCTGCGCTGAAGGCAAATTATGCCATGATTGCGCAGATGCTCAGCTTAGCAGGAATGATTATAATTGTCCTATATGTCGTCGGCAAATATTTCATCTAAGATGGCACAGGCGATTAGATTGTTTGATTGAAGACCTATGTTATATTGGAATCTGGTGGCTAATAGGATATTTCGCTTTGCAATATGGATGGCATATTTCAGACATTGACAAAGGTGAGGAACTATTGTATTCTTTTGCAATCACATATGGATCACTGTGCTGCGGGGTGTTGTTGTTTCATTGGATTGGCATCATTATTTATGGAATATTCAAAGAATTAGACGAGATGCACGTATATCCTCTCTCGCGCCCAAATCAATCCGATCAAGAGTTTGAATTAATGCTCGCCGAATATTCTGCACAAACTCAACAAATGCAAAGACATTCTTCATCATCTCCATCTCCATCTCCATCTCCTTCTCTATCACACCCCCCCCGTCCAAGATATTTTGCAAAAAGATGTATTCACTTTCTTGCAAAATATATTGATAAGATTCTCGATCAAAATCCAGCCGCACATAACTCATCGTGCGAAGACACCGCATGGTGGGTATTTAAAGCTAAATGTGCTATTATCATTCCCACACCAGTAATACACTACATCGTCTTCAATATGATTTGATTTGATTTATATAGGCTTAAATACATAGATTGGTTTTTTCCCCTTTTCTTTTGTGATTATTAAATCTGCGACCTTAACAGGTTGATCATTTTTATAGCTCTCTAGATCATACAACGCACCAGTTGTTTTATCGTATGCATATGTAATCCCATTATATTCCACTTCTACAGCATCGATCTTTACAGTAGTTTTGTTGCGCTGAGCTATATGATCCGGCTCTTCGTCTGTAATGGCTGGTAAATAAGAAAATTTACTTGGCTTTGGAGAGCCAAAAGTAAAGCATCTCAAACCATCTTTATCGCCTGGTTTGTTATGCAAACTACAGTCAATCGAGGCTTCTTTAATACCTTCCAATAATTTAGTAGCAATAGCCGCCTTTGCACTAGCAATTTCATACAAATGCTCATCGCTTGTAACAGGAGTAATTCTATCTATTCTGCTTTTATCTTTTAAGCGAAGCTCAATAGAATCGTCGCTCTCAAGCTGTTTTTTAGAAAATGTCATTAAATACAAAAACACTTCTACTGTTTGCAATTTTTCTGGGAGTGTATGATGACTGCATATGCGTCTAGCGCGACCAATCACTTGTTCTAAGCGAACTGGATGCCAATAAGGCTCTAATATATGAACATATCTTACATTTCTTAAGCTAATGCCCTCAGCGCCTGATGCTGTTATCATAAGCACTTTAACAATATCTCCCATTTGGTTGTTTTCGGAAATTCCCTTTAGCTGTTCTGCTAGTTCAGGCGGAAGATATTCCCATGTGCTGTTGTATATATTGCGCAGCAGTTCTTTTTCTTCAGCACTCTCTGTTCCAGTATAAAGAGCAAATCGTTTTATTGAACCGCTATCTTCTAGTCCTATATTTACAGTCCATCGTCCATCTGTTTTTTTTAGCTTTAGTTCTTGATAACCATTCGCCTCAAGCACTAATTTAAGTATGCCAACGCCTTCTAGTGTTCTAAATTGGCTGTAAATCAGATTCAATCCTATATTATCATCGCTTTCTAAGGTTTCTAGTATTCTTAAGAATTTTGGACTGTACGTTTCTAGCCCATCGGGTTGAAGATATTTATCTTTGTCCGCATCTAATCTTGATAATGCTTCTTTTACCCTCTCTTCATAATCATCTTGTCCGCTAACCATCAAAGTCACTTCATCTTGTTCTAAAATATTATCTATGCTATTCAATCGCTGTTGAACTGTTGCAGCATCCAAATCATTCTCATTAAATCGATCGGTTGCAATTACGTTTTCTAGTTCTTCATCTTTACCAGGCAACGGGCGTTTGATATCTGGTTTAGGAAACACAAAATTGCAAAATGCTCTCGAAAAAATACGATATGTAGATACTGTATCTTCAAACACCTGATCTTTTTGCTGCTTTCTTTTTTTGGCATTTCGCAATTCTAATTTCCTTTCTTGAACTCTTGCCTCTTCATACACGCCAAACTGGAAATCACTCATAGGAATCTTTACTATATTGAAATCCGTTGATTTATTGTAGCGCGGCATAAGCCCATCCATATCTTTAAAATACGAAGCAAGCCCAAGTATCCGTCGCTTAAAAAGCTCCATGTTTTTAACCTCCTGTGAATCATCAATAAAAAAAGACTGAAACTCTTCTAATGTGTCTGGCAATGCTTTATATTGCGTAACTTGTGTTCCAGATGGTATTATCTCTATGCCATCTTTCAATAAAAGTTTTGTAATAGAACTTACAAAATCGGTGTCACTAATATTTCCTCGAGAGCTTACACGCATTCCATCATACATGCCTTTTCTAACTTTATTTACAAAGCCAAATGGATTTCTGGTAACCGTTAGTGTATTTGTAGAAGCCTTGTATTCTAGTAAATCAGTAATATTGCCTCCTTTCACGGTGCTTTTAAACATGCTCTCAAATGTTTGCTGAGTAATTTTCTTTTTCTTAGGAGTATTTAATTTAAACGACCAAGAGCGAATGTATCCTCGCAATATATTAAACAAAACACCCAACTCATTTGGATAATTAATCATAGGCGTGCCTGTCAATGCAACCACCCGTGCATTGGTTGCGCTTAAAAGATATTCATAAATTCGCATAGAGAGCGAATCCGGTTTTTTAAGCTTATTTACAATTCTTCCAACTAAATTGTGTGCTTCATCTATAATGATTACTGCGTTATCAAATGGGTTTCGCTTATAATTATCAGTCATATCTTTTAAATGCTGAGCTCTAAGACCATTATAATTAATAAAAGTATATTTGTGTTTAATCATTTCATTTAATTGAGCATCCAAGCTTTTCTTTTGCTCTGCTGATAATGTCTCAAAGTTAGCTTCTTTTGTTATATTCATTACCCAAGCGCCCCTGTTTTTCCGAATAAACTCACGGGGCAATGAAAGCATAGATGACATCGCATCAATAAGTTCATCAGTATCGCCTGGTATAAATTCCCAAAATTGATTTTTTCTATACAAACTATCACCACACTTCTTTAGCTCTTCTATATAATTCATACGCAATGATGCTGGTATCATCACAATAATAGGTTGCGCGGTTTTTAACCCTTCTGCTATAGCAATCGAAGAACATGTTTTTCCCGATCCAAGTCCATGATACAAAAGAAGACCACGATATGGCGTGTAAAGAGATATGTAATCGCGAACAATTTTTTGATGTGCCATTGGTTCAAATATCATGCTATCATCTCTTGAACACGACTCTTCTTTTCCCATCTTCGCTAAGTCTTTCTTATGCTTGCCAAACAACGATGTTACAAAATTTACAAATATCTCTCTGTTTGATGCGTAATATGCGGAAGCATTTAGCTTGATTGGTTCTTTAGGTGGTCCTAGCCTATCTTTTAATACCGCATCGCCGATTTTAAGCATGCTAGCTGGCCCTTCCAAAGGAATACCTTTTGGAAGCGGTTTTTTGGCTATTGTTGATTTTTTTTTAGAACTAAGAGTTGGCTTTTCAGGATCTACTTCAAGGAGGCTTGTTTTTTTGGACTCTCGTTTCGTGACAAGCTTAAGTTTTTTACGACGGATAGTAGTTTTTTTAGGAGCAACGCTTATAAGCTCCTTAGGAGCAACGCTTGTAAGCTTTTTAGGAGCAACGCTTGTAGTGTCACTCGCAGGTACTGTATCTAATGGTTTTTGTTTTACACTAGTAGGCTTAGCAATACCTAGCTGTGTCATAAATTGAACTCGATTCACCTTATTCTCGCCTCTCTTATCTAGCACTTTTGTTCCAGATGGTTTGATTGAAGTTGTTTTTGTTTGAGCAGTTGCTTTAACTAAACTAGCTGCGGGGGATTTCGTTTTTTTCTTGGCCAATCCAACGGCAACTCTTTTATGTGCAATCGGCTCTGTTTTTTTTTTTAATTTTGCCATCAATGTCGCCGACATGCTTTACCTATGCAATTACAGCATATAAAAGCCTCAAAGTATTAACAATATTATTGCGAGCCCATTCCATTTTTAATTGATTCAAGTGCTTTTTGACACGCCAATTGCTCTGCCTTTTTCTTTATTTTAT
>MDTC01038264.1_pt1 | contig 10795 bp, 11 predicted proteins | sample 811181 | NCBI WGS metagenome assembly MDTC01 (sample SAMN05326644, study PRJNA326480) | marine metagenome | isolation source: seawater | place: Pacific Ocean: North | collected 2011 | reverse complement strand
TAAATTAAGTATATCATTAAGTTCATAATTGTTAATGTCTAAATCTAAATCATCCATAATATTATATTTATATGTAATATTATAGATTACATCTTTATCCTTATTACATACTGTTAGCTTTAATATTTACAGTATCAAAAAATGTCTTTAAAGCATCTTTACCACCTGAAAAACTGTAAGCAAAATCAGATGCATAAGACTCATTACCTTTTCCATATGCTAGTATACTAGGTATACCAGTAACCATTTTTTTAGATTTTAAGAATGCATACAAGTCAAAACTATCATCAATATCTAAATCAAAACATATAACATTTTCTGGTGTATTCGCAAAATATTGTTCTACATCATCTTTTATTGATTGACATGGTTTACACCAATCTGCACCGAATTTAAATACCATGATCCCAGTATTTTGTTTTAAAAATTCAAAAAACTGATCTCTGTCACGTACTTCAGTATAAATTTCTTTAGTTTTAGATTTATTAGTAGAGGTTTCCATTTTAATATAATATACACTATTATTTTAAATAGTTATACGCACAACAGTTTATTAAGTTTCTCTAGATCAATAGGATACATTTCAATATGAGACTCCCAAAAATACTTGCAGAATGCCCATTGAAAGTTCCAATTATCAGAATAATATTCTGGTACATTAGACAATAGTATATTTTGTATTTTACTAGGTAATATATCTAATGATTTTCTAGGTAGCACATAGGACAACTGGACAATTGGTGCTACAGGAGAAGACGATTTTTTTTTAATAAATTCGGTATCAAAGTATGGTATATACTTTAATAAGTCAGACATTAATGGTGGATAATGATACTTATAACACCACGACCAATCTTTACATCCTATCGTATAGTATTTAAAAGTCCATTCTAATGCTTCTAGATAATTAATACAAATTTCTTTAATAATATCTTTTTCATAGTTAACATCAAATAATTTCTTATAATATCTATTTTTCCAATACTCTTCTCCAGGATTAATGTAAACTTCAACTGTTCTATTTTGTATTGGTAAATTAAGAAATTTATTTTCACATTCTTCTGGTGTAGATGATGGAAAATATCTTTTAGATTGTCTATGACGTGATTTATATTCAAGATTATAGTAATCTAATTCATTATCAGAAAGATGTTTAATAAACTTTCTAAAAATAGACCAATTGATTTTTGTACCATCTGTAATATTTTCATTATGATTACTAACAGCAATTTTGTATGCATCCATAAGATGAGTGATTCCATGAGTTCTAATATTTATACATGGTATATGTGGTATAAAATCATTTCCTAACATGAAACATATAAATATATAATCATGAATACGATTTTTCTGATATTCTTTATTAATTAAAGTATTATTGTTAAGAGATTTTGTTAGTTCATCAGCTAGTATATTGATGTCCATAACGTATAATAAATTAGGTGATAATGATGAATCAATATGTTTGATAAACTCAGGTGTTTCACGAAATAGATATATTTCTTTACAATATTTTCTATGATTTAATGAAAGCATAATTAAATCGGCATCTAACCCATAAATAACTGTTTTTTGATTAAGATAATCATTATCTTTTCTTATATCTGAGAATAACTTATGTTCTCCTTCACCTTCGCTTGTACTAGTAGATATTATTAAATTTTTTACATTAAAGTTTCTAGAATCATTGAAATAATTATGTATATATTTTGACAATTTATTCATAAAATTGGTACCAGGTGTAATGTTGGTTGTATCCCAATAAGAAGTTTTGGCATTTTTGAAACTGTTAATAATATTATTAGTAAAGTGTGATTTATATCTTCTAGTTCTTTGTTGTTCCAATTTAGCAACTGGAGCAACTCCATCAAAAGCTATATATACAGTATTGGTAGGTTTTATATCTTTTATATAATCCTCTATTTTCGTACACACAGATTTTATCAAAATATTTTCAAAATTATTTTTTGAATCAATAGATCTTATACAGTCATATATAATAGAATTACAATCCAGTAAAAGATTATCTACAAGACCAAAATCTTTGTTGAATTTTTTAATAATATCCTTATGTTGTTTTACAATATGTGAAAAGTAAGCAGGTATACCCATTATTTATATATAGATAATTTATCTTTAATCTGTTGAAATATAAATATTTTTAGTTTTAGAATTATAAACTTTAGTAAAAATCGTAAGATTAAAACTTAAAAATATTTAAAATCGGTATATATATACAATGAAACATAACCAAAAAATCGTTTACAATGAAACGGATGGTTTATTGATTAGTGCTCCTAAAAAAGATATTTTGAATTTTATTAAATCAAAAATCCTTTCATTCCAGGAGATAATTAAAAAAAGTATATTAGCTGTTCATAGATATAAGTTTATGGATATATTAGGAGCAAATGATATAAATGTTTGCGTGAAAGCATTAGAAACATTATTCTCACAGCTTACAGAAATACAAAATAAGATTGATGCAAAAGAAAAACTAGATAATGATGCTATCATTACAAAATTACAAGAAATCAACAATGATTTATCGGTTTTATTAAAGTCATTTGGTACAGAAAGTATGGACGATCTCATTACAGTATGTTTTGGAAGTGATTTTATAGATTCAATATTGACCGATGAAAATCGTTCAAAATATGAGATTATTAGAAAATATGTTCACCCAATTGGATACAAGGTTATGGTGTGGAAAGGTGATAAAAAATCTAAAACTAATCAAGTTCTTTCAAAAAATAGAATAATTGAAGATTTTATGATAGTAGAGACTGCTGATAATTTTGATTGTTTTGATTTAGCTAGAACTAGTAAGTCATTTCAAACAAAAGTTTTTGGTATAAAGTTAGCAATACAACACGAGTCTTTAAAAAAGACATTAATTATATGTGGTATTGTAGATGAGATTATGATAGAATGTTTAAATTATGAATATTCTAAAAATAAGGTAGAGTCATTATTAAAAGATCGCCCTTCTGATCCAGATTTCAGCGACGAAGCTTTTAAAAGATATATTGATATTTTAACTATCAAGGAACAATTAATATATTCTAATGAGGAATTATATAACAAGTTTGTAGGTATATTAAATCAATTAAGTTTAATAAAACAAAAATCAATATCACAAGTAGTAAAAGAATTTATTAGTAACGAATTGTACGGACAAAGAACAACAATAATACAGTTATTGTTAAAATCACAAGATCCAGAATTTCAATACTTAGCATATCTTTTATATGATCTTCTCTCAAATGATAATAACGGAAATATTGATACTCAGGAACAAACATTATTATTTGATAGTTTGCCTTGGAATATTAAAAAATATTTTAGAGAAGCTATGAAACAAACTATTCAATATACTAATGATTTATGTAATTTTGATAATAGCAAAATCCCTTTAGAACAACAGATTTGCTTGATGAAAGCAGATGATAGTGTTAAAGAAAAAGCAATGCTTAAACTAAAGGAAGTGAAAGCAAAATCAGAAGATTCTGGTACAAAAGCTAGACATTACTTAGAAGGCTTATTGAAAATTCCTTTTAATATTTATAGAAAAGAGCCTATATTAGAGTATCAATCTAATAGTTTAGTAGCTTTCAATGAACTAATTGATTTAATTACTAAGAATTACAAGTATTCTCCTATTGAATCTAAAGATACGTATACTAGTTTAGATATAGCTTCAGATCTACCAATTATAGAGAATGATTTCTTACCAAAACTTTATGAGAGATTTTTTGTAACTTTAATAGAAAGTATGACTAATGCAAAACGAAACACATTAATAGTAAATATTTGTGAAATAAATAAAATTATAAAATTAGAAAAACTAGAAAACAACAAATTATGTCATTCAGGAAAAAAATCTGCTGAGATGAAAGAACAAATATTAACTTTTTTGAATGAAAATAAAACAAACACTGAGATTCTTTTGAAATTATGCTGTGATACAAAATTAATGAATATATACAATGATTACGAAAAGGTAAAATCAATAATAATAAAACTAAATACATCTAGTGAATATATTGAAAAATATATGTCCGACACAAGACAAGTATTAGATAAAGCTGTTCATGGTCACGATAAAGCAAAAAGACAAGTTGAGAGAATCATTGGACAATGGATCAATGGTAAAAATGAAGGTTATAGTTTTGGATTTGAGGGACCACCTGGTGTTGGTAAGACCTCATTGGCTAAGAACGGTATTGCACAAATTTTAAAAGATTCTGAAGGAAGCCCTAGACCATTCGCATTTATTGCAGTAGGTGGAGATTCAAACTCTAGTACAATTAGTGGTCACAATTATACTTATGTAGGTTCTAACTGGGGTAGAATTTGTGATATTCTAATGGAAAAAAAATGTATGAACCCAATTTTCTTTATAGATGAGTTAGATAAAGTTAGTCGCACAGAACAAGGTAAAGAAATTATTGGTATATTAACACATTTAATTGACCCAACTCAGAATAGTGGATTTCAAGATAAGTTTTTCAGTGGAATTGATTTAGATTTATCTAAAGCATTATTTATATTTTCTTATAATGATGTAGATTCAATTGATAGAATTTTATTAGATCGTATTCATAGAATTAAATTTGAACATTTAAATCTGAAAGATAAATTAGTTATTACAAGAGATCATATTATGCCTGAGATTACTGATAAGATGGGATTGAAAGATATGATTGAGTTTGATGATGAGATCATAGAATTTTTAGTTGAAGAGTACACATATGAACCAGGTGTTAGAAAGCTTAAAGAATTACTTTTTGAAATAGTTGGAGAAATTAATCTGGAAGTATTAAAGAATGAAAAGAAGTATCAGATACCAATCAAGGTATCTAAAGAAGATATTAAAACCAAATTCTTAAAAGATCGCACACCTGTTAGAATTACTAAGATTCATAAAGCACCCGCTGTAGCAACTATTAATGGTTTATGGGCAAATGCATTAGGAAAAGGTGGTATTATTCCAATTGAAGCTTCTTCTATATTATCTGGTACTATGATGGATTTTAAACTCACAGGTAGTCAAGGTGATGTCATGAAAGAAAGTATGAATGTAGCAAAAACAATGGCTTGGTCATTACTTACTGATAAACGTAAGAAAGAGTTAGTCAAAGAGTTTGATGAAACCAAATGTCAAGGCATTCATGTTCACTGTCCAGAAGGAGCTACACCTAAAGACGGTCCTTCTGCTGGTACTGCTATCACTACTGTAATATACAGTTTATTATCAGATAGAAAAATTAATAATGAAGTAGCAATTACTGGTGAAATGGACTTAAGAGGTAATGTCACTATTATTGGAGGTTTAGATCTTAAAATTTTAGGAGGGATAGCAGCAGGTGTTAAGAAATTTTTGTTTCCAAAACAAAATGTAAAAGACTATGATAAATTGAGAGAAAGATATGATGATGATGATAAACTATTTGATGGAATATCATTTCATCCAGTAGAGACTATTGAAGAAGTATTGGAGCTAGTTTTCATTGATTAATTTAAAAACTAGATTTTGCCATTTACCAATAATTTGATCGCGTTTACGCATAGCATCTATTAAATCCCAATTATATCTATCATAATAAGGTACTTGAAAATATGAAATTTTTTCATTGAAAGTAACTTCTTTCATGCATACATACATACATATAATAATTTATAAAATAACAATAAATTATTATTACGATAATATATAATGAGTAGACAACAATTAACACAAAGAAGAAGATCAACAAGAATAAATCCTGAATTGAAACCTAAAACCCCACAACAAAATTGGAGAACAGGACTTAATGCTGCTATGGCTGTGACTAGCAATAATCCAGATAGACATAAAAATCCTTCAGGACTTAGAATTAGAGGAAAGGATGGCTCTATAAAAAGAGATCAAAAAGTAAATAGGTTCTTGCAAAATTTTGGCGATTTAGGAAAATATTTAGATGAATCAAACTCATACTATAAAGGTTGGACAGGTATGAAACCAATATATGAAATGGATAATGAAATAGATGGTATAGACTATCAGCAAATTTTTTTAAACAGTGGTGAAGACTTAATATTTAGTAACTGGAATAACATAGTAAGAAATAGAAGTTTAAAGTCAGAACAATTTATTAATGAATTAGGAAGAAAAACTAGTAAGGCTTCTAGTGAAGGTTTGAGAATCCCTGTATCAGGTGGTCTTAGATTACGTAAAGATTTAATGACGGCTTCAAATAGTAGTAAAAAACCATTAATATTTGTTTTCGCAACGCATGCTCATGTAATGTTAGCAGTTGTTTATGAAGGAACAATTTATTCAATAGGGTATGCTCATGTAGTAGAAGATAATCATATTGCTCGTGGAAAAATACCAGCAGGTGTTGATGCATCTCAATTACCAAATTATGTAGATCCTCACACATTTGAAGTTATGCAAGGGGTATTATGGTCTTGTGATTATGTAATGCCTGGTATAAATCATCCAGTGAAAGTCCCATGGATTGATTATTTAGATCATAATATGGCATTAAGATTAAATGATTATTTATCAAAAGTTAGTCATATAGAAATAGATAAACAAACAATAGGTGGAAGAGAAGTTGTATCAAATCAAACACAGTTATTTTTAGATAGAGCTTTATATTTAAAAAGTGCAGCACAATTATCACCTGTTTTTAGAGATAAGGATAAAGCCTTGAATTGTATACTGTGGGCTGGATATATAGTAGGAAAAGACTTCAGTTGTGGCTTATTAAATGATCCTAAAGATTGTAAATCAATACCTGATAAAATGATGATAAATCTTTATGAAGATCAAACCCGTGAAGGTAATTATTATGTTAAATTTAATGATCATGCATTGAGGGAAGCCCATAAATATTTACAACCTACAGTACCACATAAGGTATATAATACTATACTTAGAAATCCTAAAACAGCAGCAGCAGTGTGTGGAGCAGGTACAACTGTTTTGTGTGGAGCTCCAGCAGCAACAGGAACAGTAGCAGGAGCAGCAGTAAAAGGTGCGATAGCCGGAACAGCTATAGGAGCTTGTTGTCAATATACTACTGGAGCAGTAATGGGTAGTCGTGGTAGTAGTAATATTAGTGATGGTGCTCCACAAGTAATGAATATGAGTCGTCATGGAGGTAAAACACGTAAAAGAAAATACAAAAAACGTAATAAGCGAAAAACTAAGAAACGTCTTAGAAAAAAGACCAAAAAACGTAATAAGCGAAAAACTAAAAGTAAACGTAAGTTTAATAAAAAAACTAGAAAGACTAAATAATAATTACTGATAAAGATCTAAGTTACGCGTTTCTTTAGGAATAGATAAATATTTTCTATCATAATTATATAATTATGGCAAGTATGGCAAGTATGACACAAACAAGTGATAGTTGTGACTATTCAGGATTAAAAGCATTAGCTAAAGAAGCTAATGAAAAGCATGATGAATCTGAACAAATTAAACTTATTGAAGAGATTGCAAAAGCTTTTCCAGATATTAAACAAACTAGGAGTGGAGCAACATATGGTGGAAGAAAAGGTAGATCTAAGAAAGGTGGAGCAAACAAAGCATTAGTACATACGATATGTCTTATGATGATAGGTGCTACAGCATATGGTTCATTTTATTTAGGAATTGCTGTAGCTGCTAGATTAGGATATTTTGATGCAGCACAAAGAATGTATGATCTTGCAAGCTCAGCAATCGCTGGTTGTGGTGAACTAACAAGTGGATTAGCTAGAGGACAAGCTTCAACACTTGCTAATCGTGCAGGAATTAATCAAGATTTAATATCCTGTTCTTCAGCTTGGACAAGACTAGAAACTGCACAAGCTAGATTAATGGAATTAACAAGGATGTATGGACAAATGGCTGCTGCTAATGGTATAGCAGTAAGTGTAGCTGGATACAGTAGATTATATACATTTGTAGAATCTGTTATAGATGGTTCATGTCCATCTAGACAAGCACAGGATGAAGATGATGAAGGAGCTGAAGGTACTGGTGGAGCACGTAGACGCAGAACATACAAGAAAAAACGTGGAGGAGCTCGTCGTGGAGGAGCAAAAAGAGCATCGTGTGGTATGAGTGGAGGAAAAAAGAGAAAATCTCGTGGCCGTAAATCTCGTGGACGTAAATCTCGTAGACGTAAATCTCGTAGACGTAAATCTCGTAGACACAAATCTCGTCGTAGACGTTAAGAATAATATATTAATAATTTAATCTATTATTCAAAAATAAGCTTTTCAAAAAATTTAGTGTTATGATACTTGATATAATTATCTATAAATTTATACAAAATAGTAGATTGATAAATATTATTTTTTTTGTAAGATTCACATAACAAAAGTATAAAAATAAACTGTTGTTTAGATATTTTGTTTAATAAATACTCTTTGTATAATGTAGATAATAGTTTAAGATCATATTTCTTAATAATAAAATATGTAATAGAATAAACTTTAACTTTACTATATGATATAGTTTCCATTAAAAAAGAATAATATTTAATATTTCTTAAATATATATACAATATGGCGTTAAGCTTAGAACCTAGTCAATTAATACAATTTTTTACAGCAATGTCTCCACTATTATTAGCTTTTTTATTAGTAGTAGTATCATTATTTAATCAAGATGTAAAAGGATTGGTATATTTAGGTGGTGTTTTATTAGGAAGTTTTGCATGGTTGTTAATGTTGTTTTTAATAAAAAGTCCTACAAACCCTGATAGAGCTGATTCTTGTAATATGATAAATTGGCCTTTTAATATTACTGCTTACAATAATCCTAATTACAGTAGTTATTTTATAGCTTTTACAATTGCTTACTTAGTACTTCCAATGTACTTTAATGAACAAATGAATTGGACTGTATTAGTATTCCTTTTAACTCTTTTTGTAGCTGATGCATATTCTAGTGTATCAAAGAAATGTACACCAGTTTCAGGACCGGTAATAGGAAGTATTATCGGATTACTAATGGGTGGAACGTGGTTTACAATATTTCATGCATCTGGAAATGATGATTTATTATATTTTCAAGAGATGTTGAGTAATAATGTAGTATGTAAAAGACCAGCAAAACAAACATTTAAGTGTTCAGTTTATAGAAAAGGTGAGTTGATATCATCAAGTATAATTTAAATAGCAAAATGTTGAATATTATTATCTAAAATACGTAGTATTTCACTACGTACTTTATTTCTTTCTTTTTTTTCCCATATAAGTTTAACATCATAAGTGTTAACCATAAAATGGTTATACCAATCAGCAGTTGCTTTTCTAAAGTCATATTTTTTATATTGTTCTAAAAGTTGTTTATTTTGTATTTTTTTTCCTGTTCTACTATTTACAAGATTATGAAACTCAAACACAAAATTCTTCAATTCATTTTTACTTCTTATTAAGTGAAAAAACTTATAATTATTAATAATATATGTAGCATGTAATCTACAATCAGGACAAGGTAATATAGCACAAATATCTTTAATAAATTTTAAAATTATGGGATACATTTCTTTAAATGATTCTTCTTTTACTCTTTCTGCTAAACAATGAAAAAATATCCAACATGTTGGCCCCCAATTATCACCGAATTTCATAATATATAATTAATATAAAGATTTAATTATATATTATAATACATAAATGTCGTACAAGATAGAAGACGATTTAGAATTTTACAATATGTTATATTCTGAACTTAATAAAAAAGAAACACCAAAACAAGAATCTAAATGTTGTTTGATTAGTAAACAACCATTAGATAATACACGCATTAAGTTAATGTGTGGACATGAGTTTAATTATAACCCATTATATAGAGAAATAAAAAAACAAAAAATGCATCATAATCATTTAAGTATAGTTAGGCTAAAAAAAAACCAATTACAATGTCCATACTGTAGAAATATTCAGGATAAAGTTTTACCTTATAAACCATATGAAGGCGTAACAAAGTGTTATGGTGTAAATTCACCACCAAGCTATGAAATGTTGATGGATAAATGTAGTTATGTATTTAAATCTGGAAAAAGGAAAAATCAACCTTGTAATAAACACTGTAATGGTAAATACTGTAATGGACACTTAAAATTAGTAGAGAAGCAAAAGGAAAAACTAAAGAAAAAGGAGGAAATGAAAGAAAATACAATCATAGATAATTCAAGCATTCTTGATGTATTTGGATCTAATACAACAAATCCATTAAATATTGCAACTCTAACAGTAGTAAAATTAAAAAGCGCAGCTAAAGAACTCAAAATTAAAGGTTATTATAAAATGAGGAAAGCAGATCTAATCACTGAGGTATTAAAAAAAATGAACTTAGATAAAAAGGAGTAAAATATATAATGAATGAAGTAGAAATAACATTAGTTTTAATAGGAATGTTAGCAATATTTATAGGTATACCTACGATTTGTATATGTTGTAAACCAGATATAAATAGTTTAAAACCCTTAGGTAAATATTTATTAAAATAATATATAAAAAATTATGTATATATATTATTATTATGGAAACTAAAGATCAGTTGGTGAGTCATATAAAAGAGTGGTTATCTATTGATGAAGAAATTAAATTACTTAAGAAAGAAATAAAGAGTAGACAAGAGAGAAAAAAGAACTTAACAAGCGATTTAGTAGAAGTTATGAAATCTAATGAAATAGATGCATTTGATATAAATAATGGTAAATTAATCTATAGTAAAAGAAAAACGAAACAAGCTATAAGTAAAAAACTATTATTATCATCATTACAAGATATTTTTGAAACT
>MDTC01084354.1_pt1 | contig 10796 bp, 10 predicted proteins | sample 811181 | NCBI WGS metagenome assembly MDTC01 (sample SAMN05326644, study PRJNA326480) | marine metagenome | isolation source: seawater | place: Pacific Ocean: North | collected 2011 | reverse complement strand
TTGACTGTGATATTGTCGGTTCCGCCGCAGGAAATCAGGACGAGGAAAGAGATGAGGCTGAGAATAAAGTGGCGCAACTTGATGCCTGACAAGATGACTCTTCTCATCGACTGAGGGAAGCCAAGGTCTTGCAATTTTTCACGGGTAGAAATTACCGTTCTTTACCACGGGCGATTCTCCTCTAGTTTGTCCCAATGAAGCTATCGCTCCTTGTGGGATTGATGACCGGGTCATTGTGGGCTGGAGGATTGAGGGTTCTCTCGGTCAGTCCTCCGGAATTGAAAGAAGCTTGGCAGGAGTGTGCTCGGGAGCATATTGAGAAGCATCGATATCACACTATTATTCTGGATAGCGATAGTTCGCCGAAGGGTGGCTTGATTCCAGACCGGGATACCTTTCATCAAAATCAATGGGGCAAGGGTGTTGATATTCCGACCGACGTTTATTTCATCAGTCCGACCTCGTCGATGTCGCTTGGAAGTCGGCGACTTATCACCAAGGGATCTGCGAAATCAATCTTCTCGAAGATCCCAGTCTCTCAGTGAAGTAATGAAAATCCCTCCTCCAACTGAACGCTCAATGGGGCTGGTGACGGTTCTTTCGGGGGTGGCGATACCGATCGCGCTATTGATTGGTGCCGGGACTGATCTGGGTGGAGATGGCGCAGGGGTTCCTATCTTCAATGCTATGATGTGGATCTTGAATCCATTTGGGATGGAAGCTGTCAAACTGGTAGGTGGAATCAGTGGAGGTCTGTTTAAGTTGGTGGCCAGCTATATTGTGGGAACCGGCCTCTCTGCATTGCTTTGGGGCATGATTGATGGCTTTTTCCGCTCCCGTCGAAAATCTAGTGCCTCTGCCGACTGATCCAGTGGCCTATGAGCCCCAGGAAAATGATGCCAAGAATGCTGGCGTTCAGATCGGCGAAGGAAAACGTTCGCGAAGGAATGAAGGCCTGGGAGAGTTCGTCGATCGTAGAGAGTAGAAAGACGCAGCCCATCAAAATGAAGCTTGAGCGCCACGGTGGGAAGGGGAGGCGATGGGCTAAGCCGGCCACGGCACAGAGACTAATCAGGCCCATGATGAAAAAGTGGCCCACTTTGTCGAAGTAGGGGATCTTTCCGATCGTGGCAAAAAACCAGGTGGCCTCCGAGTCGCGGGCAATAATAAAAATGACCATGAGCAAGAGGACACCCAGCAGGCAGGAAAGCCAGAATCGGGTCGTATGACGCGGAATATTCATTTTTTAGCGGGCAAAGACCGCGTCTCGTTCTTCCTGACTCAGTTCGCGCCACGTGCCCACAGGAAGGTTCCCCAGGGGGAGGGCGCCAATTCCTTCGCGTAAGAGACGCAGCGTGGGATACCCCACCGCCGCGGTCATACGACGAACCTGACGGTTCTTACCTTCCCGAAGTTCCAGGCGCAGCCAGGTATCGATGATTTGTTTGCGCACTCTGACGGGAGGATCACGATCGGGAATATCGGGGGTTTTTTTGAGAATCTTAGCGCGGCAAGGGAGGCAGCGGTGTCCTTTGATGACTAATTTTCCGCTCCGTAATTCGCTCATGGCAGCTTCGTCAGGGACTCCCTCGACCAAGGTAAGGTAGCGCCTCCGATGTTGGAAGCGAGGGTGCAGCAGTTTGTTTTCGAGGGCTTTCTCGTCGGTGAGAAGAAGAAGCCCTTCCGAATCCATATCTAGGCGTCCAAGCGGCAGGACCCTGGGAGGAAAATCGAATTCCTGCAAAGTCCGTTGCCCTTTGTCTCCGGGATTGGAGTTGAATTGGCTCAGGACGCCATAGGGTTTGTTAAAAGCGATGAGCATTTCGGGTAAAGGCTCCGCCTTACGCTTTAGGCCTAAACGAGCATCAAGGCCGGGTTCTCGAGGAGACGCTTGATCTCGCTGATGAACTTGGCTCCGACGGCTCCGTCGACGACACGATGGTCGCAACTGACGCCCAGATTCATGCGGAGGCCGGGCACGATCTCTCCGTCCTTCACGACGGGCTTCTCGATGATACCGCCGACGCTGAGAATGGCAGCTTGTGGCGGATTGACGATGGCGTCGAATGATTCGATGCCCCAGGCTCCAAGGTTGGAGATCGTGACGGTGCCGCCGTCGAATTCGTTCGGCTTGAGCTTGTTCTCGCGAGCTCTTCCGGCCATTTCCTTGATCTCCTTGGAAATAGCGAGGAGGGATTTCTGTTCGGCATTTTTGACCACTGGAGTGACCAGGCCGTCATTGACTGCGATGGCGACGGAAATTCCAACGTGAGCGAATTGCACGATATGGTCCCCGTTGAACGAGGCATTGACCTCGGGAACGGCGACGGAAGCGTTGATGAGAGCCTTCACGACAAAGTCGTTCACGGAATACTTGTTGCCGTGGGTGGCCTCGGCCTGTGCGTTGACCTGCTTGCGGAGCTCCGTGAGAGGAGCGGCGTCCACTTCCAGATGAAGGTAGAAGTGAGGAATAGTGGTCTTAGAAGTGAGAAGGCGTTCTGCGATGATCTTCCGCATTCCGGAGAGTTGGATCGTCTGGTCTTCGCCGCTCATGACGGGAGAAATGGATACGGGAGCAGGAGTAACGGCAGATGCCTGAGTGGCTGGCGTGCTCGCGACAAGTGCGGGTGTTTCGGGAGCCGACACGATATCAGCTTTGACAATGCGCCCGCCGGGTCCGGTGCCGGTGACGTTGGCAAGATCGACTCCTTCGGCTTCGGCAATTTTCTTGGCGAGCGGAGAAGCCTTGATGCGTGCTGCACCCGGTTGTGCTCCATTGGCGAGCGGGGTGGGAGCAGGTGGAGCCGCAGCAGGTGCTGGAGCGTCGGCAGGCTCAGGAGTTTTTTCAGGAGCGGCAGAGACGGAGGCTTGGGCAGGTGCTGCGGGAGCGTCGCCTTCCCCGTCCTCGAGAAGAACTGCGATGACGGATCCGACGGGAGCCTTGCCACCTTCCTGTATAGAAATTTGAGAGAGAAATCCTTCGTCGAAGGCTTCCATTTCCATGGTGGCCTTATCGGTTTCGATCTCCGCGATAATATCGCCGATTTCCACTTCATCGCCCTCCTTTTTGATCCAGCGAACCACGGTTCCCTCGGTCATGGTGTCGGAGAGCTTCGGCATTTCAATATTGATCGGCATAGTCGTGATGAAGTTGGAAAATTGGAAAGAGAGGATTCCCGGTCTGGGCGGGGGAGGGATAGCAGAGCTTGGACCGAATTTGAAAGATAATTCCAAGAATCGGATGTGCAATCCAGAGGCCAGAAAAGTAAACGGGAAGTTAGTTCGCTAACGTTGTGCCTCAGGCCATGGAGACAACGCTCTTTCGGGCGAGGCGGCTCATGATATTGCGGACCTCGCTGCGTCCGGCATCGGTCAGGCGAAAGGTCTTGTGGGAATTGAGCGTTTCTCCAGCGACAAACTCCATCAGGCCTTTCTTCTCGAGGTTTTCCACGGTGCTGGTGGTGTTGGAGGGTTTGCGGCCGTAGCTGTCGAGCCAGATGTTCAGTCCCCGGGTCTCGAGGAGTTCGGCTTCTTCGAGGTGTTTATGAAGGCTTCCGAGAAGGACACACTCGGGGCCACTAAGGTCGAGTTGAGAGTCGCTGAGGAAATGGCGGATTTCGCGGAGATCGTCGGCTGTTTCGCGATCCTGACGCACGCCAATCCTCACTTCCGCGCCCAACATGGCCTTCTTGGTCTCGATCATTTTGGTAATGACATCCTGTAGGCTTTGGAGTTCGTCGGCATTCCAGGACCAGAGTTGATCGGCGACGCTTACTAATTTTGAGTGCGAGCTCATAGCGTGTTCTTAGTAATTTTTCTAAAAAATGCAAGTTATTTTAGAGGAATTAAATAAATAACTCCATTAAATTAGGCAAAAACTCTAAAATTATCGGAAAATTACCAAAAAATGCTAATTTGAAGCGGTCCGCCTCCTAGGACGACATTACCTTAGAAATTATGAGCATTAAAAGACCTCTTCCAAAATCATTGTTTCCCGAATACCAGCGTGAGATTTTCTCTTCTCGCAACGACTTCACGGCACTTTCGAAATCTCCCCGGGAAATTAGCAAATCGGATAAAGTTAGCCAATCTGTCGCCTCTTGCTTCAGCAATGAGGAGGAAACCGCTCCATCGCTGGCTGATGAGATCCCCAATAAAGCGCTAAATTACATTATTGGAGAATCCCGCGCCTTGATGGCTGTCGAGACGGTGGGTCAGTCTCATTGGGATGCCTTGAGCGGGTTTCTCTCTGAGGAGCTTCAGGGGTTCGTCGATTTGAAAAATCAAATGAATCAAGCCCAGTGTGATTGTGAGGCGATGTTGAAGATTGCCGAAGAGCTTTGTGACTCTCCCAATGGTGAAGTGAGTCCGAATCGCATTCTCGAGGTCGCGGTCGCCCTTCAGGAGGCTAAAATGCGTCGGGACAACCTTCGAACCCGTGTGAAATCGATGATTGATGGATTGTGCAAAGAGATTCTCGCCGGAAATTCTTCAGGTGATTCTCTCGAAATTCGTCTTCGAGGAGTTTTAGGGAAGTTGGGCTAGTGCTCCATCTTTCTCAGATTGACGGATATTTTCTGGTTTTAGACTGAGACTATCTTGAACACTTACCTAATGGAATGGGTGCCTGTAAAATTAAACCGTATCAAATTGGCGTTCCTTGGCTTAAAAAAACGAAACCAGACGACAGGTTGGTTTGTCGCGGGTGGAATTCCAATAGTTGATGTTTTTTAAGAGATCGTAAGGACTTTCTCGATGATCCGGCGGGCATTTGGGAGCTGCTCGTCCTCAATGTGCTTTGAGTAAATGGCCGGAGCGTCGATGGTGCAGACCCGTTTGATCGGGGCGTCGAGGTAATCGAAGGCGTGTTCCTGAATCAGGGTGGTGATCTGGGCGGACACCCCGCAGAAAGGCTTGGATTCGTCGACAAGGACGGCCCGGTTGGTCTTTTTGACTGATTCGATGACGGCCTCCTGGTCGAGTGGGCGGATCGAGCGAAGATCGACGACCTCGGCATTGATTCCGTGCTCGGACTGGAGGGTTTCGGCAGCTTCAAGACAGTGTAGGACGCTGCGGCCGTGGGAGATGAGGGAAATATCACTGCCCTCGCGCTTGATGTCGGCTTTTCCGAGCGGGACGACGTGGTCACCTTCGGTTGGATCGGGGACGTGGCCCCTGTTTCCGTAGAGAAGGGTGTTTTCCATGACGTAGACGGGGTCGTTGTCGCGGATAGCGGCCTTCATGAGACCTTTTGCGTCGGATGGAGTCGCGGGCGAGCAGACCTTGAGTCCGGGGAAGGCGGCGAAAAGCCCTTCCGGGGTGTGGCAGTGGGTCGCTCCGACGTTCGTTCCGCCGTTGGCAGGTCCACGCATCACAATCGGGACGTTGATGAGGCCTCCTGACATGTAGCGAACGCAGGCCGCGTTGTTGACGAGTTGGTCAAAGGCCACGGAGTGGAAGGACCAGAACATCAACTCCATCACCGGGCGAATGCCCAGCATGGAGGCTCCGATGCCCATGCCGATGAAGCCGGCCTCGGAAATAGGAGTGTCGACGATTCTTTTGTCGCCCCATTTTTCCCAGAGTCCCTTGGTGACTTTATAGGCGCCATTATATTGGGCGACCTCCTCACCCATGATGACGACGTTTTCGTCGCGGGCCAGTTCCTCGTCGAAGGCTTCGTTGAGGGCGTCTCGGTATTCGATTTCTCTCATGGTCGTGGAAAGTTAGTCGTTGAAGAAGTGACGGCCGATTTTGGAGGCCTCGGTGTTGTTGTCGGATTCCCAGTAAACGTCATCCGTGACGTCTTCAATGGTGGGAGCGGGAGACTCGTCGGCGAATACGACGGCGGCGTCGGTTTCCTGCTTGGCGGAGCGGTCAATTTCCTTGGCGGATTCTTCGGTAAGAATTCCCTCGCTGATCAATCGCTGTTTCCAAAGATTGATTGGGTCATGGTTCTTCTTGTAGTCCTCAATCTCCTCGGGCGAACGGTATTTTTTGTGGTTCGCATCGGCGACAGAGTGGCCGTAGTAGCGGTAGGTTTGAATTTCCAGAACGGTAGGGCGGGATTGCTCATGGGCTCGCTCCATGGCAATGTTGACCTTGGCGCGGAGTTCATAGAAGTCCTCACCATTGACGAGGTCCCAATCGATATCGTATCCATCGGCCCGCTGAGCGAGGCAGTCCTTGTAGGCACTGGAACGCTTTTGAGAGGTTCCCATCGAGTATCCGTTGTTCTCGATAATGTAGACGACGGGGATGTTGAAGAGGCCCGCGATGTTGAGTGATTCGTGGAAGGCTCCCTGGTTGACTGCTCCGTCTCCCATGAAGCACAAGGCCGACCCTTTTTGGCCGTTGTATTTTAGACCGTAGCCAAGACCGAGGCCGAGCGGGGTTTGTCCGGCGACGATTCCGTGGCCGCCCCAAAAGTTTTTGTCAGGTGCAAAGAAGTGCATCGATCCACCTTTGCCTTTGGAGCAACCGGTGGTTTTACCGAAAAGCTCTGCCATGCATTCGTTCATGTTCATCCCAACGGCCAAGGCGTGTGCGTGACAACGGTAAGCGGTAATCATGTGGTCGTGTTCGCCCATCAGTGAAGCACAACCGACGGCGATCGATTCCTGGCCAATGTAGAGGTGAAGGAAGCCGCCCATCTTGCCCATGTTATACTGCTTCAATGAGCCTTGCTCGAAGCGTCGGATCCGGGACATTTGGCGATAGTATTCGACCTTTTGTTCCGCCGTGAGAGTGCGGTTGATCGGGGAGCTCGCAAAATCGAGCGGGGACACACTTGGGTTGTTGAAGGTCTCCATAACGAAATGTTTCTCCTGCGACATAGCGGGGGCCGGGAGTTGCGGCAAGACTAATGCGGAACTCTCATTTTCGTCGCTTTCGGACAGAATTGTGGCCAGGAAGCGGTTTACAAGAGATGAAAACGTCCGTCTTCGCCCTCTCTCTTTTGTGACCCTCATTTGCAGAGGCTTATGAATTCCAAGCCCCGGTTCAGCTCAAGGGCGGAGATCAGCCAATCAAGACCCAATCTCCCGGCTACGCCGCTCCCTGTCTCCATGATCTCGATGGCGATGGGAAAAAGGAACTTTTAGTCGGCCAATTCGCCAATGGCTACATTCATGCTTTCAAAGGACTCGGCGACGGGAAGTTCGCTAAAGGGAAACTTCTCGAAGTCGACGGCCAGCCGTTCAAGATACCCGGTGTCTGGTGATGCACCTCCTCGACGCCACAGGTTGTGGATCTCAATGGCGACGGAAATGTCGATATTCTCTCCGGTGGTGCGGGGGGAGAGCTTGTCTGGTCTGAGGATTCTGCCGGTGAAGGAAAGCCGATTTCTCTGGGTAAGTTTGAGACACTCACCACAGGAACTAAGATTGCCAGTCGTCGGGAAAATGAGGATGCTTTCGGTGGCGATTCTTCACGTGTTTGGGTCGATGACCTCAATGGAGATGGAAAGCTCGATCTCATTGTCGGTGACCGGGTGAGCCTTAAGTCTCCCCTTGGTGGCGCTTCCTGGGAGGAGGCTAGAGAGCAGATCAAGGCTTTGGATCGAGAATTCAATGACCGTGACAAGCTCTCAAAAATTCCCACTAAGAAGGCTCGGCAGGAGCGGAACAAAAAAAGGATTGAGCACTCTAACAAGCGCAGGGAACTCATGAAGGAGGAGCGGACCGGCTTCGTCTGGGTGTATTATCAGAAATGACTTTTCCTAATTCGTCATAAATTCCGCTGGGAAGAAATGCTGCATCAGCAGTGTGAGGAAGAAGTTGGCAATGAGAATAGCCAGTGAGGAGTAGACCATCGCGTTGGTGGTTCCTCTTCCGACACCGACTGCTCCGTTGCTGGCTTTGAGTCCTTGATGGCATGAAATAATGACGATGATAATGCCGAAGCTCAGCCCTTTGATCACCGCGATGAAGACGTCGGAGAGGTCGGCGTATTTCGTCATGTTGGCAACCCAGTAGGCGCCTTCTACGTGGAAGACATGCACCCCAATAACGTAGGAGGCAAAGATTCCAAAAGCCGCTGCTTCTGCAATGAGAAGAGGAACAGAAATGATCATCGCGACGAGTCGCGGCGTGACGAGATAGTCGATGGGATGCACCGCCATCGAGCGGAGGGCGTCGATTTGCTCCGTCACCTTCATCGTGCCAATTTCAGCGGCCATTGCCGACCCGACCCGTCCTGCTAACATCAGTCCCGTGATTGAGGGTCCCAGTTCACGAAGCATCGCGACCGAGACAAGACCCCCGGCAGCGGTTTCGAGGCCGAAGAGTTTGAATTGGAAAAGCGCCTGTGCTGCCAGCACCGCGCCAGTGAATGCACCGGTGATAATGACCACCGTTTGAGACCGTCCACCGATCTCCGCGACTTGTGCGAAAGTTTGTTGGTAGCGACGTTGGCCTTTGAGAAGAGACTCGATGATTCCGCCGACTAAATACCCCAATTGCCCCAGGTAGCTCATGAAGCTGAGCGTCAGGCGTCCGAGGGAGTGGAAGGGATTCATTACCATTCGCAAATCGATTCGATGTGGGTGGCGCTGCCGTCGCGGAGCCAGGCGTCGAGTTGGGCGGGGTCTTTGAGCTGCTGCCCACGGAGGCGGGGGACCACGATGAACTTCGAGGTGATTTCAGGTAAGGTAGTGAGGTCCCCCCAGAGTTTTTCGAATTGTGTGACGGGGAAGACGTCTTCTTGTCCGTGACCCCAGCGCTTCTTCACGTCCTTGAGCGTGATGTAGGTCGGGAGATGGGAGGCGATGCTCCGCACGGCGGCGGAGATTTTTTCCTGATCGTCGGCGAGGATGTCTTCGCGGGTGAGGCCGAAGAGTTCGAGCAAGACATCGAGGTCGATCCAGGTCGTCATCGAGTTGTAGTATGAGAGTTCAAACTCGTCTTCTTCGCGCGGCATGGCGAGGCCTTCTAGGAGGCGAGTCCGGCCGTCGACGGAAGCGAGGCCACCTCCACGGTCTTCGATGCGACGGGTGATGACTTCGAAAGTCAGCCCGGCGTCGCTTTGGAGGTGGTGCCCCAGAATAGCAGGATCAACATCGGCTCCCAGGGTGTCGATGTTGTGCAGCATGAGAGTCTTGAGCTGTGGACGGTCCTTGAGGAGTTCGGCGAGGGTGCCGTTGAGGAAGAGGTTGGGGAATTCGTAGAAGTGGCCGACCGGATGGAGGCACTGGAGCGGCAGGTTGTCGTTGTAGTCGGTTGCTTCTCCGGCTGACTGAGCCCAGCCAATGAGGGCGGAGCGCAGTGAGTCGCGCATCTTTTGTTGCTGCTCGTCGAGGACTTGTTGGGGCATTTCTTCCCAGGCGAAACGGAGATCACGTTCGGTGGGAATCATGCGCTGTCCCACGGAACGGCCGGGGGAGAGATGCAATGGTCCGGGATAGGAATAGTGATCGACGGTATCGAGGAAGTCGCTCGTAGGTCCGTGTGTCAAGTAAGAGGTCGTGAAGAGATGCGGGATGGTATTTCCGGCCTCGGAGCCTCGCTTGCGGGACTTGCCGAGGTGGGTCTCGATGAATGTACGATGCTTTCCGCCGAGGCGAGCGAAGGGATGGAGGGCTTTGCAGACACCAGCGCCTTGGGTCCAGCGGGATCCAGCTCCGGCGGCGAGGGTCACCACGGCGACTTCGCCTTTGGCGAGTGCCTGTTGTCCCAGCGCGACCGCTTTATCGGACGGGCCTGTCGTGGTGAAGTCCGTGATGTCTTCTGCGGTGACGTCCTTGATAGTAGTGTTGGCGGAAAGGCGGTTTTGGGACAGTCCGATACGGCCATCGCGTAGGTCGCGGCGGATTTTTTCGTGCTGGGCTTTGTCGAAGCCGTGTTCGGTGAGGAGTTCCTGAAGCGAGCTGTCGCCATCTTCTTCCCCGGCGGCGCGGGGAATGAGGGTGTCGAAGAGGGCTTGCACCGATGACTCGAAGGCCGGGTTAGTGCGGCACGCGCTCGCGAATTGGTCGAGCTCGGTGCGGGCGATGGGGGAAAGATCGGCGGGCGGAGTGCGAAGGGTTTGGCCCAGTGTAAGGTGGTAGTAGCTGGGGGGGAGAACGGCGTCTGCCCCTTCGCGGAGATCACCAAAAGTGCCGTGCGGGTTGATCCCGAAATCGTAGACGACCGGGTCCATGGCAAAGGGGAGGGCATTCTCCAGTTCGCGCTTGGTGCGGATCATGATCTCGTGGATTGCTTCGAGCGCTTCCGCTTTGCGGGAGGGTTCGACAATGAAGCCCATTCCGCCGCCGGACATGCCGCCGAGCATCCAGAAACCCCAGAAATCGTCGCCGAATTTTTCGGAAACGCGGGCGATGAGAGTTTCGGTAAAGTGGTTGGTGGCCCAGGGAATGATCGTTTGGAGCGGGCCGCGGAAGTTCTTGGTAGTGAGCTTTCCGAGGGTGCGAATATCGCCGGTGCGCAGGGCATTGAGGATTTGCTCGAGGAGGTTGAGGGCGTCCTGACGTCCCTGCCATTCAGCTTTGGAACGGAGGAGGTATTTCTCGGTGACCATCTCGAGAATGGGGCCGACATTTTGGGCCATGCCACCGTGCACGAGGATGAGAGAATCGGTGAGAGCCTGGCGGGCCTCGGTGGAAATTTCCTCGTCGCCAAAGACGTGGTGCTTGGGCATGAGGCGACCTCTGGAAACGCCGTATTCGGGGTCGGTCTCTCCGGCGACTTCACCTTCGATGAGCTTGATGCCGGGCCAGACTCCACCGGAGTCCTGCCAACCGCCGCCGGAGCCGCCGATCCATTCGCCAAGAATGGCTCTCGCAAGTACGAGACGCCTCT
>MDTC01037606.1_pt1 | contig 10796 bp, 8 predicted proteins | sample 811181 | NCBI WGS metagenome assembly MDTC01 (sample SAMN05326644, study PRJNA326480) | marine metagenome | isolation source: seawater | place: Pacific Ocean: North | collected 2011 | reverse complement strand
TCAAGGTCTAGAGCATTAAGTTTTTACGTGTCTAAATACTTTCAAAATATAAATCTGAACATTTTAGACTTTTCTCCGCATAGAAGCCTTCATGATTTATTTAATACAAAATTTCCTAACTATATTTCTTCAGATTATGAAAACCAATTTTTTGCTCAAAAAAAATACGATATAACAAATATTGATGAGGGTGATAAGAGTTTTCACCTAATTATATGTTTCCACGTTCTTGAACATATTTTAGATGATGATAAAGCAATTAAAGAATTATATAGAATTTTAAAGGAAAATGGCGTACTAATAATTCAAGTCCCTTTAAAATCAGGAAAGACTTATGAAAACCTCAATTTAACATCTAAGAAAGAAAGGCTTGAAGCTTTTGGGCAGGAAGATCATGTTAGGATTTATGGGGGAAAAAGTCTTGAAGAAAAATTAAGTGCTTTTAAATTTAATGTTGAAATCATCGATTTATCAAAAAAATTTAGTGAGTCTGATAAGAAATTTTATGGCATTTCAGAGAAAGAAATAATTTTTAAGTGTCTCAAATAATTATTTAAACCCCTTGTAGGTTGTCATTAAAACTTCAGATTCTTTTTCCCAATTTAAATCTGAATTCATTTTTTTAATGTTTTTTAAGTAGCTGTCAGAATTAGATAATTCAATCGCTTCTTCTATTCCATTCAAAATCTCTTCTGGTTTTAAAGAGTTAATTAAAACTCCTGTATGAAACTCATTAACAATTTTTTTAATTTCAATAAGATTAGTCGATACAAAAGGAATTTCGGCTTTTGAGTAATCAAAAATTTTATTTGGTAAACTAAACTGGTAGTTAATGTTGTTATTCTTATCCAAACTAACCCCAACCTCAGAATTTAAGGTGTACTGCATCATCATTTGATAAGGCAAAGGATCTACAAATAATACTTTATTTTTTAAATCTTTTTCATTACATCTTTTCTTAAGATTATCTATAACATCTCCAGCTCCTACTATACATAAAAAAAACTTTTCTTGAATTGCAATTGCCTCCACTAACTCTTCAGAGCCTCTATGAACATTAATACCAGAACCTTGTAAAATAACAATCGGCTTATCAGATGGCAAGCCTAATTCATTTTTAGATTTTATTTTTTGAATATCAATATTTGATGGGAGATTTCTCAATACGTTTGGCTTAATTTGATAATCTTTAAAATATAAATTTGATATGGAGCTATTAACTGTAAAAACATACTTTAATCTTGGGAAAATTAACTTCTCGATAGACTCCCAGACCTTTTTTACAATTAATCTATTCTGAATTTCTGGAACTCCAGTAAAATACTCATGAGTATCATATACTAATTTCTTTCGGCGAATACTTGAAATAATCCACATTGGAAGTAAAGTATCTAAATCATTAGCGTGATAAACATCAAATTTTTTAAACAGCAATAAAAAAAATAATCTTAAATTATATTCAAAATAGAATAGAAAACCTTTGTTAAAAAGCAATCTTAATCTCTTAGTTGAATAAGTTCTATTTATAGACCTAGAATTATTTAATTCTCTACCAATAAGAGTAACATTGAAATTGCATTTTATGAGCGTATCACATACTTTTTTAACACGCTGATCGTTTGCTAAATCATTACTTACCGATACTATTACTTTTTTGATCTTGATTGTATATTAACTTTATAAAAGTATATAATATTGTTTTAAGGACTAGTCTATAAATATCCAAGAAATTATAATTAGGTTTGTTCCTGATGGAAATTTATAAAAATTTCATATTAACTGAACACAATACTTTTGGTATACATATTCGATCAAAGTATTTTATAGAAATTGTCTCTATCAGTGATCTCAAAGAGGTGGTTAAATCAAAAGAATTTTTAAACTCTAATTTTTTAATTCTTGGAGGCGGTAGTAATATATTATTTACAAAAGATTATGATGGATTAGTAATTAATAATAAAATAAAAGGAAAAAAAATACTATCCCAAGACAATGAATTCATCAACCTTCAAATAGGAGCTGGTGAAAACTGGCATGATTTAGTTATGTTTTGTGTTGATAAAGGTTGGGGTGGTATTGAAAATTTGAGTTTAATTCCTGGTAATACTGGAACAGCGCCCATGCAAAACATAGGAGCTTACGGAGTAGAAATTAAAGAAACATTTGTAGAACTTGAAGCGTTTGAAATTTCTACTGGAAAAATTCTAAAATTCAATAATTCTCAGTGTAAGTTTGGGTATAGAGAAAGTATATTTAAGAACGAAAAGAAAAATCAGTTTATAATACTTAATATAACACTTAAACTACATAAAAATCCTAAATTAAATATCGGATATGGAGATGTTATAAATGTTTTAAAGGCCAATAATATTGACAACCCAACTATTAAGGATGTAAGTAATGCTATTATCTCCATAAGACAATCAAAATTACCCGACCCTAAAGAAATTGGTAACTGCGGAAGTTTTTTTAAAAATCCAATAATTACTTTAAATCAACTAAACATTATTAAAGAAAAATATCCTGAAATAGTTCATTACCCAATCAACAATAAAGAAATTAAAGTTGCAGCCGGGTGGTTAATTGATAAGGCTGGGTGGAAAGGTAAAACATTTAAGAACTATGGTGTTCATAAAAAACAAGCGCTTGTTTTAGTTAACTACGGCAATGCTAAGGGAAGTGATTTATTGGAACTTTCTGAAAAAATAATAGTGGATATTAAACAAAAATTTGATATTACTTTAGAAAGAGAAGTCAATATTATTTAACTAATCCAACCATTAAATTGGTTGCTTTTTCGTTGATTATTAAAAAGTAAGACGACTCTTTATTATTAGGATTAATTTGCCTAGGAATAAAGGCATATTTTTCTGAATCTTTCCCAGGGAAATTAATAGACATAGGCTTTTCCTGAGAAATTCCAGATTCCGAGAAAGAAATATTTTTTGTTCCGCAATAATTGAGTATTCCATATTCAACTGGGATACCTTTTCTTGAATTTATATTTGATAGTTCATTGAAAAAATACTGATTTGAGTTATTTATTTTCAAGGCAAAAGTTCCAATAAAATTAAAGTTTTCATCTTTTTGATTTTTTGGAACAGGACACCCCCATATATAATTTCCATTTTTATTAAATTTTATTATAATAAATCCTTTAGAAAGCCAATATGTTTCTTTTTTAGAGCTTACCTTAGAAATATGTTCTGCTAATAAATAATGGTTTTGACTTTCGTCAAGACTAAAATCTGTTATGATAAACTTATCTAACCCAAAGCCTGATTCCTTAATTTCTTTGGATGATTTAAAACTTTTAACAATATTTTCACTTAAGGCATATTGATTTTTATGAATTAATTGTAGATCGCTATCATATTTTAGTAGAAAAAAACCTTCATAATTATATCTTACTGGTGAGGAGTAAAAACCAGATAAAACCAATTCATCTTTAGAATTAAAGAAAAAGTCTAAGGCTGCTATTTTCCTTTGATTTAATTTAATTTCTTTTTCATTAATAATTTGTTTCCCTAAACTATATAAATAAAAGTTATTTCCCCTTTTCCAGGTTTTTTTTAATAAATAAATTTCACCATTATTTGATATTAGGAGTCTATTATCTCTTTTTGATTCAAATTTAATTTCAAGTTTATTATATACTTCATTAATGACTTGTAAACTATTATCCAATGTAATAAGTTTTATATCTTCATTTTTACCATTTTGAAAAGGCAGTTCCACTAAAACATTAAAAGAAGCATCAAAAGCTTGATCAGCAAGTTTGAAAAATGAAGGATAGCCTGACTTGTTAGGCTCTGAGAAAATATTTTTTGGAGCTAAAAATTTGGAAGAAACATCTAATATTCTAGTTCTTAAAACTGTTTCAACTCCATTATTTAAGGATGTAAATAACACTACATTGTCAAATAAAAGCCTTACATCTACCAACTTTTCATTGTCAATATTAAAATTGAATTGGTTTTGATTTTTAAAATCTTTATCAAAAACATTGACCTTAATTTCGCAATGTTTTGATTTTTTATTACTCTGAAAAAGAAGGTGCTTTGAGTTGTAATTAATACATCTAATTGCCTTATAATTAGATTCATAAGGAACATGCTCAGAAAAAGTTAATTGCAAGTCTTGAGAAAAAAGAGTAACTGCAATAAAATTACATACTATTAAAGAAATTATATTGATGATTTTGATCATTGACAAGCTTCAATGATGTAAAATACAATAATCTTGGAATAAACAAAAAATTAATTTTCTAGGACTCTTTCTAAAATGAAGTCTATATATTCAGAATTATCAGACTTTTGAATTACTTCATTAATAAATCCCAAAATCATCAATTCTTTTGCCTTTTTCAAACTTAAACCTCTTGCTCTTAAATAAAAAATAGATTCTTGATCAAATTGACCGGTTGTAGACCCATGACTACACTTAACATCATCCGCATAAATTTCAAGCTCAGGCTTAGAATAAATTTTTGCTTCTTCATCCAATAGGATGTTATTATTTTGCTGAAAAGCTTCTATTTTTTGAGCATTTTCATGCACAATAACTTTTCCATTAAAAACTCCTACACCATTTTCTTTCATAATTCCCTTATAATTTTCAAATGATTTACAATTAGGAACATGATGATTAATTGTAGTGTGGTTATCAATATGGTCGTTTTTGAAGGGAGTAAAAATTCCATTAAGTTCAGAATGACAATTTTCGCCATTAACATTATTAAGTATATCGTTTCTAGTTAACAACCCAGACATTGAGAATGTGTTAGAAATAAATTTACTAGATTCTTCTTGATCAATACAATCGTTGGAAATATGAAAATTGTTATTTAATTCTTGAAACTTGTCAATTACTAAAGTTGCATTATTCTTAACTAAAAAATTATTATTATGATTGATAAATCCATTAATTGTTTTTTCGTAAGCTAAAAAATATTGTCTTATATGAATACTGGAATTATCAGAAAGAATTAGATCCAACTTTGTATTTACAAGAAAATCATTGGATGATACAATATTTATAATGTTAATATTTTGTAGTACTTTGACTCCTTTACCAACTTTAATAGTTATTCCCTCACTCAAATAAGATGAATTGAGCAAAGAAAAATAGTTTTCTTTTTTTGAATTAATTATTTGATTATCATTTTCTTTTGAAGTTGATAAAAAAGACAATTCTAGACCATTTATTTTATGAAAATCTGAAAGATTAGCATTAACCCTTCCATTCTCAAGCACCAAAATTAATCCATTCATTTGTGGAAGATTAAGAGCACTTATATTTTTGATAGCAAAACTAGAATTGTTTGTAAAGAGTTGTTTTTTTATTTTTTTTAATGGGGCATATTTCCACTGCTCATCCTTTCTTGTGGGAAAGGAAGTTTTATTAAGATCATCTAATGCAGAATTGGAAGCTCCTCGTATTAATGGTGAATATGTTAATTTATCAGTAATCAAAAGACCGTTTATCTAATTTGATTTATTTCCAGTAAGCCAGTCATAACCCTTTTCTTCCAGTTCAAGTGCCAAGGTTTTGTCTCCGGTTTTTATAATTTTACCATCGTTAAGTACGTGAACAAAATCAGGAATTATATAATCCAATAATCTTTGATAATGAGTTATTACAATAGTTGCATTTTCTTGAGATTTAAGTTTGTTTACCCCTTTTGCAACAGTCTTTAATGCATCAATATCTAAACCAGAATCAGTTTCATCTAAAATAGATAGTTTTGGATTCAACATTGCCATTTGAAAAATTTCGTTTCTTTTTTTCTCTCCACCTGAAAATCCTTCATTTACAGATCTATTTTTGAGCCTGTTGTCTAGGCCAACTAACGCCGACTTCTCTGTAACCATTTTAAGAAAATCTTTAGCTGGAATAGGTTCTTTCCCTAAAAACTTATTTCTTTCATTAAGAGCAGTTCTAAGAAAATTAATATTACTAACTCCAGGGATCTCAATAGGGTACTGAAAAGCTAAAAACATTCCCTTCCAGGATCTTTCTTCGGGATTCATTTCTGTAATATTTTCCCCTAAAAATGAAATGGAACCTCCAGTAACTTCATAATTATCATTTCCAGCTAAAACAGCCGAAAGAGTACTTTTACCTGAGCCATTTGGACCCATTATGGCGTGAACTTCCCCTTTATTAACCTTTAAATTAAGTCCCTTAAGAATTTCTTGATCTCCAATTTTACATTCAAGATTTTTAATTTCAACCAATAATTCTTTCATGTTATTTATTTTATCCAACCGACCCTTCTAAACTTATTTCTAATAATTTTTGCGCCTCAACTGCAAATTCCATGGGAAGTTTATTTAAAACTTCTTTTGCATAGCCATTAACAATTAAACTAATAGCTTTCTCTTCAGAAATACCTCTTTGTACACAGTAAAATAATTGATCTTCACCAATTTTAGAGGTTGTTGCTTCGTGTTCAACAGTAGCAGAGGGATTTTCACATTCAATATATGGGAAAGTATGAGCCCCACATTGATCTGTCATTAATAAAGAATCACATTGAGAAAAATTTCTAGAATTAGCAGCTCCTTTACCAATTTTAACTAAACCTCTGTAGCTATTTTGGCTTTTTCCTGCTGAGATTCCTTTAGAAATAATCGTTGATTTTGTATTTTTTCCTACATGAATCATTTTTGTACCAGTATCCGCTTGCTGAAAATTATTTGTTACAGCAACAGAATAAAATTCACCTACCGAATAATCTCCTTTTAAAATGCATGAGGGGTATTTCCAGGTAACTGCAGAGCCAGTTTCCACTTGAGTCCAAGAAATTTTTGAACGATATCCGCATATTCCTCTTTTCGTAACAAAATTATAAACTCCTCCAAGACCATTCTCATCACCAGGATACCAATTTTGAACAGTGGAATATTTGATTTCTGCTTGATCAAGTGCTATAAGCTCAACGACTGCAGCGTGTAATTGATTTTCATCTCTTTGAGGAGCAGTACATCCTTCTAAATAACTTACATAACTAGACTCGTCAGCAATAAGGAGAGTTCTTTCAAATTGTCCAGTGCCAGATTCATTAATCCTAAAATAGGTAGATAGTTCCATTGGGCATCTCACTCCTTTTGGAATATAACAGAACGATCCGTCTGAGAAAACTGCACTATTTAAAGCCGCATAATAGTTGTCAGTAAATGGAACTACTGTCCCCATGTATTTTTTAACTAAATCAGGATGATTCTGAACAGCTTCAGAAAAGGAACAAAAGATAATTCCGAGTTCACCTAATTTTTCTTTGAATGAAGTTGCTACAGAAACAGAATCCATAACAAAGTCAACGGCGACACCACTAAGTTTTTTTTGTTCTTCAATAGAAATACCAAGCTTTTCCATTGTTTTAAGAAGTTCTGGATCAACTTCGTCTAAACTTTTCAGCTCTTTTTTCTTTTTAGGAGCAGAATAATAAGAAATATTTTGAAAATCTGGTTTTTCATATTTTACATGAGCCCAGTTTGGTTCATCCATAGTTTTCCATATTTCGAAAGCCTTTAACCTGTAATTTAATAGCCATTCTGGTTCGCTTTTTTTGGATGATATTAATTTTATGATGTCTTCATTTAGCCCATTGGGAGCTTTTTCAGACTCAATATCAGTAACAAAACCAAATTCATAAGACTTGTTATCCAGCTCTTCTTTTAACTCTTTTTCAGTATATGACATTTATTAGTTTTATAAAGAGAAACTTTCTCCACATCCACACGTCCTATCAGCATTAGGGTTGCTAAAAACGAAACCTTTTCCATTTAATCCCCCTGAGAAATCTAAAGTTGTACCTACTAAATAAAGGAAGCTTTTCTTGTCTACCACCACCATAACTCCGTTGTCAACAAAGGATTTATCATTTTCATTTAAAATATTATCAAGCTTTAGTTCATACATTAGACCTGAGCAACCTCCGCCTTTTACACCAACACGAATAAATGGGTTTTTTATGCCATCTTCCTTCATTAACTCAAGAGCTTTATCTTTGGCATTTTCTGTGACTTTGATCATTTAACCTTATTTAGAATAATTATAAACTATGCAAATATACCTATAAAATAACAGATGAAAAAACAAAATTTAAAATGTATTTATTTATGGTGATAGTTGTTAAACAAAAAAGTTTTAAAAATATGATAGTATTAAATTAAATTTGACGTCATGAATGAAGAAAAAGAAGTAGATAGCCTCAAAGATTTAGGGGAGTTTGGCTTGATAGATAGAATTACAAAAAAAATTAAAACTTATCAAAAAAACACTAAGCTTGGACCAGGTGATGATGCAGCAGTAATAAAGTCAAAAAAAAATATTTTAGTTAGTTCTGATATGCTTGTTGAAGGAATTCATTTTGACATGTCTTTTACTCCCTTAAAACATTTGGGTTATAAATCAGTTATTGTTAACATAAGTGACATTTACGCTATGAATGCCATTCCAACTCATATTACAGTAAATCTTGGAATTTCAAGTAAATACACCTTAGAAGCTATAGACGAGCTTTACGATGGGGTTTTATTGGCTTGTAAAAAATATAAAGTTGATATAATTGGAGGTGATATTACATCTTGTATTAGTGGTTTAACGATATCTATAACTGCTATTGGAGAAGGAAATGAAAATGAAATTGTTAGACGATCTGGAGCACAAGAGAATGATTTACTTATAACAACTGGGGATTTAGGAGGAGCCTACATGGGCTTAAATGTTCTTCAAAGAGAAAAAGAAGTTTGGAAAAACAATCCAAATATGCAGCCAGAGTTGGATAACTTTAATTATATATTAGAAAGACAACTTAAGCCTGAAGCGAGAAAAGATATCATTGAATCTTTTAAAAAAATCAATATCAAACCAACTAGTATGATTGACATTTCAGATGGTTTAGCTTCAGAAATATTTCATATTTGTAAAGCTAGTAATGTAGGATGTCAAGTTTATGAAGATAAAATCCCAATAGATTCCGAAACTTATAAAACATCTATGGATTTTAATATTAACCCGACAGTTTCCGCTCTAAACGGTGGAGAGGACTATGAACTTTTATTCACCATAAATCAAAAAGATTATGAGAAGATTAAGAATGATCCTAAAATTACTGTTATTGGTCACATAACAAAAAAAGACCAAGGAATTAATTTAGTAGGAAACGGGAATACTTTAACTCCACTTAAAGCTCAAGGTTGGAATCATTTTGATAGCTAATACTAGTTAAAGAGAGTTATCTCCTTCATCTAAGAATTGATATTGTAATATTCCCAGTTCAGTCATAGGTCTAACTGCAATCCATTTTTTATACTTTAAAAACCATTGCCTTTGAATATTCTTCACTCCTTTTTTCAAAAAAGCATCAATAAATGGGTGAACATTTAAAGTAATAGTTTTGGCAACTCCTTCATTAATAATAGAATTAAGTAGTGACTCAATTTCATCAATAATTAAAATAGATGCTTGAACTTCACCTTTACCTAGACATGTAGGACAAGCTTCAGTTGTTTTAATTTCTGTTTCTGGACGAACTCTTTGTCGAGTAAGTTCGACAACTCCAAACCTACTAGGAGGCTGAATATTGTGCTTAGCTTTATCGTCCTTCATAAATTTTCTGAAGTTCTCAATAAGTTTTTTATTGTTTGCTCGGTTGTACATATCTATAAAATCAACTGCAACAATACCTCCCATGTCTCTCAACCTTAATAATCTTGCAATTTCTTCTGCTGATTCTAAATTGGTTTCTAAAGCATTTATTTCTTGGTCTGGATTAGTAGCTTTTCGATTACCACTATTGACATCAATAACATGCATTGCTTCAGTGTGATCGATAATAAGATAGGCTCCGGATTTTAAATTAACTTTTCTACCAAATGTTGCTTTAATTTGTTTATTAATTCCTCTACTCTCAAATAAACTAACTTTTCCCTGATATAATTTTACAATCTCTTCTTTTTCAGGAGCAATGGTTTTAACATAATCTTTAAGTTCAGTATATAAAGATTCATCATCCACATGAATACTTGTAAATTCCTTATTTAACTCATCTCTCAAAACAGTTGTAGCTCGATTCATTTCACCTAAAAGTTTTTTTCTTGGTGAAGCATCTCTTAACTCTTTATACATTTTAGACCATTTTTCTTCTAAATCTTTTAAATCCTGATCTAATTCTGCAACTTTTTTATCTTGAGCAACAGTTCTAATAATAACTCCAAACTTTCTTGGCCTTATACTATTGATTAAACGCTTTAAACGCTCTCTCTCTTTTGGATCTTTAATTTTTTGAGATACTGATATTTTTTCTGAGAATGGCACTAAAACTAAAAACCTACCAGGTATCGTGACTTCAGCACTTAACCTAGGTCCTTTAGATGAAATAGGCTCTTTAGTAACTTGAACTGCGATTAGTTGGATGGAAGAAAGATGCTCTTTAACTTTTCCGTCCTTTAAGATGTCTGCTTCAATTTTATTATACCCTAACTTATGAGTTGACTGCTTCCCAGTTAAAGATAATTGAACGAATTTATTCATAGATCTGAACTGTGGACCCAAATCTAAATAATGTAGAAACGCATCTTTTTCATACCCAACATCAACAAAAGCTGCGTTGAGACTGGGAACTATTTTTTTAACCTTACCTAAATAAACGTCACCAACATTAAAACGGTCATCAAGACCTTCTTTATGAATTTCAACTAATTTGTTTTCATAAAGCAATGCGGTTACAACTTCATTTGATGATGAATTTATAACTAATTCATACGACACTGGACCTCCTATCTGAT
>MDTC01007254.1_pt1 | contig 10796 bp, 8 predicted proteins | sample 811181 | NCBI WGS metagenome assembly MDTC01 (sample SAMN05326644, study PRJNA326480) | marine metagenome | isolation source: seawater | place: Pacific Ocean: North | collected 2011 | reverse complement strand
GGATTGTAAGCGATGTGGTCGTCCTTTTCGTAATCGGAAAAAATGGATTCTTCGCGGAATCTGGAAACAAATTATATATTGTTCGGAAAAATGTCGCCGGCAAAGGTATTAAGTAGCAGATCGGTTAGGCGAACCGTTTGGTGGATCAAACGGGATATTCGTATTTCTGATAATCACTGCCTTTTCTTAGCTACCGAATTATCAAATGAGGTGATTCCCTTTTTTTGCTGGGAACCCAGTGTTTTGAATGCTGCGGATTATGGTCCTTTTCATTTGCATGCCCAGTGGCAGGCTTTGCAAGGGTTATCAGCCAGTCTACGGAAGCGGGGCTCGGGATTGGTGGAACGGAGGGGCGAGGTGGTGGCGGAGTTGGATGCTCTTTTTAAATCCCATCCTTTTCAATTCATTCGTTCCTACCAAGAAACTGGAAACGATATCACTTTCCGGCGAGATCGGGCGGTTCGGAAATGGTGCAGGGAACATGGTGTGGAATGGATGGAGTCTGTCGGATCCACCGTGCTTCGTGGGCTTTCTGCCGAAGAAAAAAGAAGAGTGAGCGGCAATCGTCCCCGAGGTAGGTTGGGGGTTGTGCCCATTCCAGAAAACCTCTGTCCGCCGAAAGATAAAGCCCTCCTTTCCCGCCCTATTAAATGGTCTGATTTATTGGTCAGTTTTCCCAAGTTTTCTGGTTCTTTGTCTAGTAGTTTGCAAACGGTCAACGAACGGGCAGCCTGGGATACCCTTGGCTCTTTTCTGAGGGAGCGTGGAGTTGCCTATTCCGGTGGGATCTCTTCACCCAATACTGCATTTGCAGCTGGATCGCGCCTTTCTGGTCACCTCGCCTGGGGCACGATAAGTACAGGTAGTGTTTTTCAGGAATTGGACTGCAGACGCGAAGAAATAAACGCGGAGAAAGGCCCCAATCCTTGGAAGCGTAGCCTGCGGGCATTTGAATCTCGCCTGCACTGGCGTGATCATTTTATGCAGCGTCTGGAAAGTTGTCCGCAGATGGAATTTTCTGCGATTAATCCAGCCTATGATGCCATCGAATATGACGATAATACTGACCTACTTGATGCCTGGTTAAAGGGACGAACTGGTTATCCCATGATCGATGCTTGTATGCGTTGTTTGAGAGAGACCGGCTTTATTAATTTTAGAATGCGGGCAATGGTGGTTAGTTTTGCATGCTTTGGGTTGCATCTTTCCTGGAGGACAATCCATGCCCCGCTTGCTCGAATCTTTTTGGATTATGAACCGGGCATTCATCTATCGCAGTTGCAAATGCAGGCAGGTATAACCGGAATAAATGCCATTCGGGTTTACAATCCATCCAAGCAATTTTTGGATCACGATGCCGAGGGTATTTTTGTTAAACAATGGATACCTGAATTGCGGGAGCACAAACCAGTAGAGATTGCCCACGCCGATGAGATTAGCCTGGCTGGTTATTCTTCTCCAGTAGTGTGTCTGAATAAACGGGCAAAAGAAATGAAAAACCGGGTTTTTCAAATACGCAAAAGTCTTCTGGGTAAACAGTCAGCCGGCGAGGTCTTGCACAAACATGGTTCACGAAAGGGTATCCGGATGAGCAAGAAGCGAAAAAAAACTAATGAAGGTCAACTCGCTCTGTTTAAATAATGAGACCTTTCGCTACCCTAAGATCACAGCGTAAATCATCCATCGATACTAGGCTGCGTAACCATTTCCTAGGCACTCCGCAACCAATTCCTAGTATGCCACCTACCACCACTGCACGATGACAATTATCTCCGCCCACTTTAGCATTTTGCAGGAGGCTGAGGGAAAAATCGTCGTGGTATTTCCAGACGAAATATAGCGATGCGACGAAAGATTCAGGGAGGTAGCATGCGGTGGACAGTTTTTCACCCACCACCACCCGGTCAGGCAGATCGACCCAGTTCATGAATTTGGAGACAGAAACACCTGGGACGGGTAATTCGGCAAGCACTTTACGGATGGGGGTGCCGTCATTTGTGTGCAATAAAATACGGGTAAAATCCGCAGCAGCTCGGATGGAGTACTCGTGATCATGTGTTGCTCGGACTAAGGAAACCGCATGCTGGATTAGGGTAGATGGGTCAGTGATATCGAGAGCTTCCAGACCGGCAAGCAGACCAGGAATGAGGCTGAGTGCACCGATATGATAGTCGGGTGATGCACAGGAAGTCAGAGGATTACCCCGGGCGTAACTGGTGAAGAAATTACGGTGATATTCCTCGGCATATGTATCGTGATGCCAATCGGGGGTGAGCATCACTTCAGCGTAATGGCTTAGCCAAGAATCTAGATTATACTCTCCACGCAAAATGATCCAACGGTAGAGTTCGACCGATAGTTTGAGGTTTAATGTATTTTCACCTGCCTGTAAAAATTGGTGATAATGCACACCCCGTACGCCCCAGTATTGTACCTGTTCCTTTAGAATATCTGACTTCGGACTAATTGACTTGTAGGAGGATCGCCAGAGTATACTGTCGGGGTGAGGGTTACGGGGTGAGAGGTAGTCGTCGAAATCTCCATAGTCACGGTCCAATGAATCCCGGTCATAATACCAATGTACGGGCATGGCGATGGCATCGCCGACTAAAGAACCAAGAAATGCGTTTTGCATACTCACATATAACAGAATAGAAATGATTTAAATATGGACAAGTTTGTGTCGTATGAAAATTTCGCGCCATTTAGGTGTATGTCCTTGTTTTATGATGAAATTTATTCATCCGGGCTCGACCGGACCGCCCGTTTCCCGGTCGATCGGTATTCCCGGATTGCCAAGAAAATCAGTGAGGAAAATGAAAATGGATTGATCGAACTTAAAAAGCCAAGGCTTGCTAAGCGTGAGGAAATTTTACTGGCTCATGATGCTGATTATGCCGACCGTTTTCTGTCCCAACAACTTGGTGAGAGTGAAATCCGCCGAATTGGATTACGACCATGGAAACCGGAAATTGTTGAGCGCACGATGCGATTGGTCGGCGGGGCGATCGAGGGACTGGACCTTTTGCACGCCGGAGCACCCATTGCCGGAAATATGGCGGGAGGTACTCACCATGCATTCCGTGGGGCAGGGGCTGGATATTGTATTTTTAATGATCTTGCTATAGTTGCAAAATTAGCTCTGCGGCGTGGGCAGGCACAGTCCATACTGATCCTCGATCTCGATGTGCATCAAGGGGATGGTACAGCGGAAATTTTTCAGAACGAAGACCGGGTTTTTACCCTTTCTGTTCACGGGCAGGACAATTTTCCTTTCCGTAAAAAGAAAAGTGATCTGGATATCGGATTACCCAGAGGCACGGGAGATGAAGAATTTTTATCCGCGGTTGACCAGGCACTCGATTCTTTAGAAAATCTATCCTTTGACCTATTATTTTTTCAGGCGGGGGTAGATGCACTGGAAAAGGATGCTCTTGGGTTATTAAACCTGAGCCGAGAGGGCATGCGTACCCGAAATGATCTGGTGTTTGCCTGGCGGAGACAACGGGCTGTACCCATGCTTCTTTTTATGGGGGGTGGGTATTCCGATCCCATCGATCATACGGTGGATGCTTTTACCGATCTTTTCTGGGGAGCCGCCAAGGAGTATCAGTTAGCGAGCAGAAAACAGGGCTGAGAATTATTCCTGTTTTGGAGACTTCTCAGCGGTACTTGCAATTTGTTTTCTTGAAGGGATGATTTGTTGGGTTGCTGAATAAAAAAAGAGCCCTATGTGCAGACAGGTGGGCAGGGCGGCAGAGACTCCCATGATCAGACCAAAGTATATGTTTTTAGCGTTTTCCCGGCCGGTGGGGTTCTGAATCGCCTGAATCGCCCGGTTTGAATACTTGGTTCCCCGCTCAGCCAGTTGTTCCGGTGCGGTTTCCCAAATGCTGATTATCCAGCCTCCAAAAGTAAAAACAAACAACACCCAGAAGGTTGCCAATACTGCGATCACTAAGTCGAGGGAAAGATGGAAGATATATTCTGAAGTTTTGGTCGATGCCAGTGCCCGCCGGATGATCCAAATGGTGACAAAGAATGATAAGCTGTCAAAGAGGGCCCCTAATACCCCTACCGGAATCTGTAGTTTTACATAGTGAGATGCTTCGTGGGTCATCATGTAATAAGGGAAGGCCGTGTAAATTCCACACCAGTAACATGCGATGTTCAGAAAAATAAAAAATCCAAAGAGGATGGGAAAAAAGATTTTGATCGAACCTCGCCTGCGCTCGTAGATGTCGAGCACCCGGTGCAATGCATCGCGCCATAACTTGATTATCCCTTCCACACGAAATGAATTAAATCGCTCTGACAGGATAGACAATACAGATCTGCTTGATTGATTCACACAAAGCTTTGTAAAAAGAAGGCCGTGATTTGTTGGCACTGTAACTGCAAAATAAGAATGACTAACCTGCGGGTACGGTTTTTACAGATATTGGTCTGGAGCACATTTTTCATGGGTCCACTCTGTTTGGGAAACCAGGGAACCACAGAGGGGATACTTTCTGCAAAAGGAGATAGCTGGATTGAACTCCTCGATAACGGAGATTTTTTGCACCGGTTCATCCCCCGTTGGGATGGAGAGGGTCCGGCGAATGGGGGTGCTTTTGATCAGCGTATGATTCGAGTGATCAGTGAATTGGTGGTGGGCAACCGGGTGCGGGTTAACTGGGTGCATGATGGACATCTCCGCGTCCTTAAGGCGGAGGTGGTAACTCCCAAGGAAGGCGGAGGAATCTTTATCGGATATCTTTTAAAAACGGGCAAGAGATGGGTGGATGTACAAAATGTTCAGGAAGGTAAGCCATGGCGCTTTTATTTGCCTTGGGTTGGGGGATACCCGAGCGAGGGCGGTGGATATGATCGAAAAATTCTCAAGCAATTACAAAACCGTGATCCTTCCGATCCGGTCAGGTTTTCTTGGGAATACAAGACCCGTCCAACTATTGTTTCGGTTTATGAAAAAGTAAGCGATGTAATAACGCCCTTTTGGGTGGGAAAAAAACTTCCCGAACCCAAAGAAATCCGGGTCATTGGAAAACCTGAAAAACCAAAGATTGAGCAAACTTCTGAAGGTGATGTTAGTCCCTTTGATATGCTCCAACCAAAACCCGCCAGTCCCTTTGATATGCTGACCCCAAAACCCGCCAGTCCCTTCGATATGATTAAAACCCAAGCGGGAAATCCATTTGAACAAGCCGAGGATATTGGGGCTGAGGAAAACCCATTCGAAAAGTTGCCGGAATCAAGTCCGCCAACTAATCCGTTTGATCTTGCCCGACCTCAAGATGTTGAAATGAAGGGTCCCGTGGTAAATCCTTTTGAAAACATGCCCCTTCCTCAACAGAGCCCGTTTGAATTGATGAACAAACAATAACCGAATAAATTAGGGCAGGGAGGGGGCAAGGATGGAAGGCGTATCCTGACCAAGATCGTAACCCTCACGGATAACGAGGTTAAGTCCGCTCGGTATGGACCATTCAGAAGTGGTGGCATCTCCATCCTCCCAATAGCGGTGGATACGTTTTCTTTTTTGCAAGATGCGTTGCTCCAGATCGAGGTCATCTTTGCGGTTAATGCTGCTCCATAAAATATCTCGTACCTCCCCTTTGTTATTGAGGGCAATAACTTCCACAGCAGGAAAGCGATTCGATGATTCGGGAATTTTTTTAATTTTGGAAATGTCAGAGGAGAGAACTACATCTTTGGCTTGTTTAACAGCTTGGTCTCTGTAAGACTCATAGTTCGGTTCATATCGCTCGGGAAGAATATTTCCTTGGTCGTTCCTGATGGCCAGTTCAACGATCTCAGAGGACCATACAGGAGTGATTTTTCCACCCCTACGATCGATGCAATAAACCTTGGCGGGGAGGTCTTTGGGATTTCGATAGGCAGGAATCTCAGAGATGGCGTGGTAGCATTGATCAATGGCTTTGGATAAGCCAAAAGGGGTTGGTTCGTGTACGGTTTCCAGCGGTTTATTATCGGGTAGGTAAACCACTAGTCCTTCCGTTCTTGGGTAGTAGCAAACCTGGTTGCCCACCAATTTACCTTTTTCATTAAACCTGCCTTCCTCTTGGAGCAAATCATCCTTGGACAAACCCGATTGTCTGCGTGGATGAAAATATGTCCGGTAAGGACCTACTGGTATGCCTTTGGAAAAGGTTGCTTCCAAACGTACATTTTGGGTGATGGGAATATCTCCCGGATCGAGTCCTTCTTCCCTAGATTTTTGGAAATATTTAAAAACTTCCGCATTGGAAAGAGAATAATAGAGGGTGAGGTTTCCTTCTAATTCGTCCTGAAAATAGTTCTTTTTATAAAGGATCTCGCCACCTTTTCCGTAAGAAATAAATTCACCTTCCCGTTTTCCTCGCTCAAAGGACCCGGTAAGTTTGAGAATACCGTTGGGTTGCCAGAAAAAGAATGAACCGTGTTTCAAACCATCGACAAAACCGATTTCGAATTTTCTTTTTCCATTGGGATGATTTTCGGTGACCCGGGCATATTTCCATCGACCTACCGGTGTATCATCTCCAGCCCTGTAGAGCCTCTCGATCCCATTCTCATCTTCACGGTATTCCAGTTTTTCGGTGGTTAAAATTTCCTCTTTCGAGCAACTGATGATTATCCAAAATAGGCAGGGCAATAAAGTTCGGATAATTTTTAAAATTTGTATTTTAAAATGAGGCACGAAGATTAATTAGCCTTTCTTTATTTCATTGGGCAATGGCAAATTTAGTCCGTCCGTTCACGAACTTGCTGGGCAATTTCCATCACATCTTTGGCTGGCACGGTGATTACACCAGATGGTTTGCCTCCCTCTTTGCGAAATGCAGTTATTCCGATCCAGATGCCTGATTGATCAAAAACTGGGGTGCCGGGAGTTACATTTTCCACCACATAATAATCCCGGGGTTTATTAATCACTGCGTTAACCCAACCACGTTGAAGGGTGGGTTTGCGATAGAGGTTTCTCCCAAGTCTACCCAAGGAAACCACTTCATCGAGGGTCTCTAAGGGAGGGGTAATACTGGCATTGTAATCAATATATTCAAAAACAAGCAGATCGTTTTTTCCCGGTTGCTCAAGTTGAGGCCGGATAAATGCGAGATCCAGGTCCTCATCCTTAAGTACAAAATCTGCCTTAATTTCGGAACCATCCGCTCGGAGAATCAAAACTTCGGTGTAGTTGACATTGATATCCGCAGGTCCTCTCATTCTCGAAAGAATGGAGTCGGTCGGATCGACTTTGTTCAAGGAAAGAACAGTCAGGCCATCTGGAGCGAGCACTGTGCCTAGGGCTTCCAGTTTACGCTCTGATGGGGGGAAACTCCTCCCGCCCGCACTCACTTCTATCCTTACAGTGATGGATACCCAAGAGACCGAGTCCGATTCCTCGGCCAGTAGGTTTCGCCAAACCTCAACGGTTTCGTACTGTGAGTGCCCGGATAATGGGGAAGGGCCAAAAATAGTAAGTAGGCAAAAATGAGCAGCAAAAATGATAAGTTTTTTCATGATGGATCCCACTCGGGTTCGAGTTCCAAAAATAAGGTATGTATTCCTCTCTGGACAAAAAAGGTTACTTGGGCGGGTTGTTCTAGGTGAATTTTTTCCATAAGTCTCTCCATTGCCTTAATATTCAGCACTGGGTGCTGGTTTACTTTGAGTAAAATATCTCCCTGGCGTAAACCAGCCAATGAGGCCCACCCTGCGGACTCTACATTTTCTACGAGGACCCCGTTTTCGTCTGGTGGAATTCTTAAAAATACCCGATCTGCAAATGATAATTCGCGCACGGTGTATTCGAGGTCCTTATCCTCATACTCCGGAAGTTCGTTAGCGGGAGTGGGTCGTTTGTCGAGAGTGGCCTGAAGTTCGAGCAATTTGCCATCACGCCAAATTTCAAAAATAACCTTGGAATCAATGCGGTATTGTTTGATCATATTGCCGAAAACCTCAACATCTTCCGGGCGGTAAGCCTGTACGAGTTGTCCGTCGATCCGGAAGATTAAATCACCCGCCCGGAGGTCTGCTCTTTCTGCGGGGGTATTGGGAAATACTTGAGACAACCGAACTCCACGAGCTGTTTTGTCCAACCCGAGTGCTTCAGCCAAATCATTGGTCAATACTTGCGTGCTTACCCCCAGCCAAGGTTTCCATGCTTCTAGGGGTCTTTTCTCCTCCGCTTCCGGACCAATCTTGATCACAGTCAAATAGTTGGCTAGGTTTCTCTCAAACTGGACTAATATGGGAACAGGGACGGTTTTATCTTTGGTCAAACTTTGGGAGACTGTAATTAGGTCATCGACCTGAGTTATAGTTTGGCCATTCACCTCAGTAATCACATCATTGTTCAATAACCCTGGCTTGGCGCTGTAAGATGGCCCACCCTGTGCAACGCTATGTACCTGCACTCCATTTTTGCTTGACCTTCTGGACTCTAGGGAGGAAAGCAGGGTGAAATCACGAACTGTCAATCCCCAGCTCTTCAGTTCTTTTTCTGGCTGATAGGCGGGTTCTCGCTTCTGTGTAATTAAACGCCAAGTCTTTTTTTTGTTTTCACGAAAACCAGTCAATCGGACTTCAGAACCAGGAGGGAGTGAGGAAATAATTTGATGAAATGGGGGGAGATCTTCGGGGATTTTTGCATCTACCCTTTTGTCGTTGAGATGGCTGATAAGATCACCCGGTAAAAAACCAGCCTCCTCGGCCGGAGAATTTTCGATGACTCCAGATACAAGGATACCTGTCTCAATCTCCTTGAGGATTGGCTGGCATTCCAGCCCGGTCCAGGAGCGCTCAATAAATCCGTTTTCGGAAAGTTCCGACGAGATTTTCTTGGCAAGGTTGGAGGGGATCGCACCTCCAAGGCTGGCAATTGCCACCTCATTAATACCAATGATTTCTCCCCGTTGATTAACCAGAGGACCGCCACTGTTTCCCGGGAAAATGACCGCATCATGACCGAGCCATCTTACTAGTTCTCCTACATTCTCCCCATCGAGCCGAAAAGAAGATGAACGATTGGAAATCAGGGCAAGGTTGGAAACAATACCCCGTGTGACCGATTGGGATAAGCCAGCGGGACTCCCCATGGCAAAGCAGGGATCTCCCACTTTTACCGCATCCGAATCTCCAAACACCGCAGTTCGGATGGGCTTGGAATTTGCCGGGCGGTCTTGTAAGCGAAGCCGCAGGACAGCGAGATCAGTCAAGGCATCTGCCCCGAGCAAATCTGCTCCTATTTCCTCGCCATCGTAGAAACGGCAGGTTAGTCGGGTTGCTTTTCCGGCGACATGATGATTGGTCACAACGAGCCCGGATTGATCAATAATTACTCCGCTGCCGGTCGATCCGGATTTTTGCATTCTCCCGTTTGACCCTCTTTCTGAAACAACCTCAATCCGAACAATTGCCTGGTAGACAGAATTTACCCGGTCATTAATTTTAATTTCATCATTGGCCCGCAAAAGGTTTGGGATGAAAAAAGAAAGAAATAAGAAGACGAGAGTTTTCGAGGAATTGAACATTTACTAATAAAGCGGTACAGATGTAACAAAAAGTGGATCGTTTTTAAAAAGCGACGATGAAAAGAGTTTCTTGCCCTTCCGCTCAACTAAAGGCAAGAATCAAACCAGTCTTTAATTCATGAGCGAAGATAATAAACCAGTAAATTTTCTTACCCCGGCACAGTCCAGATTGTTGGGTATCACTGTTCTGGTTGGATGCGTGTTCACTCTTTTCACATTAACCGCCCTTACTGTTCAAGTACTGAGTGACTTTCTGGTTCTGTTTTCATCCGTTCTTTGGCCTCTCGCGATTGCCTCGATCTTGGCAATTCTTTTAAAACCGTTGGTGAAATCGATTGAGAGAAAGTGTGGTTTTGGTCCAAATCTTTCGATTTTGCTTTTATACTTACTGGTCCTGACAGGAGGTGCGTTACTCCTCTGGGGAGTGGGAGGAGAGGTGATCAGGCAGTATCGTGAACTGGCAAATAGTTCAGTGAATTGGCCAGAACGAATCGAAGAGAAAGTGAAAGGATCGATCAGTTCGGATACTTGGACTGCAATATCGCAAAAATTTCAGCAGTTTAAAAGTCAATGGAAAGAAGGAGTGAGTGTCTTGGCCAATGAGGTGCCACAACTTTCACAAGGTTCCGCCAATGCTCTCAAGGGTGCTTGGTCGGGTATCCGTTCCTTTTTTTCGGTTTTTGCCTGCCTGGCAATCGTGCCAATTTACCTGTTCTATTTCCTGAGTTCCAAAAGAGATCATCTGGCGGACCTCGCCAGACAATTGTCCTTTATGAAGATGGATATCCGTAATGACTTGGTTTATCTGATCCGCCAGTTTGTCGATATTCTCGAAGGTTTTTTTCGTGGACAGATACTTATCGGAGTAATGATGGGGGTTGGTTATGCCATTGGATTCAGTATAGCAGGTTTGAAGTTCGGGATTGCACTGGGTTTGTTTTTTGGAGTGCTCAATATTATTCCCTACCTTGGAACGATTCTGGGAGTAGTGTCCGTATTTACGGTATCCTATCTGCAAACGGGGGGGGTCTTAGAAAGCGGCCAGTGGAATGTGGTTTTGGGGTGCGGTCTTACCTTTTTGGTCGTTCAGTTACTCGAGAGTTACTGGTTAAGTCCCCGGGTAATGGGGGATCGGACGGGCTTGCACCCGGTGGTAATTATTGCATCTGTTTTTTTCTGGGGTACTGCATTTCAAGGGGTATTGGGTATGATTCTGGGGATTCCCTTGACTGCATTTTTGATTGTTTTTTGGAGGCT
>MDTC01173748.1_pt1 | contig 10798 bp, 9 predicted proteins | sample 811181 | NCBI WGS metagenome assembly MDTC01 (sample SAMN05326644, study PRJNA326480) | marine metagenome | isolation source: seawater | place: Pacific Ocean: North | collected 2011 | reverse complement strand
CGAGGTTGTTCCGGAATCGGGCGAAGTGTGTCCGCTATCGGGGGAGGATGTTCCAGAATCTGGTGAACTGTGCCCGCTGTCCGGTGAGGTGTGCGCGACGAGCATCCAACCGTTGTGGGGCGCTCCGCTACTATCGACTGCGAAGTGAGAGGAGAAGTTATAATAGGCGGGGTGCTGGTAATTCGGATACTGTGCCTCGTCAAGGAGCATCCATGAGGTTCCTCCCGCTGCAATTTCTGCGGGCGTGATTATCTGATGGGTCGTGATGTTGTAAAGCACCATGCTTCCTGCGTCGGGTGAACTGGTTCCGGAGTCCGGCGAGGATGTTCCGGAATCGGGTGACGAGTGACCGCTGTCCGGCGAGGTTGTTCCGGAATCGGGCGAAGTGTGTCCGCTATCGGGGGAGGATGTTCCTGAGTCCGGTGAAGCGTGTCCGCTATCGGGGGAACTGGTTCCGGAGTCGGGTGCGTTAATTGGGTTCAGGTTTTGGGCGGACAAGTAGGCATCGATGTCCGCCATCGAACTTATGTTATCCGGATTGGAAGGATAAGTGAAAGAAGCTTGGGGTTCCCAAACGCTGCCATCGAAATACATCAACGGAATTTCGATTACGGTATTCCCTCCGGAGTCCACGGTTTCAACAAAAGAGTAGTTTCCTTCCATGACGAAGCCCGAAAGGGAAGTGTGGGCGACGTAAGCGACCTGTGTGGAATTGAGTGAGTAAACCGGGAGAAATCCGCTGTCGGGGGACGCGGTCCCGGAGTCGGGTGAGGAGGTTCCCGAATCGGGAGAGGACGTGCCTGAGTCCGGGGAGGAGGGATTGGAGTCAGGAGGATCCATGACGGTGAAAGTGTTTTGCATGCTGTCGTGAGCGGTGCAGAAATACATGATGGTTCCATTGAAATTGGACGGGATCGTAAGCACGAGTGCGTTTGTGCTGTAGACTAACGGAACGGCTGATCCACCTCCCATTGAGGTTACGAGAGAAGAAGATGTGTCCCCATAGTATTCGCCAATCATAAATGGGTGGGAGTTGGAGACTCCCCAGGCTTGAAATACGTAGGTTTGCCCACGATGAAGAACCATACTGCCGAGATCTACCGGTTCATTGTCCTGATCCTGAGCGTTGTAGTAGGGAGAAGTGAAACTTCCCCCGTCAACCCAAATTGCAGTCGCTGTTGCCCTGAGCTTCGGGGCAAGGATTACGGCTATGACAGCAATCGCAAGAAAGCAAATTGTCTTCTTTTTCGTAGGAGTGGTAAGCGTGATGTGAGACATGTGGGAAATCATGGCAATATCCGTTAGGATGTGTCATTGGTGGTTACGAAGGAAGACAAGTAACTATCTATTAGCGCCAAACGGCAAAAAAATACAAATAGAATCATCTTTTTTTTAAAATCTTCGGATATTGGCGTTGGTGATTTGAGTCTCTCATGAATTCAGTCTGATTTCATGAACTTTCTCTTTGGGCTTATTGACGTGAATTCGAAGTTTCGGGCTCTACGCGCTTGCGGTCTCCCGATCCGCGACCTAGAAAGATATCCAACCCATTTAACCTTCCCATGCGAATACTATCATTCATTGCGTTTCTTTTAGCGTTTCATGCCATTTACCTCAAGGCCAAGCCTTTGGTCATGTGGATCAGTTCCTTTCAGGATCAAGTCTATTACGAGAAGATGGTAGAATTGTATGCCAAGAAATCCGGCAAATCTTTCGATCTTGAAATCAAAGCCTATGGTTTTAGGGAGATGCCTGACAAACTGGGCGTCGCTTTCAGGACGGGGCAGGGCATTCCCGATCTCGTGCAGTTGGATGAAACTTTTTTCGGCGTTTTCCTCAATGGTCCGTCCCCCTTCTTGGATTTGAGCGAACGGGCAAGGAAATCGGGGTTGAGCAAAACCCTGCATCCGAGGAGGTTGGAGGTCTTTACCTACAAAAACGAATTATTGGGTCTGCCTCAATCCCTCAGCGCCATGATGATGTACTACCGAAAGGACTTGTTTGAGGATTTTGGTATCGAACCCGCCGATCTGAGCACTTGGGGTGAATTGGCTGAAGTCGGAGCTCGTCTGATGGATAACCACAGCCAAAGACTGCTTGCTTTGGATGGTACTCTGTTTGACGTTTTGTTGAGGCAGAAAGGTTCGGATTTGTTTGACCGGAAAGGAAAGTTTCTGCCTGACCAAAAGGTGGCCCTCGAAGTGTTGACCGAATTTGCGGAGATGTCGCAGGCGCAGATTGCGGTAATGCCGGATCGCGGTTCCATCTTTGATCCCGTCTTCTTTAGTGGGGATCTGGAGAACGGCGAAGTTCTCTGCGTGGCGGGCGCCGACTGGTACGGTTTGGATCTTTTTCAGCAGTTTGCTCCCGCCATGCAGGGGGCTTGGGGTATGATGCCCTTGCCCACTTGGCGAAAGAAAAATGGCGAATTGGGACCGCGTACCGCAACCTTCGCAGGACAGGGCCTTATGATTTGCAAGGCCAGCAAAAGCCAGGATGAGGCCTGGGACTTCATCGAGTTCGTCATGAAGGACAAGGGCGCCAATGCGGAGCGTTTTTTGCAGGGGAACAGTTTTCCAGCGTATCTCCCGTCTTGGAAAGACCGTCGCTTGCTTGATGAGCACGAGTATTTTGAACAATCCATGGGCAAATTGCTGGTTGAGTTGGCCGATGAGATTCCTCCGGTGGTGGTGGACCCGCGTCGTCCTCAGGCAATCTTTCTGATGCAGGAAAACTATTTTGGGTCGGTGATGTTCGGTTCCCTTTCCCCACGGGAGGCCCTTTCCCAATACCGTGAGGCAATGAAAACCGGTTGGGGCGAAAGCCGCTAGGTAGAACCATGGCGAAAGGCAACTCGATCGGGGATGCTTTTTCCTTGGTCTTGTTGCTTGGTCCGTTTCTTGGGCTTTGGCTATTGTTTTGGCTGGTACCCTTGCTTCTCGGGGTTGACCTTTCTCTGCAGAATTCCGCTTGGCATTCGGAGGCCGTTCATGAGAACCAATATGCAAATGCCACCAAGTACGTCGGTTCGTCCAATTTTCAGCGGGTCGCGGAGGATCCGAAATTTTACAAAGCGGTCAGGAATTCCACCTATTACGTTGTGGGTACGGTTCTGTTGATCTTGCCATTAGCTTTCGCTCTGGCTCTGAGCCTGCGGGGAATGAACCGTTTGCCACGCGGCATTTTCGTTTTTTGCCTGATGGTTCCGGGGTTGGCCATGCCTGGTGTGCTCTCCACCCTGTTTTACCTGTTCTTCCATGGCCGAACCGGAGCCCTGAACCATTACCTGATCATTCCTCTCGGTTTGAAGCCGATCAATTGGATGATGGATCCTCATTTCATTCTTCCATCGATGATTTTGCAGTCGATCTGGCGGTGGACCGGGATGGTCACTCTGTTTTTTCTGTGTGGGATGGAATCGGTCCCCAGGTGGCAGTTGGAGGCGGCCCGCTTGGAAGGAGCGGGGACTTGGTTGAAAATTCGGTCCATATGGATTCCCAGTATTCGAAATCTAGGCCTCTTTGCAGGGGTTTTTCTGGCAGTGGATGGGTTCGCCTCTTTTTCGGGCGCCTACGTCCTGCTGGGCGGATCCGGTGGAATCCTTGATTCCGGTTTGCTCTTTGTAACTTACGTATACCAGGTCGCGTTTCCGGGTGGTGGCGGTAGGTTCGATTTTCCCGCCGCAGCCGCGATGAGTCTGATGGTGGCGCCGGCCCTCGCGCTTTTGCTTTTCCTCACTTTGCGTCTTCGCAAATTTCTTTCCTGGGAATGATCCGTCTCTTCGCTTGGTTCACGGCTTCGCTTGGAGCGCTTCTTTGCCTCTATCCCTTTTTATGGATGTTTTTGTCTTCGTTTAAGACCAACCGTGAGATCTACGAACCCACTCTGCTTTTCCCTCAGTCTTACGAATGGGGAGCCTTTGCTTCTCTACTTAACGGAGAATACCTGGCCTTCTTTCAATCCTTCGGGAACTCCCTGGTCTTGTCTGGTGGGCAGGCTACTCTAGCCACCATGGTTTCGGCTGGCGCGGGTTTCGCCTTAGCCAAATTTCGTTTTAGATGGGCGGGCGTTTTTTTCTTTTTGGCCCTTATGCTTATTATTTTTCCCAAACAGTCTTTGGCGGTTTCAATGTTCGAATGGCTGGGAATCCTTGGCTGGCAAGGAAGCTTATGGTCTCTGATGCTACCTGGGGCGGTTACGGGATTGGGCGTTGTCTTCTTTTTGCAGCTTTTCCGAAACTTACCGGACGAGTGGTTGGAAATCGCGAGGATCGAAGGGTTGAGCGCATGGCGTACCTTTCAACTTCTCGTACCTTTGGCCTTTCCCGGTTTGGTTACTTTTTTCCTGCTGCACTTCGTGCTCAGTTGGCAGGAGCATTTGCTTCCTTTGCTTGCTCTGGACGAAGAGAGCATGACGCTCCCGCTTGCTTTGACCAAACTTCGCGATGCGAGTTTTCGGATTCCGGAGGCAGTAAGCATGGCCGCCGCCACCCTAAGCATACTTCCTGTTGCGCTGATGTTCGCGGTCTGTTTTCGGCTGATGAAGTCGGCCTTGCGTGAGGTGACTCACTCCTGAATCCGAAGTCCGGTTTTTGAGTCAAACCAATGGGCTTTTGACCAGTCGGGCGTGAGAGACGGATTCGAGTCCCCGAAGGAATCGCTTGGTCTGGTCCGGACGGTGATGGATTGATTCATGGCTTTGAGATGTAGGATACGGGCATCTCCTAGATCCTCCACTCTTTCGTAGACGGCCAAAAGGCTGGAGTCCGGACCGTTTGCATCGGGGCCGTTCGGTCGCAGGTCTTCGGGGCGCAATCCAAGGGTGATTGCTCCGTTGCCTGGGAGATTGCACCCCGCGGGCAAGGCCAAACGCGTACCTTCCAGGTGAAAGAAGGACTGGCCCGAGGGGTTGGTCTTGAGTTGGCCATCGAAGAGATTGATTCGCGGAGACCCGAAGAATTCGGCAACGAATCGATCAACCGGAAAGTCGTAAATCTCTCTCGGAGTCCCCACTTGGCGGATCCGTCCTTCTCGCATTACGCAAATTCTTTCCCCTAAGGTCATGGCTTCGGTTTGGTCGTGGGTCACGAATAGAGTGGTCCTACGGTTTTCCCTGTGCAAACGGGCCAATTCCTGACGGGTCGAGGAACGAAGGTGAGCGTCGAGGTTGCTCAGGGGTTCGTCCAGCAGGTGGATGGCGGGGTTTCGGGCGAGGAGCCTTCCCAGCGCCACCCTCTGCCGTTGTCCTCCGGAAAGTTCGGAGGGTTTGCGTTTCAGAAGATCGCTCAGTTCCAACCGTTGGGCAACCGGTTCGACCAAGCTCCGGGTGCCCGCAGCAGAGTGTCCGCGAGCCTTCAGCCCAAAGGCCATATTGTCAAAAACCGATAAGTGCGGGAAGAGGGCGTAGTTTTGAAAAACCATACCAAGATCCCGATCCTTGGGTTCGCAACGCGTGATTTCCCGGTCATCGAGAAAGACCTTTCCCGTCGTCGGAACTTCCAAGCCGGAAAGAATTCTCAACAGGGTCGTCTTTCCGCAACCCGAGGGCCCTACGACCGCAAGCAATTCTCCATCGTTGACTTCCAAATCAACCTTCCGGAGAGCTTGAGTTCCATCCGCAAAGACTTTGCTGAGGTTCTGAAAGAGGATTCGAGGCATGTGTTTTCAAGATGACGAATTGCGCCTCTTGGGTAAAGCACAGAGCGTGACTTAATCGCTTGTGGACTAAGAGGCTTTCCATAAGCTTAATGTAGATGCCTGCCTACCTTTCGTTCATAGTCTTGACCCTCGGGGTCTTTTGCTCCGTCGGTTGCAGGCAAGCGGTCGAATCGGTTTCGAGCAAAAATCCGGATATGGATCTTTCCCGAATGGATGCTTTGATTGCGGAATGTTCGGTTTGCCACGGAGTGAGTGAGGCTCAAAGAGGACCGATTTTGAACGGTATGGAGAGCTGGTACCTGAGCGATCAAATGAACAAGTTTCGATCCGGAGTTCGAGGAGGTCGCCCCTCCAATCGCTCCGAGCATCTCATGGGCATCGGAGCCCGAAAGATACAAAGCGATCTGGAAGTCGCTTACCTCGCCCACTTCTATTCCTCCCAACCTCCCAAGCCCGCCATTCGAACGGTGAGAGGAGATTTGGAAATCGGTGGGAAAATCTACGAAAGAAGATGTCTGTCCTGTCATGGAGCGGAGGGGCAAGGGAATCCGCAGATCCATTCTCCCTCCTTGACGAAGCTGGAAGGCTGGTACTTTTTGGAACAGATGAGAAAATTCAGATCCGGGGATAGGGGCTACGACCGGAGAGATCATCCGGGAAGAATCATGGCCGCGGCTTCCAAGGAATTTTCCGATACCGATCTTCGGAATTTGGTTGCTTACTGCATTGATGCATTCGGTTTGGAGGAAGCGAAGGGAGCCAACGGTAGACTCCCAGGAAATTCAAGCAAGCCGGTCCTGCATCAGGCTCCGAATTGAGCCTGCAGAGCATGGAGCCTTTCCGGCGTTCCTACGTCGTCCCAAACCCCTGAATGCAATCGACCGCCGACCCGATCGGACCGAATGGCTTGCCTTAGTCGGGGTACGATGGAGAATTTCTCGACTTTCGCTCCCTCCAGAATGGCGGGGTCATAGAGAGCGATGCCCGAGTAGAGCAGATCCGGGCTTTCCGCGTCCCGTACCCGTTGGTCTTGCAAGGAAAAGTCTCCCCGTTCCCTCCACTCGGGCTGGCGAACAAGATAGAGCAGCGCCAGATCACCCTCGGGCAAGGATTTGGGGATGGAGCAAAAATCCAGATCTGTCCAGACGTCTCCGTTGACCACCAGAAAGACTTCCTTTCCCAAAAGGGGGAGGGCCTTGGTCAATCCGCCTCCGGTTTCCAATGGATCGGGGCCTTCGTCGGAATAACTCAGGGTCAGCCCCCATCGGTCCCCGTTGCCAAGAGCCTTCGGAATGAGTGAGCCCAGGTGTCCCAAGTTGATCACCACTTCGGTAAAGCCAGCGGAGGAGAGTTTTTCGAGATGGTGCTCGATCATGGGTTTTCCTCCAATGGGAACAAGAGGCTTGGGAATACGGTCCGTGAGGGGTCGGAGGCGTTTTCCGTAGCCGGCGGCCAAAACCATTGCCTTCATAAGGGGGAAAGGATACGGGCTTCCTCCATCAGCGTTCGGAGTTCTCCCAATTCGGGGTTACGGTTGAGAACGGTTTCCACATAGGCGAAAATCCGCGGGACGTCTTGCAGGTATGCGGGTTTTCCATCCCGTAGCTTAAGTCGGTGAAAGATTCCGATGCACTTGAGGTGCCGTTGCAAACCGGCCAAATCGAACCAACGAAGAAATTCAGACTCCTTGACCTCTTCCTCGAGATCCCCTTGGCGGATTAGGCTCGTCCGGTAGACACTGACTTTTTGGTCGATCCAGTTGGGGTCATTGTCCAGATAGCAGTCCCTCAGAAGAGAGACCAAGTCATAGGTGATGGGCCCCCGCATCGCTCCCTGAAAATCAATCACTCCAGGCGTACCTTCTTCCGTGAGAAGTAAGTTTCGGCAATGAAAGTCCCGATGCATGAAGGTTTTGGGAATTTGGTCGACGGCATGGATCAATTCTCGGGTGCGGGATAGGTATTCCTCGGCGGTGAGATCGGGCAGACACCATTCTCGAAAAATCTCCAATTCCTTTTCCTGCCACGCGGTATCAAAGACCGGAAGTTCGAGTGATGCGGTGGCCAAACGATTCTGGAAGCGAAGGATTTCATCGATCGCCAGGTCATAAAGACGATCGCGTTCGGTTCCCTCCAGAGCCTCCTGATAATGGAGGTCTCCGAAATCGGAAAGGACGAGAAATCCGTCCTCGACTTTCTGTTCGAAAATCTCGGGCACCCGAACGCCCGCTTTCCTCATCCAGTCACCGATGCGGACAAAGGGTTCGCATGGTTCCTTGTCGGGCGGAGCGTCCATCACAACGTAGGATTTCCCTTCCCAACGAAAGCGGAAATACCTCCGGAAGCTCGCATCCTCCGAAGCCGTTTCCAATTCGATCCCGTGGAAACGGGTACAGTCATGCAGCCATGAGCGCAGGTTTTCCATCCGATCATCCGCCAATTGAATCACATTTCCTTTTTCATCGACTCCACCGAGTGGGTCAAAGAAAAAAGGGTGGGGGATGTGAATTCGCTTTGTTTTCTCTCGGCGGAACAAGTCCGGCCTAGGCAAGCAATTCGGAAATGACCTTGGGGTGCTCCACTCCCGTCAGCCGTTGATCAAGGCCCAGATATCGATAAGTGAAACGCTCGTGATCAATGCCGAGACATTGTAGAACCGTGGCATTGAGATCGTTCACGTGCACGGGGTTTTCCAGAATGTTGTAGGCGTAGTCATCGGTCTTGCCGTATTCGAACCCAGCTTTGAACCCTCCTCCGGCCATCCACATGGAAAAGCACCGCCCATGGTGATCGCGCCCGTGGTTGTCCTTGGTCAGTTTGCCCTGAGAATAAATGGTTCTGCCGAACTCCCCTCCGCAGATCACCACGGTGTCCTTGAGCAGACCCCGTTGCTTGAGGTCCTTCACCAAGGCGGCGGCCGGTTGATCCACGTTTTGGCATTGTCCGCGTATCTGTTTGGGTAAGTTGTTGTGCTGATCCCATCCTCGATGGAAGAGCTGTACGAAAGGAACTCCTCGTTCGGAAAGGCGGCGGGCGATCAGGCAGTTGTGAGCGAAGGTCCCTTTTTTCAGGGCATCGTCTCCGTACATGTCCAAGACGTGTTGGGGTTCGTCCTTCAGATCCACCAAGTCGGGCACGCTGGTCTGCATGCGGTAGGCCATCTCGTATTGGGCGATGCGAGCATCGATTTCCAGGTCTCCGGTTTCCATCTTCTTGGCCCGGTTGATTCGAGCGATTCCATCGAGCATGTTCCTGCGCATGTCGCGGGAGATGCCATTGGGGTTGGAAAGGTACAAAACCGGATCACCCGCGGAACGAAACTTCACTCCCTGGTGTTTGGAAGGTAGGAAGCCGCTTCCCCAAAGCCGGTCATAGAGAGCTTGTGCATTCCCTTTTCCCTTGGAAATCATCACCACGTAACCGGGCAGGTTTTGGTTGGGGCTCCCCAGTCCCCAGTCCAACCAAGCCCCCATGGAAGGTTTTCCGGGTTGTTGGGAACCCGTGTTGATCGCAGTGATGGCCGGGTCATGATTGATCGCCTCGGTATGGACCGATTTGACCAAGGTGATCTCATCGGCGATACCTGCTATATTGGGAATGGCATCACTGAACCAGGAACCGTTTTGTCCATGCCGGGTGAATTCGAACATCGGAGCGACGCAGGGGAAGGATTTTTGCCCGGAGGTCATGCCGGTGATCCGCTGTCCGTTACGGATGCTGTCGGGTAATTCGGTTCCGTGAAACTCACGCATCTTAGGATGGTAGTCGTAGAGATCGATATGGGAAGGGCCGCCCGAAAGGAAAAGATAAATCACCCGTTTGGCCGTGGGTTTGAAGTGAGTGCCGCTGAGGGTTCCCGGGAACTCCTGAGACGTCCCCGAAGCAGCAGCGTTCAGAAGGGATGGATTAAGCAGACTGGCGGCTCCCAAGGCGCCTAGGCCACGGGCGCCGAGCCCGATCATTTGTCTGCGAGTGTGAGCTTGGTGCAAGTCAAACGGATTCATCTAATGGTAGGCGTAACGGAATTATTCGCGGTTCAGGGTTTCATCCAGATTCAGGATCATGGAGCAAAGGATGGTCCAAGTGGCATGCTGGGTCTTGTCGAGGGATTCGTCCCGAGGGGATTCACCGATTTGCAAAAGCTCTTCCGCACGGTTGGGTTCCTTCTGGAAAATTTTGAACTGGGTATCGTAGGACTCTTTGAGCACCTCTTGTCGCAAGGAATCCGCGGGTCTGCCCGTGGCGAGTTCGAAAGCCCAACCTACTTGTTCCTCAAAGGACTTGGCGGGACTTTTAAGCACACGTTGCGCAAAGGCCCTGGAGGTTTCCACGAACTGTTCGTCGTTGAGAGTGACCAAGGCTTGCATGGGAGTGTTGGTGCGCTGCCTCTGCAAGGTGCAGGTCTCCCGGGTTGGGGTATCGAAAGCCATAAGTCCGGGATGGGGGGCGGAGCGTTTCCAATAGGTGTACATGCTCCGACGGTAGAGTTTCTCTCCGTCATCCCGCACGAACTTGCGGTTTCCGCTCAGGGACACCTCGTTCCACAGACCGGGAGGTTGGTAAGGTTTTACTCCCGGTCCGCCGAAGGTCCGATTAAGTAATCCGCTTACGGAGAGGGCGTTGTCGCGAACGAATTCGCCCATAAGTCGGAAACGGGGGGCCCGGGCGAGGTAGAGATTTTCGGGGTCCTGCTCGAGATGAACGGATCGGGCAACCGAAGATTGCCGGTAAGTCGAAGACATCACCATTTGCTTGATCGCCCGCTTGACGTCCCATCCGTTTTCCACGAAGTCGGCGGCCAACCAGCTGAGGAGATCGGGATGGGTCGGCCAACTGCCCTGCGAACCGAAGTCACCGGGTGTGCTGACCAAGGCGTTGCCGAAAAGAGTTTGCCAGTGGCGGTTGACGGTTACCCGCGAGGTAAGGGGGTGCTCCTCATCGACCAACCAACGGGCCAACCCCAATCGGTTTTTGGGAAGTTCCTTTTTCATCGGCGGAAGGAAGGCAGGCGTATCGGGCAGAATTTCCTTGCTCTTGTCGGGCGACGCGTATTGCCCGCGCATCAGCAAATAAGTCTTCCTTCTTTTGTTGTCCGGGTTGTCTCCCATGACCATGGAGGTGAGCTTGGCTTTTTGCAGGGTT
>MDTC01080724.1_pt1 | contig 10798 bp, 9 predicted proteins | sample 811181 | NCBI WGS metagenome assembly MDTC01 (sample SAMN05326644, study PRJNA326480) | marine metagenome | isolation source: seawater | place: Pacific Ocean: North | collected 2011 | reverse complement strand
ATTGAAAGCTCTCAATCTTTTGAGGTAATCAAATCTTTTGAAGAGGTTGAAAGCGGAGTTAACAGTCAACGCCGTCAACTGATTGAAGCTATTGAATAATGCAGAAAGAAGAAAGCTACTTTGGTAATTGATAAATTAGACCGATTGTCTCGCAATGCTACGTTTTTACTTAGCCTAAGAGACAGTGGAGTCAAGTTTGTATGTTGTGATATGCCGCAAGCAGACAGATTTACCGTCGGGATTTTGGCGCTCGTAGCCGAGCGAGAGCGAGAGCTTATTTCAGAGAGAACTAAAGCCGGTCTTGCTGTTGCAAAAAAGCGAGGAGTTAAGCTTGGGAATCCTAAGTGGCGCGAATCCCAGCAGAAAGCGACTGATGCTAGCACAAAGTCACTTGAATCACTTTGGTCAATACAGTTGGAGGCAATAGAGCAAATCAAAGATGCCGGAGTTCAATCCTATGCTGAAATAGCCAGATGCTTAAGCGCTAGAGGGGTCCCAACGGCCAGAGGTGGATCTTGGACTGCAACACTTGTTAGAAATCTTACAAAAAAAGTCCTCGACAGTGAGCATCTGACGAGGACTAACCGTTGATCCGTAAAATTGGCCGAAAACAAGCATATAGACTGCTTATCGCCGACGTAATTCAAAAAAACTTCACGTTAAAATATGTGTTTTTACCAAGTTGGCAGATTTGATGCTTAGATAAATTTTGTTATATTTATAACATATCTAAAATTTAGATATTAAAAATGGCTCATTTTATTAAATTAACACAATCTTCAATCAACGGCGAGATAGTTGAAGACAACCAAATTCTCTTCAATTTGGACACTGTCATTTCAGTTGAACCGGTTGGTGACAAGTCAGTGATTCAAACTCGCTGGGGACGCGTCACTGTAAGCGAAGATCTCGACAGTATTTTGGACAAAGCAAATGCTGATAACTCGGAGTCTTCTGCACCTCAATTCGATTCAATCAATCGCATTTCTGAGGGCGCAATTTAATAGAAAAAACCTCCGCCAGCCGCAGCTGACGGTGCTCCACGTTTTAACCTTCAAAGAGGCCTAACCTTCGAAGCCTCTAGCTTACTTGCGTCAGAATCTTAATTAAGGATTCTACTGTTAAGATTATTTAGCTGCTATAATTGGCTTTTATTAACATTTGTCGAAGGTTTGATTGCAACCTGCGATGTTCTTCCTCGGTGATGGCGCGACGGGGTTTGGGGGTGTGTTTTGGCCAGAGTTTTTTGGGGAGGATGGGGTGGGTGATGAGGCCGGTCTCGAGGGCGATTGCTTGGATGGCCTTGAGGTAGACCGAGGTGGCGGTGCCGCCGATGTTGAGGAGTTGGAGGAAGTCGCTGCCGGAGGTGTTTGCGAGAGGGGTGAAATGCAGTTTTTCCCATCTTTTATTGGAAAATTCGCGTAATTTGCGTTCTACGGTGGAGGCGCAGCCTGTGCTGGCGAAGGTGCAGATAATGTTGTCCCAGTTCATTTTTGTGTTAATTTTTGTATTAAGTTGAAGTCAAAATAAAACTTGAATGAGAAACCAGAGGCCTTAAGATACTCCGTCGCTGGATGGCGGGGTAGCCAAGTGGTAAGGCAGGGCTCTGCAAAAGCTTTATCGCCGGTTCGATTCCGGCCCTCGCCTCCAACATCATATTTGAGACAGAACACATCTGGGGTAAAGCATCAGGAAATTTTGAAAAAAGCTTAAAAATAAGGCCTTTATGATGCTTGTGAAAAAATTCACAAAATAGCTTGCGGCACAGAAATTCTTAATTTAAATTACTTTTTTTGATTGATGTCAGAGGTTTTTCCAAGATGGACAAATCGACTTCCTGGGCAAATTTTGTTTGCCCTATTGTTTCTTTTAGGAGGGATTGCAGCTGGGGTTAATTATTACTTTACACCTAAATATGCTCGGGTTGGCTATCAACCCTCCCAACCGGTTCCTTTTTCACATGCAATCCATTCAAATCAGTTAGGGATAGATTGCAGATATTGTCATGACGGAGTCGAAAAATCTTGGTATTCGAATGTGCCGTCTACTGACACCTGTATAAATTGTCACAGCGAGGTTAAATCGGCTGATCCTAGACTAGAATTAGTTAGACAAAGTTACAAGGAATCAAAACCGATTGAGTGGGTGCAGATTCATAAAGTTCCAGATTATGTATATTTTAATCATTCAGCGCATGTTAACAGGGGGGTAAGCTGTATTGAATGCCACGGGCGGGTTGATTTAATGGAGGAGGTTTATCATGCAAAATCTTTCAGCATGAGTTTTTGTTTAGACTGTCATCGAGAGATGATGCCAGAAACTCATTTGGTTCAAAAAGATATTAATGGGGATCTTAAGGGTATACATGAAATTGCTAAGGATAATGGAATTACAATTGCACAATTAAAAGGATTTAACGGTTATTCTGAAGACATCTCAGAAAAGGAACTTGAAAAACGATTATTAAGACCAGGCCAGAAAATAAACATATCCGCTGGTGATCCAAATAAGCGATTGAGGCCATTAAGTGAAATTACGAATTTATCTTACAATCGATGGGACGACCCCGATTTTATTAACAAAAATTTCGTCGCAAATTGGCATATTAAAACCTCTCAAAACTGTTCTGCATGTCATAGATGAGCAATTCTCAAGAAAATTTAATTGAAAATGAGAATTCCAAATATTGGAGAAGTCTAGATCATAAGGCTGACACTCCCGAATTTCGCGAATTTATTGACAAGGAATTCCCCTCTGGTGTCGATCTTATAGATGATCCTTTATCAAGAAGGAATTTTCTAAAAATTATGTCTGCTTCGTTTGCTTTGGCTGGTCTTGGTGTAACCGGTTGCAGGCGACCTGAGCACAAAATTTTACCCTTCTCAAAAATGCCTGAGTATTATATTCATGGCAAACATCAGCATTTCGCAACATCTATGCCTACGCGGCAAACAGCGGTTCCTTTGCTAGTTAAATCTTATGACGGAAGACCTATTAAAATTGAAGGTAACCCCGAACATCCAAAAAGTAAGGGGGGAACCGATCAATATGCTCAAGCTTCAATATTAAGTCTTTACGATCCAGATAGAGGTTTAAATTTTAAAATTAGGGAGAACAATGGGCAGCTTAGGGTAATATCAAAGAATGTTGTTTTGGATGAGTTAAATGGTTTAGCTAACGGCAAAACACACATTTTAATGGAGCAAAGTAGCTCTCCATCTAGGCAAAGATTAATTTCAATTTTAAAAGATAAAGGTGTTAATTTATATGAATATGAACCTGTAGATTTCAATGTTCATATTCAGGCAACTAGTAAAGCTTTCGGCTCGCCGGTGAAGCCGGTGTATAAATTTGATAAGGCGAAAATTATTTTATCCCTTGATTGCGACTTTATTGGTAGCGAGGAGTCAGCTTTTGAAAATATTTGCGGATTTTCATCAGGTCGTAAAATCAGAGATGATCATACTGAAAATCCTGCTGAAGTAATGAACAGGCTTTATTCGGTTGAGGGACTGTTAACTCTAACCGGATCAAACGCAGATCACAGACTGCGTGTGCCTACGGGATCTGTTGGCAAAGTTGCAGCACTATTTTTAAAGGAAGTTTTGAGCCAGCTTGGTGAAGATAAATACAAGCTAAATGGTGAAATTGATAATTTTATAGGTGATATCCAAAATGATTTTAAAAAATCTCACGCAATTGATGGCGATGGAGAATCAAATATTAATTATTGGGTAAAGGAGTGTGTTTCAGATCTTTTAAGTTTAAGAAAGAAAGGTAAAAATTCCTTAGTGGTTGCAGGGTATAGGCAGCCTATGGAGGTTCATTTAACTGCGCTTATTATAAACTATTTATTGGGTAATATTGGGTCAGCAATTCTCTTGCAAAAATATGAACCAAATGAATTAGGAACAATCAAAGACTTGGAAGCGAATTTTTCAGAGGGTGATGACCTTGTCGTAATTGGTGGTGACCCAGCATACAATGCTCCTGTTGACATAAAATGGAATAGCATTGTCGAAAAATCCAAAAAGTTTATTCGCGTTAGTAATTACAATATTGATCTTACATCCCGTAAAGCTTCAGCTTACATACCTTTAGCTCATTACCTTGAATCATGGGGTGACGCTAGAACTAGCGACGGAACACTCGTATCAGTTCAACCATTAATTGCTCCGTTGTTTGGCGGTATAACCGAATTAGAAGTTTTGGCACGCATTGCTGGACTTGAGGAGGTCGATCCATACAAAATAACCAGAAACACATTTGAAAAATTAGCTGGATCAGGTGAGGAGAAATGGGAAAAGTTTTTACATGACGGATACCTTAAAGATAGTTCATTTGAAGAGATTTCTCTAGGCTTTGTTGAGTCAATTATCAAATCCGATACGATTTTTATTGAGAGCAACAAATTTATCAAACCTGAAAAAAACAAATATGAGGTTAATTTTTACAGGGATAATAATATGGATGATGGCCGATGGGCCAACAACGGCTGGCTATTAGAGACGCCAGACCCCCTAACTAGAATTTCTTGGGACAATGTCATATTGGTTAGTTTGCAGACTGCCAGAGAATTATTGGGTGAAGATTCGGCAAAAGAACTATTGGATTTTGAAAAAGTAGATGGTGAGGATTTTGATAAAAAACCAATGAGCCTTCCTGGAAGATTTGGTTTTCATCCTGAGTCTGGTCGTTTCTTTCAGAAAGTATATAAATTAGAAGTTGGGGGGCGCAGTATAGAGGGGCCCATTTGGCTTATGCCTGGGATGGCAGACAATGTGATTGGAGTCTCTTTAGGATATGGTCGGGGGATTGGTAGAGTTGGTGGCAAAGCTGGCTTTTCTAGCTATAAAATTCGAACATCAGACAGCCAATACATAGCCTCTGAAGCGACTTTAGAGATTATAGAAAATAAAAAGTACGAGATTGCCTGCGTTCAAGAGCAGGGTATCATGGATGGTAGACCTGTCATTAGAGAGGCTAATGCTGAAGATTTTCAATCTCACAAAGATTTTGTAAGACATTTTGATTTAGATAGTGAGTCTCACACCAAGCACATTGCAATGGGTGGAGATCGATATACTTATGAAGAAGATCAGTCTGAAACCATACCGAAGTCACAATATGTGAAGGGCAGTTTCCCTGATGTGTTAGGCTCAAACAACGCTCCCACCACTATGGATGAGGATAGGCAGCAATGGGGTATGGTTATAGATTTAAGCACTTGTGTTGGATGCAATGCTTGTGTGATTGCTTGCCAAAGTGAAAATAATGTACCGATCGTTGGAAAGGATCAAGTTGCCATGGGGCGTGATATGTCATGGCAGAGAATAGATAGATATTTTTCAGGTGATGAACATAATCCTCAAGTCAACTTTCAAGGTGTAAGTTGTCAACATTGTGAAGACGCCCCATGTGAGAGCGTTTGTCCAGTTAATGCAACTGTTCACGATCAAGAAGGATTGAATTTAATGGCATACAATCGTTGTATTGGTACACGTTACTGTTCAAACAACTGCCCTTACAAAGTTAGGCGTTTTAATTATTACGATTACAATAAAAGACCATTAGGTAATGATGATGGGGAGTATTCGCCCGGCACTTTTTTTAATGACGATAATCATTTAGACAATAGTCCACTTCACCCCGGTAACATAAGCTCTAATGGTGAATGGGAATTAATAAGGTGGTACAAGGATTCATCAAGGGGGAGCGTTCCTGGTTTAGATGATGGCAAGAAAAATTTAGTTTATGCTGGTGAAGATGATGAAAAGATAAAAATTAAAGATAACGAATTTGATCCAGAATGGGATATTGTTAAACTGTCAAAGAACCCCGATGTGACAGTTAGAATGCGAGGCGTAATGGAAAAATGCACATACTGCATTCAGAGAATTCAACAAGCGAAGATAAATCAGAAAGTTAAAGTCAGAGATACTGTTGATAACCTAAAAACAAAAGAGGAAAAAATAGCTGCTCTTAATGTTCCAGACGGGACCATAGTACCTGCTTGTCAGCAAGTTTGCCCAGCCGACGGTGTAGCATTTGGGGACATATCTGATCCTGAAAGTGAGGTTTATAGATTAAGAAGACAAAATAGAAATTATTCCCTTCTTGGATTTCTAGACACGAGACCTAGAACAACATATCTGGCGAAATTACGAAATCCTAACTCAAAAATGCCTGATTACTTTGACATTCCAAATTCAGTTGAGGAGTATAATAAAATAAATCATGGTAGCGTATTTAAGGATCATTAATTATATACTACTCTTATGTCTCACAGCACAGTTCCATCCTCAATAAAAGTCTCACCCCCTCCGGTTGAGCTGGAGCGAGCTCCTCTAGTTGAGAATAATAGGTCTTTAGGTTGGATATCGGATACGGTTGCAAACGTTATAGAACAAAAAACACCCTTATGGTGGAAGGTGCTTTTTGCTGTAAGTTCCACTACTGCTATTTTAGTGCCCGTCGGTCTAATTTATTTAATAACTACCGGGGTTGGAGTATGGGGATTAAATAACCCAGTTGCTTGGGGGTGGGCAATTGTCAATTTCGTTTGGTGGATAGGTATAGGCCATGCTGGAACTCTCATTTCGGCTATCTTATGCCTATTAAGGCAGAAATGGAGGACTTCAATAAACAGGGCCTCTGAAGCCATGACTATTTTTGCGGTGATGTGCGCAGGGATATTTCCCGCTGTTCATGTTGGAAGAGTATGGTTTGCATGGTGGCTTTTTCCTATTCCTAATGCTAATGCCATATGGCCTCAATTTAGATCTCCGCTACTTTGGGATGTTTTTGCGGTTTCAACATACTTTACAGTTTCTCTTTTGTTTTGGTATATGGGATTGATCCCTGATCTTGCAACAATGCGCGATCGTTTTAGAAAAGGTGCTTCTAAGTTGATTAAGCCCTCTCAAAAATTAATAAACAAATTTGCCCAATTTATGTATGGGTTATTCTCAATGGGCTGGACCGGATCTAACAGACACTGGAGAAATTATGAAAAAGCATATTTGCTATTGGCAGGCCTATCAACTCCCTTAGTTCTTTCTGTTCACTCGATTGTTTCATTTGACTTCGCAGTGTCACAACTACCTGGTTGGCACACTACGATTTTCCCACCATATTTTGTAGCTGGAGCCGTTTTTGGTGGATTCGCGATGGTCATGACCTTAATGATTCCGTTGGTCTCCTTGTATAAAGGCCTAGAAGAACTTATAACAATTAGACATTTAGAAGTTATGTCTAAAATAATATTGGTAACTGGCTCAATTGTTGGATATGCATACGGGATGGAATTTTTTATAGCCTACTATGGCGGCAATCCATACGAATTGTATGCATTTAAAAACAGGGCTTTTGGGGATTATGCATGGTCATACTGGTGGATGATAAGTTGTAACGTAATCTCGCCACAATTCTTCTGGTTTAAATGGTGTAGGACTAATCCATGGTTTATTTGGATAGTTTGCGGATTTGTTAACATAGGGATGTGGATGGAACGTTTCGTTATTGTGGTTACATCATTGCATAATGATTTTATGCCAGCAAATTGGGGTTATTATTCTCCAACATGGGTGGATATGATGACCTATTTTGGAACCTTTGGTTTTTTTATGACACTTTTTCTTTTATTCGTTAGATTTTTGCCCCTTATAGCAATAGCAGAGTTGAAGGGTGTTACTCCGCAAGCCGATCCTCATCATCCATTAGGAGGTGCTAAGCACTGATGAATTCAATTGATGAATACAAAATTCCTTACGGAATTATGGCCGAATTTGAAAATGCTGCAGATACGATGCATGCAGCTGAGAAAATACGTGATGAGGGATACACAATTTGGGATGTTCATTCGCCATTTCCGGTTCACGGAATGGATGATGCTATGGGTTTAGGGAATTCAAACGTGGGCTGGTTTACATTCTTTGGTGGTTTATTGGGATTTACTGGAGGAATGATTATGATTTGGTATATGAATTCATTTGATTACGATATTCCAGTAGGTGGTAAACCCAACTTTAGCCCTATGGGAAACTTTCCCGTGGCTTATGAGTTAACAATTCTTTTAGGTGCATTTGGAACTTTGTTTGGAATGTTTTTCCTTAATAAATTACCCCGACATCACAATCCTTTATTAAAAAATCTTCGTTTCGCAGATGCAACACATGACAAATTCTACATAGTTATTGAAGCAGATGATCCAAAATACGAAGAGGAAAATTTGAGGTCATTATTCAAAGATCTAGATTCAAATTATATTGAGGTTGTAAACGAGTAATGAGATATTTTTTAATCAGTCTTTCTGTTATTGCATCAGTAATTTTTTGTATTGCTGGATCCAGGGGTGAATTGACTAGAAACAGACCGATAGAAATTTTTCCTGATATGGACAGGCAACCAAAAGTCAGACCGCAAGCACCAAACTTGTTTGATGAAATTTTGGGAGGCGGAGAAGTCAGGGGAGATGGTAGAGGGTCTAGGTTATCTGTTAATAACACTATAGCAAGAGGAATGCCCTTTGATAAATCTCCAAAAAATACTGGTCGTAAGGAAGACTCTGAAGATTGGGTTGATATCAATCCAATTGAAGTAAATATTGATACACTTAAACGTGGCAGGGAGCGTTATGATATTTATTGTACACCTTGTCATGGAAAAGCTGGAGATGGTAACGGTATTACGGCTCAGTATAATTTGGTCGCTGCTAGTCTGCACCAACAACGTCTCGTTCAGATAGGTGATGGATATATTTTTGATGTTCTAAAAAATGGCTACAATTTTACTACTAATGCACTGGGAATAGCGTCATATAGAATGCCGGCATATGATACAAAAATGTCTAATGAAGATCTGTGGCACATTGTAAGCTATATCAGGGCACTTCAATACAGTCAATTCGGAGAAAAAAAATAAATACTTAATCGTAATTGAATATGTTTGAAAGATTAAAATCTATAATAGGCGTTTATCCTGTTACAATAGGAAAAATTCCTACTTATTTTTTAATGCTAGGTATAATAATTTCGATTGCCGGATTAATTGTTAACCACGTGCACTTTATGCATTCTTGGCTTGTCTCATTTATGTTTTATTTAAGCATATGCTTGGGAGCTTTTTTTCTAGTTTTGCTTCATTATTTACTCGATTCACAGTGGATTGTACCAGTTCGCAGATTGGCAGAGCATTTGGCGTGTTTGCTGCCATTTATGTTTATACTTTTCCTGCCAATTGCATTTTGGTCTTTATCTCAATATCAGTTTGAAGTTCACCCAGATGCTGAAGGACATATTAGTAAACAAAATTCGAAACTCGAAAACGCCGAAAACAAAGCCTCATCAGTTAATAAAGAAAACAGTAATTTTGACGACCAACAATCTGTTACCGAAGACAAGAATTATGCAAGTGATGATCATCAAAGTTCAGTAAAAGTCTTCTACAACTGGATGAGATCAGAAACAGAATATTACAATGACAAGAAAGAACTTAAAAACAAGCTGCTAAAAGAAAACCCAGATCTAGATATCGCTGTATTAGAGGAAAAGTTATACCAAATGCCCGTTCATGATCATGCGTGGTATGCTAAAAAAGGTTATTTAAATAAAACATCATGGACCGTAAGGTGGATATTTTGTTTTATTTCATGGGGTCTTATAACATGGTTTATTAGGAAGTTTTCATTAGCTCAGGACAAAGACGGAAAAGCTAAATGGACTTCATATAATAGAAAAATTGCTGCAGGAGGTATATTTGTCTTTGCCGTAACTTTAACATTGGCTGCCTTTGATGGAATGAAAGGTTTAGAGCATCAATGGTTTTCTACAATGTACGGAGTCTATTATTTTGCAGGTAGTTTTTGGGTTTCTCTTATTACCATATATGTTATTACTTTATATTTAAAATCAACTGGTCCGTTGAGAGATATAGTTAGAAAAGAAACCTTCAAGGATTTAGGCACACTCTTTTTCGCTTTTACAGTATTTTATTCATATATCCATTTTTCTCAGTATTTTTTAATATGGAATGCAGCTATACCTGAAGAGACATTTTGGTACGTAAAAAGAGAGCAGGGACCTTGGTGGAATGTGGGCATGATCATTCTGTTTGGGCATTTCTTCATACCATTCTTAACATTACTTAGACAAGATGTTAAAACTAAACCAACTGCAATGATTCTAATGGCAATAATAGGTTGGATGGTTCATTTCTGCGATATGAGCTATAATGTAATGCCATTAATACATGAGACTAGTGGTTGGACTAAATTTATTTGGATAGATTTGGGTTGTATTCTTTTTATGGGTGGATTTCTGTCAATTATATTTATTTATTTCTTTAAGATGCATTCCCCTTACCCATTGAAAGACCCAAGAATTGCTGAAACAATGGGTGTTTATGTTAAATTAAAATCTGAAGCTTAAAATCATTTGATAGTAATGAGTAACGATTTTTTTAATCACGATGGAGAAGGATCAATTTTTACAGGTATACTACTGTTGATAGTTCTCATCTTTGGCTCATTTTTGATTTTTCATAAATTTTCAGATGATAAGATTAACAAAAAGTGGGCGGGTGATGATGTCGCTGCTGAAAGAATAAAAACTTTGGAAAAAATTAATTCAGAGGGAAATGCGAAACTCGAAGGTGGAGAAGTAGTGCAGGGTGAAGAGAATGTCGTTACATTATCGATTGAAGATGCAATGGACAAGATGGCGTCTCTTGGCAAAAATGAAATTCGTAATAGGCTGATTCAGAAAAGTGTATCGAAGGATGGAGAGTATGTAGATCCTGT
>MDTC01000870.1_pt1 | contig 10800 bp, 9 predicted proteins | sample 811181 | NCBI WGS metagenome assembly MDTC01 (sample SAMN05326644, study PRJNA326480) | marine metagenome | isolation source: seawater | place: Pacific Ocean: North | collected 2011 | reverse complement strand
CGGTAGTTTAGTCATATCAACTGAAAAGGCTGCTTTGATTACAGATAGTCGCTATGAAATCCAAGGCGCACAAGAAATCAATCCAGAAATTTTCGACCTTATCATCGATCAACGAGAGCCCGGCATCCCCGCTAACATTAAATGGATTCTCGACTCGTTTGACAAACAGCCCAATATTGCTATTTACGAAAAACAAGCATTTGTTTCTTCCCACAAAGTACTAGATCAACTGCAAAACAATAGTTTAATTAAAGTTCATGTAATAGATGAACACCCGCTTTTTCAGAATTGGGACGATCGCCCTGCCCTAAACTGCTCTCAATGGAATGCAAAAGGAAAAGAACTGGATGATAAAAATTTTAATCAAAAATTATCCGATATTAGATCGTTTATGAAAGAAAAGAATGTTGACGCCCACCTGATATCTAATCTAGAGGCTATCGCCCGGACTCTAAATATCCAAGCCTACGATGTTCCCAATAACCTACTAGGTATTAGTTATCTATTAGTCGAAGAAGAAAATTGCACCGTATTTGCTCAACGTGATGCGATCTCAACTAAGCTTCGCGAACACTTTGGGACTTATGTTGGGTTTGAAGATTATCATGCCCTAGAAACGACTTTACCTACACTGGTAGAAGGGAAAAAAGTACTTATCGATCCGCAAGAGTTAACCTTATGGGTAAAGAGACTACTCTGCAACAGCTCTATCGTAATGGGAAAGTCACCATGCGCTGAAATTATAAGAAAGAAATCTACCCGGGAACTTGATTATTTTCAAGAAGCTCATAGAATCGACGGTATTGCACTTAGCAAAGCATTTTACGAGCTTTTCCAAACAGTAAAAACAAAAAAGATATCAGAATATGATTTAGGTAATAGGCTTGAATTTTACAGATCTCAACATCAGAAATTTATTCAAAATAGCTTTCCTGCTATCGTAGGCTATCAGTCAAATGGAGCAATCGTACACTACCGAGCGCCAGATAAAGGTTCCAAAGAAATCGGAGACGAAGGTTGTCTCTTGGTTGATTCTGGTGGCCATTATCAAGGTGGAACAACCGATATAACGCGTACGTTTAGTATGAGCCAATCGCCTGAAGCAAACTTGATCCGTGACTATACATTGGTTTTGAAAGGGCACTTAGCCATTACCTTAAGTCGATTTCCGAAAGGAACCACTGGAGGTCAAATCAATATACTGGCTAAAAAGTTTCTATGGCAAGAAGGTAAAGATTTTGGTCATGGCACTGGGCATGGGGTCGGCTATGGCACCTGCGTTCACGAAACGGCAGGGGTTGGTATCAGCCCTAGAAATCAATTGCCATTAGAGGCTGGACAGGTTCTATCTAACGAGCCAGGGTATTATAAGGAAGGACAATACGGCATTAGAATCGAAAACTTGCTCGCCGTTGTTGAGGACGAAGCCGGCTGGCTTCGCTTTCATGATCTTACGCTTTTTCCGTACGATCGAAAATTGATAGAAATTCAGTTACTATCAAGTGATGAGTTAAAATACATCAACGATTATCACCAAAGAGTATTTCATGAGCTATCAACAGATCTAAACCCTGAACACACGAAATGGCTCAAAGAGCTTTGTGCGCCCCTATAAGGGAGCGCAGTTCAAAACTAATTATGTATGCAAGGTAAACATCGCTGATTATAATAAATCTTAAGCAATACCAAATTGTCTTCAAATAAACAGGCTATGATATGACTAAATTTTTTGTTCATCAGTTTGGAATATTCAACATTTGGTTACTGATAGCTGCATCTTTATTCAATACCCATATAGCGCAATCTGCCGAAAAATCTGCATATAATAAAGAATGGCAGCCAATAGCAAAAGAAAATGGGATACAAATTTATCGACGTAACTTCCAAGACTCTCCTCTTGTAGGGTTTAAAGGGGAAACCACATACGATATTTCTTATGAACGGGTCTTCACGGTGATGGCAGATCGAAGTATCCGGAAATCCTGGGTCGTCGGTTTAGCTGAAATAAAAGTGGTACAACAAAATCATCCATGGAAAGATATCGTCGAATATCTATACATGAAGATGCCGTGGCCAATCACAGATCGGGATCTAGTAAATCACCTAAAAGTGCATTGGAATCCAAACCAAAAAACTATTTCTGCTCATATCACAGCCGCCAAGCCAGGAATGGTTCCGGTTAGAAAAGATGCTATCAGAGCTCGTGTGATAGAAAGCCACTGGCAAATTCAAAGTATCGATAATGGAACAAAAACTAAAATCACAGTGTACTCCGTTAATGACCCTGGCGGATGGATTCCTATATGGTTAGTCAATCGCATAGGTCGTAACTGGCCTGTACAGGTCCTGACAAAACTTGAAAAATTAGCGAAACAAAAGAATCTAACTATTGACCCTCGCTTTTATAAATTGACCAGCTCTACAAATAACGACAAGCGATGAAGAACTTTGCGGAAGATAGGTTTAAATACTTATGTCCAATTAACTTACATCATCAACTCTATTACCCTCTTTATAAAACATATTTACTGCAGCGCCGACAATTTTGATTTTAAAACTTGACCCCCCAGTAACGCGGTGGCAATTTTTACAACAAAGATAAGATCATCGGCTTCGTGCTGTTTGCCAACCCTTCCTATCTATTTAGGAAGAACTCTGACCAAACAGCTATGGATTTAACTGGCTCAAAACTATTGGGGAGTTTTTCTCAATGCTGGGCTATATCATTTAATTGTAGGGGATAATATTGATGAGTAATGACAATCTAGACCTAGCCATCGACCAAGCCTATAAACACTACATTGGAGGTGAATGGGCAAGCAGCAATAACGAAACCTTTGATTCTCACAATCCATCTAATGGTAAACTACTTGCCTCATTTGCTAAAGGTAATGACAAAGATATTGATGCCGCTGTTTCTGCTGCTAAATCAGCTTTCACCAGCTGGTCGCAAACCTCTGTTACGGAAAGAGCTACTATCCTAAACAAGATAGCTGAATTGATAGAAAATAATGCTGATCGCCTAGCCAAAATAGAAACTTTAGACAATGGGAAGCCCATTAGAGAGACTTCTTTTGCCGACATCCCCCTAGCCGCAGACCATTTCCGCTACTTTGCTGGCGTGATCCGAGCCGAAGAAAATACATCAGCTGTCCTCGATGAAAATACCCATTCTTATAATTATGCCGAGCCTATCGGAGTCGTCGGTCAAATTATCCCATGGAATTTTCCATTACTAATGGCTGCCTGGAAAATTGCCCCTGCGTTAGCTGCTGGCAACTGTATTGTTTTAAAACCTGCCGAACAAACGCCATTAAGTATCATGGAGCTTATGAAGCTTACCCATGACATTATACCTGCAGGCGTAGTCAATGTAGTGACTGGCTTCGGCCCCGAAGCAGGCGCACCTTTGGTTAGACACCCTGATGTAAACAAAGTAGCGTTCACCGGGTCCAGTGAAGTTGGTAAAGTGATTTGCAAAATGGCTGCAGAATCAATGAAACCGGTCACCCTGGAACTAGGTGGCAAATCACCAAATATTATTTTCCCCGATGCTAACATTAACAAAGCTATTGATGGTCTAGTCATGGCCTTTGCGTTTAATCAAGGTGAAGTCTGCACTTGCGGTTCACGAGCATTGATCCATGAAGATATTTACGACAAAGTCGTAGAAGGCATGATTGCCAAAATTAAAAAAATTAAAATCGGTGATCCGATGGATCCAGAAACTATGCTTGGCTCTCAGGCGTCCAAGGAACAATTCGATAAAATAGTCAGTTATTTAGAACACGCAAAACAAGCAGAGGACTGTGAAGTCATATACGGAGGAGATCCTGTGCCTGGTGATGGCTATTTTATCAAACCAACATTAGTAGCTACTAATAACGATAGTAAACTAGCTCGAGAAGAGATATTTGGTCCTGTTTTAGGATTAATAAAGTTTAAAAATGAAGAAGAAGCAGTAGCTATAGCTAACGACACGAATTATGGTCTAGGCGCAGGCTTATGGACCACTGATATCAATCGGGTCCATAGGATGGGTCGACAGATTGAAGCTGGTCGCATCTGGGTCAATAATTATCACGCTTACCCTGCTCACGCTCCCTTTGGTGGCTACAAAGAATCGGGTTTAGGTAGGGAAACACACAAAATGATGTTAAATGCTTACCGGCAGAACAAAAATCTGATCATTTCTTACGGCAACGAAGAAACCGGTTTTTACCCATCTTAAAGTAATTTGTGGCCTAGCTAAATTATTTATCTAGGCCCATCTTCATATCTCAAGCTGTCACGCATCCTCGAGCCCCAAAACAAACAAAAACCAATAATTACAAATAATACAACAACTTAAGCCAATCAAGTTGAATGAAACCTGAGACTGGAATAAGTATTTTTTCTAAAAAAGACCGTAATATTACCGGTTATTTCATTAAGATAAAAAATTATCTAAAGTTCTGAGCCAAAAATTCCGATATGCACTGCGGCTACTACTAAGGAAGATGATAATAGGTGATTAATTTGCGGAAGCACTACTCTACTCTGGCACTCATAATAATTTTAGGTTTTCTCTCTCAAAATAGTTTTGCTATGGATCAACAACCATTCAAAACAAGTAAAAAAACCTCGCAAACTAAAACCAAAGTAACAACATACCACTACAGGGATGGATCTTTCTACCGTGGGCAAATCCAAAAAAATCAGCCACATGGCTTTGGTTCCTTTGCATTTGCCAACGGAGATAGTTATACCGGGATGTTCAAGTCAGGTATTCCTACAGGACAGGGCATGTGGACATACAATGGTGCTGGGCTCTATATTGGAGAATGGAAAGCTGGCCATCGACACGGCAAAGGCACTTATATTTACAAAAATGGATCCTTCCATGCCGGCAGTTGGGCTAAGGACCATCAACATGGCAAGGGTAAATATACTGACTTTCGAGGAATGACAATAAGTGGACAATGGGTCAATGGGCGTTATTACCGCAGTCAAAAAAAAATGAAAGACCAGTTATAAGTACAAATAAAATTCTACTCACCTTTATTTTACATCAACTACATAATTACACCCAAATACCTCTTAAGGGAACGGTTATTATTGTTCAATGCTAATCTGACCGTTACCATAGATATGTATTCTTTGAAAATTATACACGCAAGGTATTATTATGTCTGGAAAAATGCTTTTCTCAATTTACTCTTTGATTCTTAGCTGCTTTATCTTGACGCAAAGCAACTCAGTGATGGGAAAAGAAAAAAGATATAAACTCGGCAAAATAGTTAAAATTAAAGGATTGGTTAAAGTCTATAGATTCCCTAACCCAAACTTCAAAGAAGCTGAAGTAGAGAGTAAGAAGAAAAATGTACCTCTGGTACTATATGAGAAACAATATTGGCAAGCGTACGAGGTCAAAAAGCGGGTTAATCTGTATGATAAAGATATGATCGTAACTGGAGACGGCCAGATTATAGCTATAATTAATAGAAAAAAAGTTACGGTAAGCCCATTTTCATATTTCTCGGTTAACCGCACCAAGGCAGAAGGCGGCAAATCAGATGCTTTTTTAACTCTGGTAGCAGGAAAAGTAAGAGCATCGATAGACAAGAACAAGAAAAATGAAACTGTGAGCCTAAGAACAAAATCGGCGGTAATGGGAGTCAGAGGTACCGATTTGTTTATCAGTTATTCGGGGAATACTACAGAAGTGGCTACGCTTGAAGGCCTAGTCGACGTCACTAATCACAAAGGAGACAAAAAATCTACTGTTTCACTAAAACAGGGACAGGCCTCTAAAATCAGAGATCCGTATACTGAAAAAGAAAAAGAAAATATGAAGAAAAAGTATTCACCTGGTGAACTAAAAAAGTTACTTGCTGCAGCCCAGCCCAGTAAAGCCAAAAAAATCAGCCCCACATTAATGAAACAAATTCAAAGCAATTCTAGGGGTATGATAGAAGACGATCATATACTGAAAAACTTGGAAGTACTAATACGAAAAGACAGGATCCTTGAGGAGAAGTAATTTACTTACTTCTTCTTGGATTTCTCACTATTTTGCTTCGATATTTGCGGTTCAACACGTGGCTTTTTCAAAGGCTTAGTTTTCGCCACAGGAACTTTTTTACGCCCCTTCTTAGACTCATTTACCAAGGTACTGTGTGGCACGTTTGGTTGAGAACTTGTATCAATGAAGATATCTACTAATGGAGACTGGGTTTGTATTTTTATGCTAATCTGCTTTAAGGGCTCTTTATTTCCCAGTCTATCTACAGCTCTATAATATAATGTTCTTTTACCCTTCTTCCAATTATCTAGGCTAATTGATCCTCTTAAGGTTTTAAAGTTCTTCCCATCAAACCCATATTCAATATAATCAACTCCGACTCCCGTATCATTGCCCATCAGATCAAGACTATTAGGCAATGATGTTAAGTGTACCCCTTTATGAAGAACCAGCTCACGCTTAGAAACTAGGGTTGACTGTTCTACATTATTATCAATAAAGATACTGAATGGTTCCGACTCCGTCCAATTACCAATCGCATCCTGAGCTTTTACAATAAAATGCCTAATACCTGGATTATTAAAAACAAAATTTTTCTGCTTAGTATCGATGAAACCGCCAGTCGGGGTCGAAACCTGAACACGAGCAACACCTGAAGCCTTATCCTTTACAGTGACCAATAATGCGAACCCAGGCTTAGCGTAGATAATACCCTTATCTTCTACGTATACACCCGCCAGTTTCGTCTTGATAATCGGTTTATCAAGGTCATGTACTAATTTAAGCGACTGCCATTTTTCGACATTGTTTATATGATCAACAGCGCGAAAGCTCAATAAAGTTTCCTTGTCTCTCAGAGAAATTGGACTGCGATATATCTGAGACTCAGTACCACCAATTCGATATTCCATAAGTTTAACTCCAGAACCATCAGAGTTATCAACTGATTCTAAAGACACTGTGGTCTGATCGTTAACATAGGTTACATCTTTATCGACTTTGTGAGCCCCAGTCAGCGTATATTTGGTTTTCGGGCCCAAGTTATCAACAGTAAAATTTATCGGCTGCCATTGACTCTGATTGCCCACTTGATCTACAGCAGAACAAAATATTTTTCTCGGACCATCAGATTTAAAATCCATGTATTGCTTTATTTGCACGACCTTGCCGTCAATAGAAGAACGAGCAAGTACCTGGGCAACACCTGAGTATCTATCACTAGAATCGAACCTCAGTTTTGTATATTTATTAATATATAAAGACCCATCAATGATCACATGCTCCCCATACCAAATTGGCCTTATTTCCGGTGCTGAATAATCAGCATATATTTTTACAGTCTTTATCGGACTCAGGTTACCTACAGGATCGACTGATCTATAACGAAGGATATGAGGCCCCTCCGAATCAAAGTTGATCTTGTTTTCATATGTTGAAAATTTCTCATTATCTATTGAAACTTCAATATGTTCCAAGAAGCGAGTGTCATCTAAAGACCTGAGAGAAAACTTAGCTCCCTTACCAACAAATGTTTGTTTAGTATCATCCTCAATATAAAATACAGGGCTTCCCTTAGCCTGAACTGTTTTCTTTGTGGTCGAACAGCCCAGAGAAAGACAGCAGATAGTCGATAAAAACCAATGAAGAATCTTCTTTAATCTCGTCATCTTAAACCCTCAAAAATACCGGGTTAACTCGGTAAGTAACTCTTCGGCATTCAATAGAAAAGCTTTAATCTGATCACTTGAAAGCTTTCCCTAACGGCCCAATTGGGTTATTTTATCTATATAGGCAAAGAAAAAACAAAGGGCTCGAACAAAGCTCACAAGATAGAGGAACAAAATGTCAGAAAAGATCCTTGTTGTTGATGACTCCCTGACTGCAAGACATGTAATGATTGATATCCTTTCCGAAACTAACTTCGAGATCGATGAAGCGGCTAATGGTCTAGAAGGACTAGACAAGCTTCAGAAAATAGATAATGTCAAACTCATTTTCACAGATCTTAATATGCCGGAAATGAATGGACTAGAAATGATAAGGGAGATTCGACAGACAGAACATCTTAAAAATATCCCGATCTGTCTGTTTACCACCAAAGGAGATGGTAACGCTCTAGAAGCAGCGAAAGATCTGGGGGTAAACGCTTTTTTAGTTAAACCTGCATTGCATGAGCATGTGATCAGTGTGGTGAAGTCCTTCACGTCTAAAAAATGATTACCAGCAAGTCAGTTTCGAAGCTAAATGTAGAATAAGATCCAAATGAAACAGAATGACGCCTATCTGCAAAATAGGCGCTTATCGATACACCCGCATATAATTTATTCAAGCCTCGGTGAAATATAACCCTTCTAAAAATACATCATCTGAATGATATGATTTAAAAATGTATCATAAGTGCTCACGATCTGAAAAAATCACAGTTTTAATCACCTATGTAACATATTGTTTTTATTTTAGTTTATATTTAATCTCAAGAAAATTAACTAAGTCACCGATTATTCAGTATGGCTTTGTTAATGCAATCTAATAAGGGATGGCGACCAGTGATCTATAAATTATTTATGTTCTTACTAGCTATAAACGGCACATTACTGTGGTCCAGTGTAGCAAGTAGTCATGCTCGATTAAGAATCGTAACAGAAAATAATCAAATACCACGTCTCACTCCACGAAATGCCAGCGATAATAATAAGGGTGGGGTAACCACAGGAGACATACCATGTGGACCTAACAGTACGACCCGAGACACTAATCCTGTTGTTCTAGTGGCCGGTGAAACTGTCGAAGTAGAGATTGAGGAAACCATCAATCACATGGGCCGATATGATGTTTTTTACTCACCAGATGGCGTCACCGGTTTCGAAGAAAATCTGCTTTTAAGTATTGTTGATGATACCCAAGGAACCCCAAGTAAGGCTAACCCGAACCGGTATTCAGGCACTATAACTGTGCCATTAGCGACTTGCACTAGCTGCACTCTGCAAATGGTTCAAGTTATGGTCAACGCCAATAATGGAGCTGAAACATTCTACAAATCCTGTGTTGACATTGTTATCACTGACCAGGTTAATCCACCACCGACTAAACCAGCTGGCCTACAGATATTAGGTAAATAGGAGCATCGAAATGAACAACATATTTAAATTAATTACCAGTCTCGTTGCTTTCACGTTTGGAATATTAGTTCTGAAAGCCTGTGAACAACCCGTTATAAAAACTTCCAGCCGCACTCAAATTGCGACAGGGGATAGCGCAAATCAGGAACAACCACCCAGACAAGAAGAGCCAGAGCCAGAGCCGGAACCAGAAACAACTGATTTCCAATTTTCCTGGACTGATGCCAATGACGCTAATATCACAGAATATAAAGTGTTTCTAGTCGCTCCAGAAAATGTACCCCAAGAAGTAAAAAGAGTAGCAATGGCTGATATTACTACCACTGAAGGCACATCAACGGTAAACATTACAAAAGAAGAAGTTCAGACAATACTTGGAGACACAATTCTAGCTGCAGGTGAAACCTGCTTTACTATAGTTGCTGTAAACGGAGTAGGTAACTCTCAACATTCAGACAAAGTATGCCCACAATAATCTAAATCATTCCAATAAAGCTTCTAGAGCAGATATCATTTCTGCTCTATTTTTTTCATTAAGCTTTTGATGAGCAAACTTTGGTGGCATCTGCTTTAATCGCAATCTCATTTTAATTAAATCTCTTTTGCTAACTAATTTCTCAAGAATCTCCTGCTCTGACACGCCAGCCAAAAAATTAGATGGTAGTTCTTGATGCAAGTGACACTCGCCACAGTATTCATAGAAGTTTTTTACCAATGGGTGTTTAACCGAACTCAAAGGCAAGAACCTTGATTTATCCATTTTTTTAGCCTTAAAAGGCAAAGGCTTGTCGAGACTCCATATTTGAGACCAATATTTTTTTTGGGTCACTCTCCCTATCTCCTTCAATAAATCTTCCCGGACAAATGGCCCATCCTTTAATGTCAGGCTGTCTACAACATCAGAAATAGTTTGGAAACTATAGGTATGACAATACAGTTTTAATGAATCTAACCGAACCGTTTTAGAAAGGCCTGAAGATTGCTGCAGGTATTTTCTAACAGAGAAAGGTGAAGGATTGCAGAAATATCCACGAACACGCCCTAGAGAGGTTTCAGTTAATTTGGACTTGGATAACTCTTTATGCCAACTATATTTCAAATTAAGACTATGCTGATTACCCTTAAAAATACATTGACTAATACCATCAAGGTTAGAACACTTACCCTTCATAGAACTTAGTTCTTTCAGATCATTGGAACCACTTATTTTTCTAATGGAGTAATCGTCTCCTTTAATATTGTTAATATCAATAACGACAGGTTTTTGTAGGTTCTTTTCTATTCTAAATATCTTCCGTAAGAACGATATATCCTGATGAGATAGAAACGTTTTACCCATCGATCTTAATAAAGTATAAAACTTATAGTAACTATCTCCCCGATGATTTTTATCCGTTGGCATGATCAACCTCAGATCATCTCGGGGCATGGAGGGGTCAATTTTTGCGGGCATATGATATGATAATGATCCATTCACCATCGGATTATGATCTTCAATCTTATCGGTCGGTACAGAAACGAAACCTTTAGATAATTCTCTATTAAATTTAGCTATCAAGCTTTTATTCGCAGGCAAGGTAAGTCCTGCATCAAGATTAGTTACAATCATCCACTTCACTAATTCTTTTCTACAAGCAAGAATTTTTTTCTTGCTTTTTTCCTGAGAACACATCGAAT
>MDTC01213052.1_pt1 | contig 10801 bp, 5 predicted proteins | sample 811181 | NCBI WGS metagenome assembly MDTC01 (sample SAMN05326644, study PRJNA326480) | marine metagenome | isolation source: seawater | place: Pacific Ocean: North | collected 2011 | reverse complement strand
GTAGCCGGCAGCTTTAAGTGCCTCAGCCAAGGTGAATTCGTCAGGGTCCATCATCGAACGACCGAGCCAGGTATCAATGCAACGCGTCCGTTGGTTGTAGCGCCCAGTCATGAGAGAAGCGCGCGAAGGCGAACAAACTGGACTCACATAGAATGTCGTTAGACTCCCACTCTTCGCCGCCATTGCATCGATGTTCGGGGTTTCAATTAAGGTGTTACCGTTCACACCAAAATCGCCTATGCCCTGGTCATCTGTCATCATGAGGATGACGTTCGGACGATCATCCGCTAGGGCAAATGAGGCAAATGCAAGGGTAGCTAGAATGACAAGTCGCTGCATGCCTTGAATTAGAGCTAGATCATTCGGTAGAGACAAGTCGCCTCTTCAACAAAATGCCGATTCGTAACCCTCAAACACTCTCCGATGCCCAGAATAGAGTTGGAACTTATCTTGAACGTTTCTACCCGCTCCTGCAGCGATGATGATGATCAAAAGACACCTCGTCTCGCCGATTTCAGCCGTGCTGTCGACGGTGGTATGATCAGTTACAAGGGGCCAACCGCTCCGATCAAATGCGATTCCCTGTATCGCGAAGCATCCCGAGGACACTACGCCGACGGCACCAATTTTCACCCCGGCAAGATCGAGACGGTAGCAAACACTGTCACTTATCTTGATTCACTTTTTCACCGCTACAAGAATGGGAAAGATCTCTCTGAGTTGCCACTTTCGTATCTAGCAGAGCTACCAGCTGTTGTTGTGAGATGCACCAGGCACTCCATCGGGGTTGAAATGTTTGAGGGAGTCGACGTCACCAGCGAGGTGTGATTGATACAGCTTGGTCTCAACATTGGCGGACGGATGCGTATTTTGAAGGTCACCCCTACCTTTATCAAGCTGCGGCTACCTATCTTCGCGATAGGAATGCAGCATTGGTAGGAATCGATTCCTTGAACATCGATTCCACCCACGACGTGTCATCGCCCCGTGCATTCGACCTTACGCTACGGAGATTCCCATTGTTGAACAACACTCCAATCTTCATGAAATCCTGGAGGTCGAAAGTCGGTTTTCAGCGGTGCCGGTGTAATTGGTTGTTATGGGAACCTTTTCGTTCGCGCCTTGGCGCGTATCCATGATCAAGACTCAAAACGTTCGCATGACAGATGACACTCTACCAAGCGCTCAATCACACCGAAGGAAATTCGCCAGCAATTTCAATTCATATAAGAATAACAGCAACACGTCCTATTCATTGCTACCGATTCTGCATACTCTTCTGTTAGTTAGATTCATCTCTTTGATACCCACCACCTCGATTCGTCAATGTATTGATCAAGAGGGCACACAACTGGTCAAAAGATAGCGGCTACAAAACCTTACGCGTGCGTTGCAATGACCTACGAGAGGATGGAAATACCCTCTATCAGTCACTCAGCTTTGACTTTAATAACTGGCAAACCATTCGAAATCGCTCACTTTAACCAATCTTGACAAAGAGACCGGTGCGAACGCTCCACCCTCAACTTCCCGTCGCATCGCTAGGTTGAAGTAGCCATCAAGACGACTTGGCACCATCCTTGATCCCATCACCATCCTTATCCGTCACTCCAGACAGGGGGTTATTGATCACAGCTTGCCAAGCTATCTTACGGAATACCTTGTCCAATGCTCGGCTCGGGAAGGCATCCGGTTTACTGCTTAAACTTGCATCCACCTTCAGAAGTTCAGGCGATTTACCATAAAGCGTGGCGTAGAAAACATAGCCTTCAAGGCGATCAAAACCCGGGCCAATGTGACCTAGTGGGTCCACCCACAACGAACGCTCTTTCTTGCCAATCGCACGGTGAATACCTTCAACCCCAGGCAATTCGCCACGATGATAGTGCTTCACAGCTAACACCATCGCTGCCGAAGTCGGCAGAACAAATACTTTGCCGGGGTACTTTGTGTTCAGCGTTGTCATAATCTGGCCATATTGAGCGTATTTGTGTTTGTCCAGTTGAGTGAAAAGTTCGTGAGTTAGCTCGGCTTCTGATTGTGGGGTCTTCTCTAAGAAGAGAATCGAGGGCCACGCATCGGAGAGATAGAAGGCCATATTCGGGTGATACTTCAAACAAAAGTCGATCCAACAGCTGTAGTATTCGGGCCTATCATTGAAATAGGGCCCCCACATCATGGCATCCCATTCTGCATTGGCGATGGAGGCAAGCAGCTTCGGCTTTGGCTCACTATCAAACTGAAAAATGCCGTTCTCTTCTTCCCATTTGTAACGCGCACTACCAGTCATGCCACCTCCAGTATGAGCCAAAAATGGTTGCTCGAATCCAGCCAGGCGACTGATCCCGGGCAAGGTTTTAAATCCAGGCATCATGAAACTGTGTCCCGTAGCAACAATCCGTAGGCCTCCATCCTCGGGTTTCTGATAGGAAACTACTTTACCGTAGGCAGCCTTAAGTTCCTCGGGCGTCCGGTAGCACATTGCATGATCAGGGAAGCGCTCGGCCTTCCAGCCAGGATGGACCTTGAAGTTGGTTTTGACTCCAAATCTCTTGGCTCGCTTGGCCCAAGCTTGGAGCTTCTTTTGATGTGCCTCGGCTTCTTCTTGGCTCAGACTGCCATCACCATTGGTATCCGCTTTGGGATACCTCTTTAGCAACTGAGTCCGTTGGTTCTCACTGAATTCTGCCGCAAGTGATCCCAAGAAAACGCAGGAGACCACAAGATGCGCGAAGGTACATCTCATCATGCCGACAGGATCTACAACTCACCGCGAGGGTCAAGCTTGATCCTGAGGCCTTCCATGGCACACTTGCCCCACTCACCTGATCAATACCCTAGTCTTTGACATTAGCGACGTTCTCAGCCATTTCAGCTTTGATCGTATCGTTAATGAAGCTTGTTACCACACTCCCCTGACCAAGGACGAAATGAAAGAGGTGGTAGTCAAGTGGTCTCACCCTTAATGCCTCGGCGACCTGGATTCAGCCGCCTTTGTGACTCGTTTCCTCGCAGACCTACAGTTTAGCGGTTCGGAAGGAAAATTCAAACACGCCTACAACGCATGATTTGAGACTAACGAAATCATGCGATCAACCATCGAGCGTTACGCAAAGAATCACAGGCTACTCTAGCTTTCGCACACCAATGCATGGCATCTTAACGATTTGTTAGAATATAAATCTCTGCTAGCCTTATTTGAGAATGATACCACTTCCTTCGAGGCACGTGCTCTCAAGCCCGAGCCACGTAACTCACACGTTCCAGAACAGTTTACTACCAGATGACCACACCAAATCGAAAGACCTCCTCCACTGCCGCGTCTGCGACAGAGGGGTCAGCATTCAGTGAGTGCCATAGAGAACGCCGAGCGTATGTATACAATCGATTTCGCTAGAAAGATAGCCTGCCTGCATAGGACTGCTATGCTATTCGAGCGTAATATCGTCTATAAACCATCCCTGCCCATTCCGCTCGTCTCCATCGCTAAGAAATCGGAATTCCAGGATGAACCGCTGTCCTCTTAACGCGGCAGGAATTCGCGCGCTGAATTCGACCCAATCGTCTGTAGAGCCCCAGAAGATGTCATCATGTGGGACAAGTAGATCGCCATTCTCATCCAAGTAGTTCAGTTGTCCGCCATCAGCCTGGAGAGTAGAATCTAGGAAATACCAGAATTTGAGAAGCGGGATGCGCATTGCTTCTGTTAGATCAATCACAGGGCTGCGAAGAGTGGCGTTGGTGTTGTTAGCGTATGGGGCGTCCAGATCAGTGCCAAAAACGTTTTCCCCGCTGTGCGCACCTGCTGGTCCCGCAGTCGGTGGGCCAAATTCCCACTTGGAACCGTCATTGTCGCTAACAACCCATCCGTTTGCGCTGGACTCAAACGACTCCGCTAAAATGGGAGGTGCTTTCGATCGAGCGACGCGATAGTACTCCTCCGAAGCACTAGCATCTTCAATCACAAAGCTCGTTTGTTCGGCCTCATTAGCAATACCAGTGACGATCTCCGTCCAATCGATTAAATCGGGCGAACGCTGAATAAGGGAGAAACCGTCTCCCTCCGCCGAAGTCCATGTGACCGCCACATCAGTGCCGGAACGAGCGACATCCGTGATCTCGAGAGGGCCGTCTGTACCAACACGCGAAAGAATGAATCCCGACACAGAGTATCTTGAATCCTCGCCCGCCAATCCACCTTCAATCTGACCGATTTCAACTTCCACGCTGTCACGGGTAGCTGTGAATGTATGTGACCAACGCGTGCCTTCCCCAGCACCTGTTCTGGGCGCTTCTTTACCAATGATCAAACCGTTGGAGGCCACATCATCTACTGCAATTGCGCCCTCGAAAGCAATATCCCAAATGCGCTTTGTAGCATTTGCACTGTTCTCTCCCCACAACACTTGAATTTTGTAAGTATCACCAGGCGTGACAGCAAAGGTAAAGATATCGCTAGGCCTACCGCAACAGCGTGTCTTTACCATCAGTTCGTTCAACCCTATATTGTCGTCAGATTCACCATCGGTAAATTCGTACCCGGTCAAATTACCTCCGCTTTCGCTCGTGGTGTCGTAGCCTTCTATATCGAGTTCATGATCAGCGAGAAATTCAACCCCTCGAATGATTGGATCACTGACACCTTGAAGGCCGAAATCAGCATCAAAACAATTGATGGCGTAGAGAATGTCACCTTCCAGATCCAGATCATTGGCGCCATCAAAGATATCCACATCTCCGATATGGACCACTGACCTGAAAGGTTTTTCTTCACCATTGTTAGGGTCTGTGCCTTCAGCTAATTCTGCCGAATCGTCAAATCCGTCTTTGTCCGTATCCTTCTTATTCGGATCAGTCTTAATGGCTCCATTGACTTCTTCGCCGTCAGTAAGCCCGTCGCCATCTGAGTCAGACTCTAGCGGATTGGTCATCGCCGTGCGCTCGGTGACATCATCCAGTCCGTCGCCATCCGTGTCCGTTTTCGTCGGGTCTGTTCCAAGGCCAAACTCATCTGAATCGGTGATGGTATCGCTGTCAAAATCACCGGCTGCACTCAGATCTCCCAGTGACTCTCGAAACATCAATTCCCAGGAATCCAGCAATCCATCGTCGTCGTCATCAACTCCCACGATCAATTCGAACGTTTTTTCAAACGTTGATTGAGTGGAATCGGTGGCTCTAAGACGGATCGAAAGTGTATTGCCCAATTCAACTTCCAGTGACGCCGCCGTCTGAAGTTGCGCGCCCTCGACTCTGAAGAGTGCGTTGTTTGTATCGCCCTCGCCCGGAACCAATTCGAGAGTATGGGTGTCTTGGCTGTTGGAATCCACCACCTCAATCTTGGCCGCGCTATCACCGACCATGAGTGAATCGAGCAATCTGGTGGATGTTAGGGCAATATCCGTAGGTGCCATACGATTCCTGATCATTCCGCCACGGTTTAGTAAGTAGGCCTCGGTTACCGCTTCGGCATGAATCAAGGCTTCATCGATCAGGCCTGAATATTGCAGGCTATTTGCGGGACTTTCAAAATTGCCAAAATTCATGGCGCCGCTTCCTGGAGTGACTGCTTCATAATCCGCTTCACCGACCTTCTCTCCATTGAGCCAGGCGGTGATGGTATTCGCCTCCGCATCTCCCACGAACGCGACATGCGACCAAGACGCAAGCGGAACCTGAGCCGTGCTGTTACTATTAATAATGTTGTTCCCGCCATTGATGAACAAATCCAACCCGTTCTCAACGTCAACAGCCCCAGTACTGCGGAAGGCGGTGTGCCATTGATTACCACCATTGCCCCACTTGATCCAAAACCGATCCCACTCACCGCCGTTGTCAGCGTCCGGCCAGACGAATGCTTCGAGCGTCCAGCTCTCGGCGAGATCGATATCGTCCGAGTCTTCTGCCCGCAGTCGCTGCAAACCATCGGCAGTAATGCGGACCGCCTTGCCGCCGAGCCCAGGCACTCCTGGGACATACTCCGGATCGCCAACAGGCTCCAGCGTATCATTGCTTACCCCGGACGGCGCTGTATCTTCCAAGTTGTCTTCAAAACTCCATCTGGCCACAGGATTTGTACCACCAAGGAGCAATTGCGCTCGCCCCTCCAAGTACTCGGCATCGACCGCAGCGTTATGAATGATTGCTTCATCGATGAGTCCCGAATATCCTAGGCTATTTGCATCCTCGATATTGCCAAAATGAACCGGACTGGATCCGGGAGTTACTTCTACATACTCAGTTTCGCCAACCTTCTTGCCATTGAGCCACGCGGTAATGGTATTCGCAGACGCATCTCCGACGAGCGCGACATGCGACCAAGACGCAAGCGGGACTTCGGCCGTATCATTGCTCTTGATCACGTTGTCCGCGCCATTGATAAACAGATCCAACCCGTTATTCACTTCGACAGCTCCAGTGCTTCGGAAAGCCCAATGCCATTCAATGGTTCCACCTCCCCACTTCATCCAAAACCGATCCCACTCACCGGTGTTGTCCTCATCTGGCCAGACGAATGCTTCGAGCGTCCAGCTCTCCGCGAGATCAAGATCGTCCGAGTCCTCAGCCCGCAGCCGCTGCAGTCCGTCCGCGGTCAGATTAACAGCCCTGCCGACAACACCATCATTATAACTCGGATCACCGAACGCCTCCAGTGCATCCGCGGATACCCCAGCAGGTGCCGTGTCATCCAAGTTGTCGTCAAACCTCCACTGAGTAACGATTTCTGCTTTCGCTAGAGGAAATTCAACAACCAAAAGCGCAGAAAGAGCGAGAAACCAAAACGTATTTCGTGCGCCGGCGCATGAAATGGTTTTCGGGGATGTCGTTGACAGAGACCTCAACAGCACCTCCAGCGATAAGAGCATTTTCATAGTGTTGATCATAATCGCCGCCCCGCCAAGGCTCCGAGGCAATTCCTTATCAAAATCGAGCATTTTTTTGTCGAAATCGGGCAGGTCGTTTTGCAGAGTGATTCCTGAGTTCTTGAACGGACTCTCAAAGAATGAGTCCACTATCTTCAAGCGCTCGCAAGCGCGTCGCCCTGTTGGTCTCGACTAAGTTCGCCCCTGGGCGTGATAGGTTACGCGGCATCGCGCAGTTCGCCCACGAAGTCGATACCTGGCGGCTGATCAACGTCCCTGGTGGAGATACAGATCCGATCCAAGATTGGCTGCTCGAAATTGAATTCGATGGCGTAATCGGTCATATCAACGATCACGCGATTGCGGAGGTCATCAAAGCACGGGGCATCCCGGTGGTGGATGACCGAATTGAGTTTCACGACGCTGATTCTCCGCATGTGGACATAGACAACGAGGCGGTTGCTGCTCTGGCGGCAGAGCATTTCTTTGATCGTGGATTTCATCACGTCGCGTTCTATCCGTTTGAGAACAATCGTGAGGCTTGGTCGCAAAATCGGGGCGAGGCCCTGCGAAAGCTCTGCTCTGGGCGAGCCAGTTTTCATTTGTATAAGGGACCAATGGATCAACGCCAAGGCACCCCAGCCACACGTCGTCATGTCAGAGCATGGCTACGCCAATTACCCAAACCAGTTGCGATTATGTTAGCTAGGGATGACAGAGGTCTTGTCGTCCTTGATGCTTGTCGGGAAGAAGGCCTGTTGGTCCCAGAGCAAGTGGCGGTCCTTGGCGTCGATAACGACCAGCCACTCTGTGATCTCACTTTTCCACCCCTGAGCAGCGTAAGAATGGGGCACCGCGAACTCGGCTATGAGTCGGCCCGTATGTTAGATACGCTCATGGATGGCGACGATCCACCAGATGGTGTGAAGCTCTTTCCTCCGTTGGGCATTGCAACTCGGCGCTCCTCAGAAACCCGCGCGATCGACGACGAAGCGGTCGCTCTTGGGGTTCACTTGATCCATGAGAACCTTGCTAGTGACTTCACTAACGATTCACTAGCCCGCTCTGCTAACATTTCACGCAGTCTGTTTCAGCAACGTTTTCGCAAAGCCATGGGCAAGACAATTCGCGATTACATCACCGATCTCCGGCTTGAGCGCGCGAAGGACCTGATCGTGGAAACCGACCGCAGCCTAAGCGAGATCGCCTGGGCCGTAGGATTCAAGCGTCACGAATACATGGGTCATGTATTCACGAACCGTCTAGCGATCACGCCGGGGAGCTTGCGGAAGTAACGGCGGTTCCAGATTCTATCTTATTGGTTATAGATAATTGGTCAGATCATCGACGTCGTCTCTCAAGATAGCGGCGCAACGACGAACAGTTCAATTCAGGTGTTCGTAGCGCTGGCTTGAGCGGCGTATCCAGAAACTGCTTGAGTGGACAAACGTCAGCTAAAAAGCCAGCGCTACTGCTCTAAATGCCCGCCAGTCGTGCGTTGGCGTCGCCAAATTGATCGAGGCGGAAGTCCATCAGATCCATCAGGGACAAGTAAAGGCTCCAGAGTTTCCGATGTTCATCTCCCTTGTTGCCGTAGTCTAGGATGCAGCCCGTTTCCAGGGTGCCGCCGAGGCAGGGCTGCTCTAAGGTCTATTTCCGCCACAGGTTTGAGGAGCGGTACTTCTAGTCACTATGAATTTCCAGTCCGATAGAAATCTGTGACTTCGTGTGAGAACGAAAAAGCGCTAGCGGACGATTTCCCGATGCTACCATTATCTTCTATGACAGCTACTGCTCAACGCCTCGGTAGTAGCCGGCGGGATTGCCGAAACGCGCTGCATCGGTATCCTCGTAGTTGATTTCACCTTGCAGACCTGTTTCTAGACTTACCCAGGTTTGGAGGTCTGCTGAGTATTGGATGTCATAGGTCTTGCCTTCTGCTCCCGTGAAGGAAAGGCCAACCGCATCAGCACTGGATACGATGGCAACTACGATCGGCGCGCCCGGCACGGGTCGACCCACATCACCACCAGTGAAGTTTGCCACGCCACCTTCCATGATGGAGACGATGGATGCCGCGTCATGAGGCACGTTCCACAAGCCAATATCATCGATTTGACCCACAAAGCGGAAACCCGTTCCGAAGTCCTCACCAGAACCGATGTTGAATGGTGTGGTATCGTTGGGTGTGACGGAATCATTCGCCTCGGCGACCAATGCACCATCCACATAGAGTTTCTTGGTCTCTGAGGCGTTGTCGTAGGTGATGGCAACGTGCTGCCACTCACCGACGTTCACGGCTGGTCCATCCAGAACTTGCCAATTGCCTTCTACGGTGCCGTTGCCACTCCAGAAGGTCCAGGCTCCGTCCGGCTGGTTGTCATAAATCAAGTAGCCTTGGCTATCTGGATTCAAATCGTGACGACTCGTCACGGGAGAATTCCATGCGCCAGCACCTCCGTCTGACTTCGCCCATAGTGCTAGTGTGAAGCTCTCTGGATTCAGATCCGTGCTCCAGTCGTGTTGGATCAAGCTGCTGGTGCCATTGAAGGTAGCAGAAGTGCCAGTGTTGCCATTGGCACCGGCAACACCAAATTCCACATCAGTGCTCGTGCTTGCAACAAAGGCACCGTCGGATGAATTGCCATCGTTATCGAGTGGGAAATGTGCAATCAGAGCTGAATCACCACCTCCGCGATCAAAGTCTGCCGCAGAGGCTTCGAAGTCTGCCAGGACGTCTTCATCGGAGAGCGCACTATCAAAGACACGTAACCGAGCGATCGAGAGCGATCCTTTCAACCCGTCAGTGACGGCCACGCCATTACCTTCACGCTGCGCTCCGACGAGGATCCCGAGGCCGGCAAAGGTATCGAGTGCCGCATCCTCAGAATTTGTGAGTACTCCATTGGTAAACACTTTGGTGGAGGCTCCCGTCTGAGTATATGAAATGTGCGTCCAAATGCCTTCTTCAGCGTCGCCGAGCACATTCGGATCATCTCCTTCAACATCGCTATTAGGATTCCAACCAATGTCAGGCCCGTCACCACCCCAATGCCCCACGGCTCCGAAGTTGTTGTGGAAGCCATGGTTGAATGACATGTTCGTGCCGTCAGGTCCACCACGTTTGCCCCAGGAAATGACCGTTTCCTCGGAAGCCAACTCAGGGTTGTAGACCCATGCGACGATCGAACGCCCGCTATCACCTTCGATCTCAGGGGTGGAAGCCGGCCCTTCGAAGTAATCGCCATTGCCATCGAGCGTCACTGCCGTGACGCCATCAATGACTTCGACGGAGGGATCACCCGAGGCTTGGAAATCACCTCCCAATGTGCCTGCGTTAGACCACGAATCGATCGTGCCATCTGCGAGGCCAGAGGCATCGAGATCAACCAATGCTCGGCCGGACGGGACTTCGATTTCACCAAGAACACTTCCAGGAGTATCAAACAAGGTTTTGATATCGTCCGCGTTCAGCGCTCGATTGTAAACTTGAACGTCATCCAAGGTGCCTGTGAACGGAAGAGCACTGGCAAAAGCGCCAATATAGAAGGGATCTTGTTCCGAATCGTTGAGATCAACTTCCGGTGCGCCTTCTTGGCGCGCCACTTCAACACCGTCTACAAACAGGGTTACGGTAGGTCCAGCACTGTCGTAAGTGGCTGCGACCTGCACCAGTGTGCTAGCGGCGATCGGGCTGGTCTCTGTGGACAAAACGATGTCATCGCCAACAAACCAACTCACCTCCGTTTGCGTAAAGAGCAGGGCGAACGATGGGCTCCCGCTCCCCTGACCAAAAAGCGTTTGAATGTCGCCTAGTTCAGACGGATTGGCCCACATCGAAACAGTGAAATCTGTCATCTGCAAACTCGCCCCTGGAATTTCTCCAAAAGAGCCTCCCCCAAAGCCACCAGCCGTGCCTGTTGGTATGAGAGCACCCT
>MDTC01166073.1_pt1 | contig 10802 bp, 7 predicted proteins | sample 811181 | NCBI WGS metagenome assembly MDTC01 (sample SAMN05326644, study PRJNA326480) | marine metagenome | isolation source: seawater | place: Pacific Ocean: North | collected 2011 | reverse complement strand
GGAGTCCGTGGCGCTCGCGGCATGAGGCCAGGTACCTCGTGGCTGGTGGTGCCTGCCTCCGTGCTTGGCTGATCGGTCACGTAGCGGACGTACCACTGCTCGGCGATGTTGCCCTGGTAGCTGGGGTTCAGACCGGCGGTGAACTTGCCCAGGCGGCGGTGGGCCTCCGAGGCGCCGGCTGCGTTGGGCTGCAGACCGTCGAACAGGCCCCTCCCCCCGTCACGCCCCACCCCACTCCCGCCCACAGCCGGCAGGAGTCCCGATGCTCGTTGCCCTGGCCCTGCTCTGCGCGGCCCCTTCCTTCGCTGACGACACCGACCTCGACGCGCTTGTCGCCGAGGCGCGGGACCGTCCTCGGGTGCGTGCCCAGCAGAGCCGGGCCGAGGCGGAGGCCGAGCGGGCGCGGGTGGCGGGCGCGTGGTCGGATCCGATGCTGTCGGTCGAGTACAGCAATGTGCGGGTCGACAATCCCGTGCTGTCCGGCCACCCGATGTCGGGCCTGCAGTTTCGCGTGCAGCAGGGGCTGCACCTGCCAGGCTGGTCGGCGGCGGCGCGGGAGGTGGGCAAGGCCCGGGTGGCGATGGCGGGCTCCCAGGCCGATGAGCTCGCCCTGCGCGCGGAGATCGCGGTGCGGGAGCCTTGGTGGCGCCTGACCCGGGAGCGGCTGCAGGCCAAGGTCACGGCGGCCCACCTCCAGCGCACCCGGGAGCTGCTGTCGGCGGCCGAGTCCCGCTATGCGACCGGCGCCATCGGGCAGCACGCGGTCCTTCGGCTGACGGTCGAGCGCGATCGCCTGGAGGAGCGCCTCGCCGACCACGGCGCCGAGGAGATCCGCCTGCGCACCCTGCTGGCCGCCGCCCTCGGCCGCGACGAGCTCCCCGAGGTGGAGACGCCCGATTCGGTCCCTCCATTGCCCGTTCCCGCGGGCCCTGCGGATCCGTCCCGACCCCAGCTGGACGCCCTCGAAGCGGGTGCCCGGATCGCCGAGGCGCGGGCCGAGCAGCTGCGCATCGACGCCCGCCCCGACGTCAACGTGTGGGCGGGCTACCGCCTGCGGACCATCAACACGGCCATGGACGACGGCGCCGACCTCATCGCTCTGGGCGTGGGGGTGCCGCTGCCGATCGCGTCCACCCGCAAGGCCAGCGCCGAGCGTGCCGCCGCCATCCTCGACGCCCGGGATCTGCGCCTTCAAGGCGAGGATCTCCGCGTCGAGCTGACCGCGGGCTGGGCGTCGATCCGCGAGCGCTGGGACCGGTCCGCCGCCAAGACCCGCGCCTACGACCAGCGCCTGCTGCCCGCCGCCGAGGCCATGCTGTCCACGACCCGCTCCGACTTCTCCACCGGGCGCGCCAGCTTCGCCGACCTGCTCGAGGCCGAGCGCGCCCTGCTCGAGCTGGAGCGCGCCCGCATCGACGCGGCGGTCCAGACCCACCTGTATGCGGTCGAGGCCCTGGGCCTGCTCGGTCGCCTGCCCCAAGAGGTGCCATGATCCGCCTGTTTGCCGCCCTGCTGCTCCTGCTCGTCGCCGTGCCCGGCTGCGGACTCGGCGGCTCGTCCACGACCACCGAGCAGCACGCCCACGAGACGTACACCTGCCCGATGCACCCGGAGATCGTCCGGGACAAGCCCGGCAGCTGCCCGATCTGCGGCATGGACCTGGTGCCGGTCGACGGCGCCGCGACGACGGACAGCGCGGTGGTCGACGTCGAGCCTGGCCTGGTCCAGCGCTACGGCGTGCAGACCGAGCCCGTGCAGCGCACGACGGTGTTCCGCCACCTGCGCACCCTGGGCGACGTCGACGTCGGCGAGGACGAGATCGGCGTCGTGAACCTGCGGGTGTCGGGCTGGGTCGAGCGCCTGCGGGTCGAGAACACCGGCGAGGAGGTGAAGCGCGGCCAGGTGCTGTTCGACCTCTACAGCCCGGAGCTGGTCTCGGCCCAGGAGGAGCTGCTGCTCGCGATCCGCACCCAGGGCGCCGACAGCGACCTGGCCCGGGCGGCGCGGCGGCGACTGGAGCTGTGGGACGTCGCCAGCGTCGACATCGACGCGGTCGTCCGGGCTGGCCAGGCGTCGCGGACCCTGCCCGTGCGCGCCCCCCGCAGCGGCTTCGTGCTCAAGAAGGACGTCGTCTCCGGGGCCCGGGTCGCCGCGGGCAAGGACCTCTACCGGATCGGTGATCTGCGAAGGATCTGGGTGAACGCTGAGATCTACGAGCACGACTCGCCGTGGGTGGAGCTCGGCCAGAAGGCCCAGATGGAGCTGACCCACCTGCCCGGCGAGGTGGTGGAGGGCCAGGTCGCCTACATCTACCCGACGCTGGACCCCAAGACGCGGACCCTGCGGGTGCGGCTGGAGTTCGAGAACCCCGGCGTGCGGCTCAAGCCCGGCATGTTCGCGACGGTGACCATCGAGTATCGCCGCAAGGACGACGTGATCGCCGTGCCGACCTCGGCCATCCTGCACACGGGCCTGCGTGACGTGGTCTTCGTGCAGGAGGCGCCTGGGCGGTTCGGCCCGCGGGAGATCCGCACCGGCCTGGTCGGCGATCACCGGCTCACCGAGGTGATCGAGGGGCTCGACGCGGGGGACGAGGTGGTGGTCAGCGGGCAGTTCCTGCTCGACGCCGAGTCCCAGCTCCAGGAGGCGGTGGCCAAGATGCGCGACCCGGCGTCCGCCCGGGAGGAATCGGGTCCGCCGCTGGTCTGGTCCTGCCCGATGCACCCCGAGGTGCTGTCCGACCACCGCGACCGCTGCCCCGAGTGCGGCATGTTCCTGGAGCAGCGCCCGGGCACCGCCGAGGAGGTGCGCCAGGTGGCCGAGGAGCACGCGACCGAGCCGCTCTACACCTGCCCGATGCACCCGGAGGTCGTGCAGGAGGGACCCGGACGCTGCCCGGACTGCGGCATGTTCCTGGTGCCGATGGAGGGGGGTGAGGCCCACGAGGATCACGCTGGCCACGAGCACGCGGAGTCACCCCAGTGATCCGCGCCATCATCTCCTGGAGTGTCGACAACCGGGTCTTCGTCGTGCTGCTCGCCGTGCTGGCGCTCGCCCTGGGCGCGTGGGCCTTCCGCGAGACCCCGGTCGACGCCATCCCCGACCTGTCCGACGTGCAGGTCATCGTGCAGACCGATCTGCCCGGCCAGTCCCCCGAGGTCGTCGACGATCAGGTCACCTTCCCCCTCGCCAGCGCCCTGCTCGCCACGCCGGGGGCTCGGGACGTGCGCGGCTACTCCTTCTTCGGCTTCTCGCTCGTCTACGTGATCTTCGAGGATGGAACGGATCTCTACGAGGCTCGCTCCCGGGTGCTGGAGGGGCTGTCCACGCTCCAGGGCAAGCTCCCCGCGGGCACCGCTCCCGTGCTCGGTCCCGACGCCACCGGGGTCGGCTGGGTCTTCCAGTACGCCCTCGCTGACCTCTCGCCCCATGCGGCCGCGCTGCGACAGCGCCTGGACGGCGACAAGGACGGGATCGTCAGCGAGGCCGAGGCGGCGCGGACCTGGGGGCTCGAGGATCTGGAGCAGGTCTACGCAGAGATCCCGGTGCGGCTGAAGGGCGTGACGCCGGACGACGCGGCGGCATCGATGTTGTCGAGCTTCGACCGGGATCGCAGCGGCCTGCTCGAGCCGGGCGAGCTGGCGGCGGCGGCGAACTTCCGCGGGATCCCCCTGCACCGCCTGCGCACCCTGCAGGACACGGTGCTCCGCTACGAGCTGACCGCGCTGGACGGGGTCGCCGAGGTGGCCTCGCTGGGTGGGCAGGTGCGCCAGTACCAGGTGGAGGTCGACCCCGAGGAGCTGCGGGCGTTCGGCGTGACCCTGCCCCAGGTGCGCCAGGCGATCGCCCGGTCCAACCTGGATGTCGGCGGACGGGTCCTGGAGATGGGCGAGACCGAGTACATGGTCCGCGGTCAGGGGTACGTGCGCGGGCTCGACGATCTGGAGCAGATCCCGGTGGCCGCGTCGATGGACGCCCACGCGCCGGTGCTGCTCTCCCAGGTAGCGCGGGTGCAGGAAGGTCCGGCTGGAAGGCGGGGGATCGCGGACCTCAACGGCGAGGGCGAGGTCGTCAGCGGCATCGTCGTCATGCGCGCCGGGGAGAACGCCCGCGCGGTCATCGATCGGGTCCGCACCCGCCTCGACGAGCTGGGGCCGAGTCTGCCTCCCGGGGTCGACCTGCGCATCGGCTACGACCGCAGCGGCCTCATCGACCGGGCCATCGCCTCGCTGCTGCAGACCCTGGGCGAGGAGATGCTCATCGTCTCGCTGGTCTGCGCGCTCTTCCTGCTCCACCTGCGCAGCGCCCTGGTCGCGGTCGTCGTGCTGCCCCTGGGCGTCCTGCTCTCGTTCGTCGTCATGTACTTCCTGGGCATCGTCGCCAACATCATGAGCCTCGGCGGCATCGCGATCGCCATCGGGGTCATGGTCGACGCGAGCGTGGTGCTGGTCGAGAACGTGCACAAACACCGCGAGCGGGACCCGGACGGCAGCCAGGTGGAGGTGGTCAAGCGCGCCGCAGTCGAGGTCGGACCGGCACTCTTCGCATCGTTGCTGGTGGTCACGGTCTCCTTCCTGCCCGTCTTTGCCCTGCAGCAGCAGGAGGGGCGGCTCTTCCACCCCCTCGCCGCGACCAAGACCCTGTCGATGGCCTTCGCCTCGGTGCTGGCGGTGACCGTCATCCCCGCGCTCGCCGTGGTGCTGGTGCGCGGCCGCATCCGCCCCGAGTCCAAGCAGTGGCTCTCCCGCGGGCTGATCGCCCTCTACGAGCCGGTCATCCGCGGCGTCATGCGGGTGCCCGCCCTGGTGGTCGTGCTCGGCGTGCTGCTCGGTGCCACCGCGGTGTTCCCGGCGTTGAACCTGGGATCCGAGTTCATGCCCCCGCTGTACGAGGGCGACCTGCTCTACATGCCGACCACCCCCCCGGGCCTGTCGATCACGACCGCGCGGGACGTGCTGCAGGAGACCGACCGCGCCATCGCGGAGCACCCCCAGGTGGCCCAGGTGCTGGGCAAGGCCGGCCGGGCGGACACCGCGACCGACCCCGCGCCGCTCACGATGCTCGAGACCCTGGTCGTGCTCACGCCCCAGGAGACGTGGCCGGCCGGCAAGACGCCCCAGGACGTCATCCGCGAGCTGGACGCGATGGTGCAGGTGCCCGGCCTGACGAACGCGTGGACCATGCCCATCAAGACGCGGCTGGACATGCTGTCGACCGGCATCAAGACGCCGGTGGGCATCAAGCTGATGGGGTCGGACCTGGACGAGCTGTCCCGGGTCGGCCAGGAGATCGAGGCCGTCGTCAGCGAGGTGCCAGGAGCGACCAGCGTCTTCGCCGAGCGGGTCGTGGGTGGACGCTACGTGGACATCACCGTCCGCCGGGGCGACGCCGCCCGCTACGGCCTCACGGTCGCCGACGTGCAGGACGTGGTGCGCACGGCCATCGGCGGTGCGGTCGTGTCCGAGGCGATCGACGGGCTGGAGCGCATCCCGATCACCGTGCGCCTCCCCCGCGAGCTGCGCCACGACCTGGCCACCCTGCGCGACGTCGCCGTGCCCACCCCGATGGGCCACACGGTCCCCCTGGCCCAGGTGGCGGACCTGGCCATCGACGACGGCCCGCCCGCGATCAAGAGCGAGAACGCCCGCCGCACCGCCTGGGTCTACGTCGACACCGACAGCACCGACATCAGCGGGTTCGTCAGCCGAGCCCGGGACGCGGTGGATGCGCGGGTGCAGCTGCCGCCGGGGGTCACGGTGCGCTGGTCGGGCCAGTACGAGCACCTGCAGCGCGCCTTCTGGCGGCTCGTGCTCATCGTGCCCGTCACCCTCGCGATCGTGCTGGTCCTGCTCTACCTGCACTTCCGCAAGCTCGTGCCCACGCTGGTCGTCATGGGCGGCACCCTGCTCCTGGCCCCGGTGGGCGGGTTCTGGCTGATGTGGCTGCTCGATACGCCGTTCTCGGTCGCGTCTGCGGTCGGGTTCATCGCGCTCGCGGGCCTCGCCGCCGAGACCGGCGTGGTCATGCTGGTCTACCTGGAGCAGGCCTACGAGGAGGCCGTCGCCGACGGGCGCATGAACACGCTCACCGACCTCCGCGCCGCCGTGCACGAGGGCGCCGTCGCCCGGCTGCGCCCCAAGGTGATGACGGTGGCGACGACGCTCCTGGGCCTCCTGCCGATCCTGATCGGCACCGGCGTGGGCGCCACCACCATGCAGCGGATCGCCCTGCCGATGGTCGGCGGGCTGGTCAGCTCGCTGGTGCTGACGCTGGTGGTGATCCCGGCGGTGTACGTGATCTGGCGGCGGGGCTCGGTGGGGTCAGGACGGGAGGGGTGACATCCGCCTTCGCCGCCCGCTCACCACCAGTCCCGCAAGCCCGAGTCCGAGCCAGGTCGCGCCCAGGCCGCCGGTGCTGCAGCCGGAGTGGGGGAACTCCACGCACTTCTCCGCCCCCTGCGCCGTGCGAACGCCGTTGATCGAGATGGTCTCGATGTGACCGCAGGCCTCTGTGCGCGGCTCCAGGGTGGTGCCCGGCCACTCGATGTCGGGTCCCAGCCCGTAGTGGGCCCACTCCCCGGTGTCGTCGAGCACGAACGCCCAGAACGACTCCGCGTCCGGGCGGCGCTCCGGGGTGACCGCGATCCAGGGTTCGCCGCCGTTGCTCGTGCGGGTGCTCCGGACATCGATGCCCACTTCATCGAGGTTGGCCGTGCTGTCTCGGGTGGTGAACGAGAAGGACCGCAGCGATTCCTCGCTGCTCCGGTCCCACGACCCGCGCCCGTGCTTCGCCATGAGGACGTAGGCGCTGTCGGGGTCCAGGGCGGGGAGGTCCAGCCGCACCATGCCGGGCTGCCCGCCGTGGGTCTGGGTCCAGACGATCGCGTCGTCCTTCAGCAGTCGGAGCTCCACCGAGATCGGTCTGCACGCCTTCGTCCGGTCCGGCTCCCAGCGCATCCACACGTCGGCGTCCGTGGGCAGCTCCTGGCCGTCGGCCGGTACGACGATCTCGGCGCGGAGATCCCAGGTCTCGCCGCACGCGTCGGACGTCGCGTGGGCAGGCGCGGCCCAGAGGCTCGCCATGGCGATGAGGATGCAGCAACGTGCGTTCTGGCTCATGGTCTCCTCCTCTCAATCCCACGGATTCGGCGCTCGCCCCTCGTCTTCCACCGCGGCCTCCGCCTTGCCCCACGGCCCGATCAGCGCCCCTACGCTCACGCTCCACGTGAAGCTGGTCTCCACGCCGGTTTCCCCGCGAACATACTGCTCCTTCCACGCCAGCAAGCGCCCCTCGCTCCGCACGATCGCCCGGCCCAGGGTCATGCGCCCACCGATGCCCCCGACGAACGCCGCGTGCCAGCGCTGCTGCCAGGTGAGGTCGCAGCCCGGCACCTCGTGGCACAGCGCGCCCACGACGTCGTCCGACGCCAGCACGCTGCCGCCGCCGACCAGACCGTACAGACCGAGCGATCCGCGGCTGACGAGGCCGTCTCCGCGGAAGGAACCCTGCAGCGGCGTGAGCTCGACCGCCCCGAGCCACTCGGCGTCCGGGAATGCGGTGACGGTGGGCTCGAGCGGGGTGATGACGGTGTTCTTCGCTGGTTCGACCAGGATGTTCTCGGCCCCGCCCCAGGTCAGGAAGCCACGACCTGCGAGCCAGGGTGTCAGGTGCACGGCGACGCCGGCCTCGACGGGGCGCCTGCGCACGTCCGGCGGGCCCAGCTGCCCCCCGGCACCGATGCTCACCTCGAGCTGGCGGGAGGGACGACCATCGGGAGGATCGGCCGCGAATGCAGGATCCAGGCCGAGCAACGCGAGCAGGAGGACGGGGATCATCGCCTCGGACCCGGGAACGAGGCGCCCACGCTGAACGCCACGTCCACCGCGCGGGTGAGGGCTCGGGAGCCGTTCAGGTGGTGCTCGAGCCAGGCGGTGTGGCGCAGCTCCGATCGCAGGACCAGGTTGTTCGACAGCTCCCAGCGCAGGCCCGCCGAGGTCACCACCGCCGGTCGGATGTCGGACCAGCGCTCGCTGGCGCACTCCCGTGACCGGCAACTCCCGGACAGCTCCTCGGTGTTCACCACCGCGCCCCCTGCCTGCAGGCTGACGTCCAGGCGCGACTGCTCCGGGTGTAGCGTCGCGGGCAGCCACTCGGCGGAAAGGTCCACGCGGTGGCGGATGCTGACGGACTCGACCGCCTCGGGGATGGCCTCGAAGGGCTGGCGGACCGACCTGTAGATGCCGGCTCCGAAAGCCCCGCGGAGGTGGAAGCCGACCCGTTCGGTCGGGCGGAACCCGACGCGGGCGGAGACGTGAAGCGGCTGGTTGTAGGCGGACCAGGCGCCAAAGGAGCCGCCGACGCCGAACTCGCCGCCAGGCCGGAACGCAGGCTCGTCCTCCGCCGTGACCTCCGCCGCCTGCGCGTCCGCCCCCAGCGTGAGCCACGCCAGGACCGCGAGCCATGCCATGCCCATCCGGACCTCCCGCACCTCGGTGTCCGGACGGTCTGGACCCTTCAGCCGCTAGAAGTCGAAGTACACCGAGCAGTCCTGCACGTCGTCGGTGTCGCAGACCGCGTCCATGGGCTCGCCGGCGATCCGGGCCATCGCCCACTGAAGCTGGACCGGCAGGCTCTCGGCGGCGCCCTCCACGTGGTCGGCGCCGTCGCACAGCAGGAAGTCGAGGCGGTAGCCGGCGTCGCAGAGCTTGACCGCGTCGTCTGCGATCACCGAGCCCACGACCAGCTCGTCCGCGCCGGAGACCTGGAAGAACACGGGCGCGTCGTGCGTCCGGGGGACAGTGGAGTTTCGAAGGGTGCCTTCCTCCAGGAAGCACCCGAAGGGCTCGGCCCAGTCGCCCGCGCGTGCGGCAGCCAGGGGCTCGGGCTTGAACGCGTCGTCCACGGTCTCGATGCCCTTGGCGAGCCCACCGAGGGTGCACTTCTGCGCCGCGGTCTCGAGCAGGCTGGTGGCCAGCGGCTCGTCCACGAACGTGTTGATGACGCTGGTGTCGCCGTACCAGGTGGCCTGGCCGACCATGCCCGCAGCCAGGCCCGCGGACGCGTCCTTGAGGGGGCCGGGCTGCACCGCGACCTCGGCGAGGCCCAGCAGGTCGGACGGCGGCACGGCCGCGATGGTGCCGATCAGCTCGCCCTCGGGGAGGTAGTGCTCGAAGTAGCGGTCCGCCCAGAGCGCGTGGAAGCCGCCCTCGGACGCGCCCCACAGCAGCACCTGCTTGGTGGGCTTGGCGGCGATGGGCTGGTCGACGGCGTCCTCCAGGTTCCACAGGGCCCGGACGGCGTCCAGCGTCCCGGTCGCGGCGGGCTCGACCACCAGGTAGGGGTGCAGGTCCTCCGCGGGCTCGCCGAAGCCGTTCATGCCGATGTAGTCGGGCTGCACGGCGGCCCAGCCCTGGCTGGCGATCAGGATGGCGCCGACGTTGTCGACCAGGCCGCCGGTGGACGGCGCGCACTCGTTGGTCAGGCCGGTGGTGCCGTGGGCCCACACGACGGTCGGTACATCCATGCGCTCGCTGGACTGAGGCACGGCGAGCACTGCCGTGGCCTCGACCCGCTTGCCCTTGTCCTGGGTCACGTAGCGGACCCGCCAGGCGCGGACGCTGTACGGGACCGGCGTGAACTGATCCAGGCCGTACTGCTTCAGGCCCAGGTCGATGACCGCCTTGTCGACCGAGAGATCCTCGGCCTCCTCGACGCTGATGATCTCGCCGACCTGGTCGAAGGGGAGCCAGTCGTAGGGCTCGGCGGCGCAGGTGGACGTGGGCACGTCGGGCTCGGTGATCAGCGGGACGTCGCTGTCCGAGTCGCCGGTACCGTCGCAAGCGACCAGGAGCAGGAGTGCAGGAGCGAGCACGCGCATGAGGCCTCCGAACGGCGGGCGGTTAACCCGGGACGGCGATCCGTGTGCCGGATCAGGTCCGCACAGGAGGTTGGGTTGTCTGGAGTCGCCGAGGAGCTGGTTCGTGGTGCAGGGCCGTGCGCGGCCGACGTCCTGGACGGCGAGGTGGTCGTCGTGGCGGTGGAGGACCGCACGGTGCCGACGCGTCGGCGCATGGTGTTTGCGCGAGGCACGGCCGCGCCCCGAGACGTGGTCGTGGAGCCCGGCACGGCCACCTTCGTGCACGCCGACGCCCACGGAACGGTGGTGGTGGGGGGCGATCTCACGCTCATCGACGCCCGAGGTCCGCGCAGGCTGGACGTGGCGCTGGGGGGACCTCCGCGGGTCGGGGCGTCGGGGCGATGGGTGGCCGGCTTCGTGTCCGAGCGCGGTGGTGGCGCCGTGGTCGTCGTGTCTCGGCAGTCCGGCGCGGTGCTCCGCGTGCCCCTGGGCGCCGTCGACCTGACATCGCTCGCCGTGACCGACTCCCACGTGGCCTGGGTGGAGCGCGAGGACGACGGCCAGGTGCACCTCGCGGATCTCGGCCGGCGCGGCGAGCGCAGCGTGGTCGCGATCCGACGGCCCCGACAGGTGTCCGCGGTGGGCGGAGCGCTCTACATCACCCACGGCGGCAACCTGAAGGAGCACGTCCTGCGGTGGTCCGGTGACGCGCTGACGCCGGTCGGCCCGAAGATCTCCTCGCTGGCGCGCATCCAGGGCCGCGACGAGCCCCTGGCCCTGCTCCCAGCAGCCGCGTGGTCCGATCCGGACGGAGCCCGCCGCGAGCTGCCTCCCCGCCTCGTCGCCCTGTCCGAGCCCGACGCCGTCCTCTACCGGGGACCGACCGCGCCGCCGGACGTCCACTACCTCGACCAGCCCGCGATCGTGGGCATCAGCGCCCACGCTG
>MDTC01154172.1_pt1 | contig 10802 bp, 9 predicted proteins | sample 811181 | NCBI WGS metagenome assembly MDTC01 (sample SAMN05326644, study PRJNA326480) | marine metagenome | isolation source: seawater | place: Pacific Ocean: North | collected 2011 | reverse complement strand
TTGAGAGAAAATCAGCGCCTGGAAAACCAGGCAGTAAGGGACCGTGATCGACCCGATGCTCGATTTTTCTGTGAGCCTGCCAAATTCATAATACTCACTAATTCAGCGACCTGGCAGGCAATTCAGAAGCCCTGTTAGTTACCTTTGGTAGCATTTTCAGCGGGTTTTTCTAAAGCTATTTAATAAAACCTATTATGGCTTGACTGAGGCCAATACTGGTGTTTTCATCCAGGGTGGAATGGTCTGCCGGGGGGTGCTTCCGGACCTTTTGATGCCTCTGCTGTCTCACCACTAGAGAGGCTTGAAGCCCAGGTGTACCTCTAAAGAAGCTCATTCCAGCTGCATTCCTAATCTTGCAGCATCGATGCTAAGAAAAAGTAGTAGAAAAATACAATCAAGAGAGAGGAAATTTTTATGCACGCAAACCGAAAAACCGGGCTTCCCGGCTTTCAAAAGAAACTGCTCTGCACGGCGATTTCACTATCGTTGCTCCCCATTTCCGGGGCAGTGCTAGCGCAGGATGATGATGTAGTCGAAGAGGTTATTGTAACCGGCTCGTTCATCAGGCGTACCGAAGGCTTTCGGTCCGCATCTCCCCTTACGCAGCTGACTCTAGAGGATATCGCTGCTGAGGGTACTCCTAACATGGGTGACATTATCCACGGCCTGAGTTTTAACCAGGGCTCGTCGATTTCATCCAACATCACCCCAGGCTCCGGCTCGACCGAAACTCAGGTTAATATCCGGGGCCTCGGCGCAGGCGCAACCCTCGACCTGGTGGACGGCAAGCGTGTGATCGATGGCAACACCAACGTGATGCTGCCCCAGATCGCCATTCAGCGCCTCGATATCGTGGTGGATGGCGCCGCGGCACTTTACGGTTCCGCAGCGGTGGCCGGTGTGGTCAACTTCGTACCCATCAAGTCATATGACGGACTCAAGATAGAGGCCTTCAATCAGCAGACCGATGAAAGCGACAACTACGGTGAGCAGATGTATGGCTTCCTGTGGGGCACAGATGTCGGCGGTATCGATTTGGTTGTAGCCGGCCAGTGGCGGGATAACGACAACCTGCTGTGGAAGGATAGGCCCCATCTGTACAATGCTGGTTTCAACTTCTCATCTTCCGGTAACCCGGGCCAGTACAATGTACCAAACCGTGATGCTGCGGGTATGCTCACCGGCACCACACACCGCGAAGGCGACCGAGGTTGTGGCGTGATGGCAGCATTCGAGGACCCAACTAAGGGAACCCATGCCAACCCCAACGGTAGTTTAGCTTCGAACGGCAATTGTTACATGGACTTCGGCCAATGGTGGGAACTGAACCCCGATGACCAGCAGGGTGTGCTCTATGCCAACGCCAGCTACGAGGTCAGCGATGACCTGAGCTTCAATGCCCAACTTATCTGGAACACTGAGACATACCGTGGCCAGAATTCAGCCGCCAACCCCGGTGGACGCGTTGACGAGTTGCCTACCCTTCGTGGTGAACTGCCAGGTAACCCGTTCCGTGCTATGGATGGCAATGGCAACCCGTTGTTCGCAGCGGATGCCAATCTGGATACCCTGCCGGACCGAGATGCCAACGGCGTTGTAGTACTGGATCCAAATGGCATCCCGTTCAATGAAGACGTTGCCTTTAGTGGCTGGCGCCCCTTCGGTAAGTCCCAGACTGCACCTTCTGGCTTGAACAGCAACGGTAGCTTCCCAGGCTTCGAGCGGGAAAGGTCCTTCCGCTTTGCCTTTGATGCGAACTTCACCGTGCCCTATGTGGAAGGCTGGGACGGTGTAGCTTCTGTCATGGTCTCCGAGAAAGTGCGAATCTGGCGGAACAACAACCAGAGCTTCTCTGCGATTTCCCAGGGCTTGAACTGTGATACTTTGGGTCCGATCGATGAGTGTTTCAATCCATGGGCGGTCAATCCCGATGTGTTGAGGCCGTACACCAACTCACAGGCAGTGGCAGATTCAATCTTCCCCACCCAACATCTTAGAGGGAATACCGATTCTCATTTGTTCACTATGGATTTGATATTCAACGGCACTGTGCCTTTACCGATGGATTTCGAACTGCCTGGTGGACCGATTGCCATGGCTATCGGTGCCCAGCGTCGTGGTAACGGCTTCGACTACCAGCCCGCAGGCCTGTATCAAAGTGGAGATCTCTACAATGGCCAGGCTGATACTCCTGCCAATGAGAGCCGCGACGTAGATGCCTGGTTTGTCGAGATGGCAATTCCGGTTCTGGATAACCTGGAATTCACCGCGGCTACCCGTGATGAGACTTACTCAACCGGTCAGAGCTCATCTGATCCGAAGTTTGGTGTCACCTATAGCCCGACCGAGTGGTTGACTTTGCGTGCAACCAAGGGAACAGCGTTTATCGCGCCGAGTCTGAACGCCTTGAACGCACCGGAACGTTGCGGCCTGAGCAACCTGGATGATCCACTGGGTCCATTCTTCGCCTACGCGCGTCGTTGCTCGGGTGGTAATCCCTACCTGCAGCCACAGGTTGCCGATACCCAGAGCTGGGGTATTACTTTCGAACCGATTGACAACCTGCGCATCGATCTGGACTGGAGCCAGACTGAATTCACGGATCGCATCGTGAGTATCGACCCGCAGCAACTGCTGGATCTGGACTACTATAACTGGACTCAATCCACAGGTATCTCAGGCAGAGAGCCGACAACCGCTGAGTTGACAGCTTGGGTTGCATCCGGTGGACAGGATCCGCGTATTATCCGTAGTGCTGTCGACCCGACGCAGATTCTGCGAGTTACCGTCGGTTCATCCAACGCTGCTGCGAACAACGTGGAAGCCTACGACCTTAAGGTCAGGTACCAATTTGAGCTCGATGACATTACTGGTCTGGTGGGTCTGGATGATATTGGCACGATGACCATAAACTTCAACGCTACCAAGATCGATCTGTGGGAATACCAGAAGTTCCCCACTGATCCAGTCTCTGAACCACTCGGTAAGCGAAACCGCTTCCTCGGTGAGGCACCTCCGCTTCCGGAGTATAAGGCTAACCTTAGAATCGGTTGGGTAATGGGTAACCACAGCGCCTCAATCGCTTCGCACTATATCGATGAAGTAGACTATGATGGCTACAACTGGGGCAGTAGTTTCTTCGACCAGTTCCCGTACTTTACGGGATTCGATAACAGCGTAAGAGACAAGTTGCGCGAATCCACAATCACGGACGTTGCTTACAACTACCGTGGGCTGGATTTCATGGGCACTAGTGTGGACCTGACCATAGGTTCTCGTAACGTATTTGATCGAATTCCACAGCGAGTCAATGACTTTGCTGGTATGGAATCGATTCTCTACGACGCGCGAGGACGCCTGATCTATGGAAGGATCTCAATGGAGTTCTAAAGCTCAGCTTCAGACTCTCGTGAAAAAATGCGGCCCCCTCTCACGAGGGGGCCGTTTTTTTGTACTGCCACTAAAGTCTCTAAGCGTTATTTGATTACTGAAAAAAGAGGGACCATTCCAGAATGGGAATGGTTTGCTCCAACCGATTGAGATCGAGATTAAAAACCGTGCAGCTCAGCCAAAAACTTTGGCCGTTGTGAGCAGCGGTGAGAGCAGGATCCAGGCGATAGCGCGTATTGCTTGCAGCAACATCCACCAAATTCAGTAACTCGGACGGGTCATCGTAGAAGCAAGTAAATCTGATACGGCCGGGCTCGAAAACAAGCAGATTTTCGTTCATTAACTGCAAGCCATTCTCTATAAAGAAATCATCATAGATGTAATCGGTGGGAAATGGCGAATTTGGTATAAATGCTGTTAGTAACTCACCCACATAGAAAGGACGCCGATAGTCTCTACTCGTAGCATTTACCACCGAGAACTCAATCGGCCCCTCTGCGTTTAAATTCGCCTGCAATTGAAGGGTGTAGAAGCGATCGGCAGATGCCGCTGCATCGATGTCAATTTCTGTCGAAGTCGTATTGTAGGTGGCCGTTGAACCGCCGTTCGAAACAGTCAGTGTATCGAGGCAGCTCTCGGGGGATTCGCTGAAAGCCTGGATTGGTTCTGCCAGCTGAAATCTTTCATTACCCTCCTCGAGGCTGACCAGCAAAAGATTCAAGGCATAAGCTGGAGCCAGACCCGGCACGCTATTGCCATTCTCATCCGTTACTACGACGCAGGGCACTCTAAGCGTCGAAGCACTGCTATCGAATTGCGACCTGGCCAGGCCGTTCCAGACATCCTCCTGAGCGCTGACCAGGGGTGTAAAGAGTGCTGCTACGAGGCTGGTAGGGACTAATTTTTTAGCAATCATTAAAGAGTTACACCGTGATTTTGTTGTTGAGACATTATACGGGGATCCTGCGTTTTCCCTTTCCAATTCACTAGCGTCCAATAGTCAGGTTCGACACAGCGATCCTCAATGAGAAACACCTGCAAATCTCGCCAGTTGCAGTACCCCTTAAGATCACCACAGGCAGTCGCTCGTCCTTTGTCAGCTGGTGTAGATTTGAAGGATGAATCGTGGTGGAGAGTGACAACGCAGCAGAGGTGCCCAAACTCACCACGGTAGTATGCTACGGTCTGCTGCAGATTTTTAAAGACTGATGCAGTAAAAAAAGCTAGTTGCCCAGTTCTTCCAGCCGTGCTTTCAAATCTTGCAGAACCAACAACGCCTCTCCAAAGGCAGGGTGCTGCTGAATAAGCTCAGCGTAGATTCTATTCATTTCTTCCGTTTCCTGGATTACATCAGCGCCAAGGTCTTCAAGCTCTGCGATTCCTGAAAAATCATGAAGAAAATCGCGGGTCTCGCGTTGTCGTGCCTTGGTCCAGAATAGGGGTTCGCACACCCGTTGGGGAATCCGTGTTCCGGTGATCGCAACCTCACGACATAGGATATCCAAATCAGGATTACCGTTATGCTCATTGTAAAAACTGTAAATATCATTCTCGACACGAATGATCTGAGCCCGCACTGCAGGCTTGGAGAGTTCGCCGATGACGATAATCTCCTCGATTTCCGACTGGCCGGCCTGCTGTCCAGAAACCAACTGACTGACACACAGCAGTGAAGTGACTATCAAGAATTTTTTCATTGCAGACCTGAGAAAGCCGAAACTTTCACCATTATAAGTCGAATGTCTCCCCACTGAACAACAAAAATCGGCTAAGTTAAGCGAAGCCAGTCGCCCCGGACCTGTTCTCAGCTGCAGGGCTCGATATCGCTCAAAACCGACTGTGTTCAGGGAGTTCCGCCGTTCAATTCCCTTGATTAGTGCGATTAAGCGTGTCGGCGAGCGTGGCGGCGGCTTCCCGACCCTCCAGCCGCAGGCGTTCACGTTGCGCCACAGTCAAACAGACGAACTGCCTGATATTGCTACCAAGCACCTGTTCTCGACGGCATACCAACTTGTCATTTGCGGCTACCACAGTGGCATTATAGGCGTCAGCATCGCGTTGAGAGCGAATTCGGGGAATTCCTTCGTCCGGGTACATGCTCTCACATGCGGTGAGTAGAACGACAAGCCCAACTAAGCCTGCTAGTTTAATCACCATGTCTTCCTCGCTTGATCTGTGGTCTGCATTCAGGCAACGGTATCACATTTGTAATTTTTGTTAGATAGCGTGATCTGCAGGGGTGAGGATAAAAGCAGATTGTGTCGAAGTCCAACCCTTATTGCAGAAATCTGCACCCACCGATTATTCTCTGAGCTTATGGATTTGGACTTTCAGACTACTACTTCTGTGGTCTGCAGCGCTAAGCAATAGCCAGTCAGGCGCTTCCTACAGTTTCTTTCGCAGCAGCTCACAGTAGAGAATCTGGTAGCTGGCATATTCCAGATTTCCGAAATTCAGCAGCCTACGCTGATCATTCGAGGATCCAGGTCCATGCAATTTGATGCGAATTGGCTCCATCCCTCGTGATTTGAGTAATTTGCTCAAGGCATCGAAGCAACGAATCCGGCTCTCAAATTCGGCAAGATTGTTTCCGGCACCGATTGTCAGCAACATATCTGCACTGCTGTCAATGACGGCTGAGATCAGCCTCAAAAATTCACCGGCGTCAGGAATCATGCGGTGATCGATCCTCAGCCCAGCCACCAGGTTGCGGCTACCTAGTCCGAGGTCCTGTTGTTTGTTCTGCAACTCTTGTAGAGCCCGATTAGCATCCATATTCATGGCTAGTATTTTGCCACCCTGATCTGCGTTGAGCTTGTCATAGTGCCTGGCAAGCATGGGATCATTATCAATCAGTACCGTATTGGCAGTAACTCGATCGATTACGTTGAAAGCGAATACGTCTCCTTTGGACAGGGATTGAATGGTAATTTTTGGCACGGCATGAATGCCATACAGGTCGCGATAGCCATTACCAGCGCCCAGAGACAGCTGACGCACGCTATCGGGTCGGACAGCAATCAGCCCCAGTGACCTGGTTACCTGCATGACTCGGAGCGTATCCAGATTGCCTACGTAGTTGAGCGCATCCAGGAGGTCTTTTTGGCTTTCACTGTAGTCCGCCGGAGAGAGTTCTTCGGCGATCGCCGGTATGTCGATCACCTTACTGGCAGCCTGTCGTGCTAGCAGGCGCATCCCTTCGCGGTTCATCTGAGAAGCAGAAATATTTTTCCCTCTGAATAACTCACAGCACACTGCGATCTGGGCTTCGCAGAAAATCTCCACAAGTTCCGGTGTCGGCTTCGAGGTATCGAGTGTTGCACCGACCTGCAACAGCTTTCGTATCTTCTCCTGATGGATTGAATCTTTATTGATCTGGCATAGATGCGCTTCATAGTCGGTAAAACTCAGCAGCATGCGCCGGAAAGCAGGTCGCGCTGCGATTGCACCGAAACCGTCCGCTTCCCTCAGATAGGCGTCGGCAACTAGCTGTCCGGAGGCAGATGCCCACTGATTTTCGCCCACTAGATCAGTCTCTTATGATAATCGTTACCGATTTTATTAGCTGAATATTCTATTTTAGGCAGAGTGATACTAATTTGGAATTCCCAATTTAGGCTAAGTGGTAATTGCTGCAGAGGAGCACCAATCGGAATAAACCACCAGGGATGGTTTAGTATCCCTGATCCAAACTTTTCTCTGAATGTTGGTGGAGCCATGCTGAACCGGATTGATTTTATTGCTTTTTAAGCCTATGTTTTAGAAGTGTTATTTTTAAGTAAAACGTATTTATATCTAATTCTACCAATTAAACTACCAAATATCGTAAAACTAGTAGTTTGTTCACTCACAATCCTGATAGTCAGATTCAAAACACCTTGTAGCAATGTCTTGTCCCCGTGCGAGTTGGTCGGGGGTTAGCATATCGGCCATTGTATCTCTCCTAAGTCTCGCTTCTTCTAATCCTTGTGCCACAGCTACTGAAAACCAAACGTAAGCCCTAACACCGTTTTTGCGGCCCGCCTGGCACTCTGCTTGATTAGCAGCACTTGAATGCTTAAACAATATCGGGGATGTTAGTAATGACCCGCGACGTCGTCCCGATCAAATTCCTATCCAACGCAATACAAAAAACGCCGAGTAAGCACGCTTGTTACTCGGCGTTTTAGGTTATACGTGGACTAATCCCAATTCGCGATAGTGCTAGCGACAATCGCCCATACCATAGTTGCCGCTTGTTCGGGAGCTGCAGCTACAGAAGCTTGAAACGCCAGCCATTCCGGGTCCGTGGCCATAGCAGCGTTAACTTCCGCCATGTGTGAATAACTATCGTAGATCATGAGGTACTGCATCTGCCCGACATCTACACTGCTATTAATTTCGTACGTTTCCACACGGGCTCCTAAATTTTCATGAATTGCTTTAGCGGTGAGAAATCCCTGCCTTAAAGCATTAGTTCCCTCCAAACCAGCAGCAGGTTTCCATCTAAAAGCGTTAATGACTTGCCCTGGATCTGTGAAGTTATCAGCCATATTTGAGGGATCCTGATTAAATAAGGAGAAGCTACTCACAAGTTCAGCGGACGGGTTTGCTCTTGCCTTTGCTATAAATGCGTTCCATTCAGAACTGTTGACAGCCGCATCGTTTAATCGGCCCCAGCTTTCTAAATCGTCGTATCTGAGAACATAGTCTATATCTTGTGCTGTACCTACTCCTAAGGCATTAATGGATACTCCTATCCCTAAACCTGAGTGAATGCTTGCAGCTTCTTGCATGTCGAGTAGTAATTGATCTGTTTTACCGGTATATGGTTTCCATGTATAAACTTCCAGTATTTCAGCATTAGCGATCTGAAATAACGAAAAGAGACTCAATGAAAATAAAATTTTTCGCATTATTTTTCTCCTACAGTATTAGGTAATGTTTGCGCACTTGGTCTAACACTTAATGTACAAATACTATAACCTTCAAGCTTACAAAACCATATAAATAAATTATATATAAAACAATAACTTATAATATTATTTAATATCAGTTAACGGGGACTACAGAGTTTAAAAAGACCTCTAGAACCCCATATACTAGGTTTGTGAATCCATGAACATACTGCCCTTTTATGACCACTAGTGAGAACCAGAAATTAGCCCAAGAACTTGATAAAGCTACTAAGCTCAAGACGTACCTTGTGTCTGATGATCCTGCTGTTGAAGCTCTTGTTGAGAAGTATCTAGCGATAATTAAAGAAGAAAGAAAAGCTACTCGCAGCCACGATGATAAGTACCGTGATCAGTTAAATATCCTTATTAGTAATCTTGTTTGGGTAAAAACTAAAAAGAATAAATGGATTTCACAGGCGAGAGGAAAACCTTCTTATAAAAAGACACGTTATTTTAAAGGCTTTACTAAAGACATATTTGTATATGGCATTCTAGATACTCTGGTTTCTCTTGGTTTGATTGAGCAGAAACTTGGTTACAAACCTAAACCTGATAAAGAGAATTTAGTAGAAGAAAAATCAAGAGTTACAAGAATCAAAGCTATTGGAAGTTTAAAACGGGACATCAATAAAATTGCTTCTCACGCCATTACAGTCTCTAGTTCACGGGAGATGCTGTGGGTACAAGTAACAGTAGGGTCTTATTATGATAAACGAAGAAAAAGAACTATAAAGATAAAAGAAAAGCGAGATTATATAGACACCGCTAATACTAAAAAGATGCGGAGCAATCTAAAGACCATTAATCAAAAACTCTACGAAACATTCATAGGTTTATGGATCAAAGATAAAGAACATACAAAGCTCAATAAAAGACTAAAACAATCTGACAAGGTTGAACTTAATTTTAATGATAAATATTTAGATCGTATTTTTAATAATACTGATTTCAATCTTGGGGGTCGTTTCTATCATGGGTGGTGGCAGAAAATTCCAAAGGTCTACAGACCCTACATAACAATCAATCATCAAGCGGTGGTAGAGCTAGATTATAAACATCTTCATCCGGCTATATTGTATGGTAAGAAAAACTCTAAAGAACTTCAGAGTGGTCTTGATGCTTATACTTTGGATATGAAAGGTTTTAAGCCGGAACATCGGGATGCTTTAAAAGAAGTATTCCAATACATGATTAATAACGATTCAAAAAGGGATGCTGTAAGTACAATAAAGGCTAACCATCTCGCGAATCTCTTCCCTTATAGCCCAGAAGAACTCTTAGAAGAGATGATAAAGAAACATGCTCCTATAAAAGAATACTTCTTCAATAAAGAAATGGGTAAACAATTACAAAAGATTGATTCTGATATAGCTGAATATTGTATGTTAGAGATGATAAACAAATATGATTCTTTAATACTTCCTGTACATGATTCATTTATTGTTCAACAAGATAAGATTCATATCCTTAAGGAAGTAATGATAGAAGCTTATAACCAGTTTGTAGGTGGAAAAGTTCATATAGATGAAAAGGGCTTTAAACTTTGGCATCCTAATAAAGGTCTAATACATGATGATGTATACCTTTATAAGAAGTATGAAGATCAATCTTTACAGTACTTAAACAGGTTTAATAAAGATATTAGTGAGCCACTAATGGCCCCTGATACTTTCCCAGAATCTTATAAAGAAGATGATGATAACTATCTTATTGAGTTCTAAAGTGTCTATTGAAGCTCTTGCATAACCTGACCGTTTAAGGAATCACCTAATTTACCCAAACTCCCCAGCCTTTCTTTCTTAATCTCCTAGCTTTCTCAAACTCCATTTCAGAAGCCTCGTCACGACTCATCGGGTTGTGGCTTTCATACTGTCTTGGTTTTAAGCCGACACCAAACTGCTTTACAACTCTAGCGGCTTTATAACCTTCCTTATGTTGTTTAAATCTTTCTTCAGGTGACTTACTCGTCATACCAACATAGACGCAAGCATTACCCTCTACGTAGTCAGGATTAGCCGCTCTAAACTTCTTCTTTTTCAGTACTTCTTTGTCCAACTCTATGACATAAATATTGTGTGTGGTCATTTTCTTCCCTGTTGACAAGCTAATTTAATTTGCGTTATTGCTGAAAAAGGAGGTGCTAAATATGGCTGAGATTCTAAAGTTTCCGCATAAAAATATTCATGTTGCTGTAACTTTATATAAAAAAGCGCGAGTGCTACAAGACATTGATTCAAATAGTAAGGCAGCGACTGAACTTCTTATAGAAGCAACTCGTTACTTTCTCCTTGATGCCCGATCTAGTCGTAAACAAATCCAATTTTTAGAGCGAGAGAATAACTGGCTTTATGATAAGTATAGGGCTCAAGATGCAAAGTAACGTGAATCGCTCAGTTAGAATGCTTAAAATTCTTTGAAATAATATTTAATAGTAAAGGAGGGTTCCATGATTGATAGAGCAATCAACTTAGTCAG
>MDTC01257797.1_pt1 | contig 10803 bp, 10 predicted proteins | sample 811181 | NCBI WGS metagenome assembly MDTC01 (sample SAMN05326644, study PRJNA326480) | marine metagenome | isolation source: seawater | place: Pacific Ocean: North | collected 2011 | reverse complement strand
TTTTTAAATAAGAATAAAACATTTTGTTGTAAGATTTTTTTGCATCTTCATCAGATAAATCAAAAGAGTACGCATCTTTCATATAAAATTCCTTACATCTCATTACTCCAAATCTTGGTCTAACTTCATCTCTAAACTTCCACTGAATATGATAAAGTAGTTGAGGAAGTGTTTTGTAGGATTTTACACTCGATCTAAATACATCTGTAATCAGTTCTTCATTAGTAGGGCCATACAACATTTCTCTACCTTGCCGATCTTTAATCCTTAGCATTTCCTCGCCATAATCATCGTATCTTCCACTTTCTTTCCAGATTTCAGATGATTGTATAGTTGGCATTAACATTTCTTGCGCACCTATAGCATTTTGTTCTTCTCTAACTATTTGCTCAATTTTTTTCATTATTTTAAAACCTAAAGGCAACCATGAGTAAATTCCTGCAGATGATTGTTTAATCATTCCTGTTCTCAACATAAGCTGATGTGATTTAATTTTTGCCTCTGCTGGTAAATCTTTTGTTATGGGTATGAATAATTTTGAAAGATACATTATTGCAAGTATTCTCTTAAATTTAATAAATTTAACTTAACTAGATAATATATTACAATAAAAATTAAAGAAGTAATTATCGTAGTTATTAAAAATTTTTTGCCTATTTTCGGATTAATTGGAGCACCAGGATCCATGCCTTCGATTCTTTCCTCAAATTTTTCTTTATTTGGACGTATTCCGATTGGCAGAACTGAAAAAAAAATTATCCACCAAATTAAAACATAAACTATTATAGAGCCGGTAATACCCACTAGATTCTCGCTATATTAATATTAGTAAAAGGTTTTTTTCCTGTTTTTTCTCGAACTATTCTTCTGCAATTCTGTTTAATAGTTTCTATTAAATTTTTTTGTTGATTTTTATTTTCTAGCGAAAATGTTCTGCAAATACTAAAAATTTCATCTTCCATATCAAAAATAAAGGGCTCATTATATTGATTTTCAGGAATACCTTTGAATGAGATAATGGGTTTTTTAATTTTTCCGTTATTGGAGACCAAAAGGGTAATTTCTAAATATCCATTTATTGAAAGATTTTTTCTATCTTTAATAGATTGAGAGTCAGTTTCAACATTTACACTGCCGTCTAGATAAACTCTACCAGATGGAGCTTTATCAATAATTTTTGGAGCATCACCAGGCAAAAGTTTAATAATGTCTCCATTTTCAATTAATAGTGTTTTAGGAACCTGCATTTCTTTTGCAAAACTAACATGCTCTTGCATATGCCTATGTTCTCCATGAACTGGGATCACGCTTTTTGGTTTTACCCATTTATACATATCTTTTAAGTCATCCCTATTTGGGTGTCCGGAAACATGTACAAAAGCATTTTCTTCGCTAATAATTTCAATATTATTTCTTACAATTAGGTTTTGTAAGTTATATAATTTTTTTTCATTACCAGGAATAATTTTAGAGGAAAAAATTACACAATCACCTTCTTCCAAAAAAACTTCTGGGTGAGAACTATTAACTATTCTATTCATTGCTCCCATAGGCTCACCTTGACTGCCTGTAGCTAAATATAAAATTTTATTTTTTGCAACTTTTTTAGCTTCTCTAGGATCTAGTGGCTCAATAAGGTCTTTTAGATAGCCACATTTTTTTGCAACTTTGAATATTCTATGCATAGATCGACCAACCAAACAAATTGCTCTACCTGTTTTTTTTGCACAATAAAAAATAGACTCCATTCTGGCTACGTTAGAAGCAAAAGAAGTAACTAATATTCTTTTAGTTTTTAATTTCATAATTTGTAATAAACTATCTCTTACATCAGACTCTGATCCCGCTCTTCCAGGGCTAAAAATATTAGTAGAGTCGCAAATCATTGCGGAAACACCACCTTTTCCGATTTTTTTTAATTTTTCTTCATCTATTTTATTTCCTATCAATGGATTTGGATCTATTTTCCAATCTCCTGTATGTAAAATTGTTCCTAGGGGTGTTTTAATACACAATCCATTTGGTTCTAAAATTGAATGAGTTAAGGTAACAAAATCAATTTCAAAATCGCCAAGTTTAATTTTACTATTCAATGGAACAATTTTTAAAAATGGTGAAATATCTATTTTTTTTTCTTTAAATTTTTCTGTCAGTAATGCAGCTGTAAAAGGAGTGGCAAATAATTTGCATTTTAGATCTGGCCAAATATGAGCAACCGCACCAATATGATCTTCATGAGCATGGGTAAGCACGATACCTAGTAAATCTTCTTTTTTGTCAATAATAAAACCTGGATCAGGCATTATTAAATCAACACCAGGTATTGAGTCATCGGCAAATGTAACCCCCAAATCTACAATAATCCATTTCTGATTATCTTTTTTTCCGTAGGCAAATAGATTCATATTCATACCTATTTCTCCAGACCCACCTAGAGGACAAAAAAGCAATTCTTCTTTACTCATATAAATTCCTTATAAACTTTTGATATGCCTTTAACAGTAATATCTTGATCTATTAATATTTTTCTTTTGATCACTTTTTTAAAAAAGTTAGCATATCCACCTGTTAATATAATCTTATATTTGTTTTTCTTTTTAGAAATAATCTTATTAATGATATTATTTATCAATCCTTCATAGCCCCATACAAATCCAGCATTAAGTGCTTCTTTTGTGTTTTTTCCAAAGCTTTTTTGATCACTTTTTAAACTTATCATTGGAAGCAAAGCTGTTGCTTTACTAAGGTTCATAATTGAAAGTTTTACACCAGGGGCAATGACACCTCCTTCATATATGCCATTTTGGATAACATCAAATGTTGTTGCTGTACCAAAATCTATAATTAAACAGTTTTTAAATCTTTTCGCACCTATAGCGTTTGCTATTCTATCTGAACCTAATTGTCCTTTGTTTTTAATATTAATTTTAATAATTTTTTTTAAATTAAAGTTTTTTATTTCAAAAATTTTATATTTAGTTTGTCTAAAAATTTTTTTAATTTCTTTAAAAATAGAAGGAACGACACATGAAAATATTAGATTTTTATTTAGATTTTTATTTAGATATTTTTTGAGAACTTGCATTAAGTAATTTTTTTTGTAAATTCTACTGGTTTCAAAATTAAAAGATTTTATAATTTTAAATTTACTATTTAAGACACATATCTTTGTAGAAGTATTTCCAATATCACCAACTATATGTTTCATAGGTTATCCGTATATTTTTTTTAATTCTAAATATGAATATTTTTGAATTCTTATTAATAGTTCTTCATATTTAATTTTAATTTTATTTAATACTTTATTATTATCTACATTTTTATTTGTTATATCTTTTAAGGAGGTTGATGAAAAACCTTTTTTTTGAGGATCAAGATTTGTGTTTATACCTATTCCGATTATTAAGAATTTTTTTTCTTTAAAATTTACTACTTCTTGTAAAATTCCACAAACTTTCTTATTATTGAAAAGTAAATCATTTGGCCATTTAATTTTTATTTTTTTTGAAACCTCTTTGGAAATAATTCCTTTTAATAAATAAGCATTTAAAATTGCAAAATGCTTAAAATTTATTTTTTTTTGATTTAATTCAAAAAAATAGATAAAAATAAATTTCCTTTTTTAGAAACCCATTTTTTCCCCATTGTTCCCCTTCCATGTGTTTGCTTTTCAGCTAAAATTATTGCGTGATTTAAATTTATTTTTTTAATCAATCTTAGGGCAACATCATTAGTGCTCTTAACACTTTTAAATTTAAACAATTTTATTTTCATTAATTAATAAATAATGAATCTACCAATTTATTTAAAATTGAAGGATATAAAAAAAAAGATAAGAGAATGCTGCAGCTTATAAAAATTGATAATTGAGCAGTTATATTTTTAACGTTATCAAAAGTAATCAAATTATCCTCAAAATAAATTGTTTTAATTACTTTTAAATAATAAAAAGCTGAAATAACTGTTGTTAATAATCCTAAGATTGCCAACGTATACATTTTTTGTTCGACTACTGCTGTAAATACGTAAAACTTTGCAAAAAATCCGCCTAAAGGCGGAATACCAGCTAAAGAAAATAAAATTATTAAAAAAGAAATAGATAATATTGGATGTTTTTTTGATATTCCAGATAAGTCTGAAATATTTTCTTTATATACGCCGTCTTTTTTTAATAAATATAAACATGAGAATGCTCCAATATTCATAACAACATAAATTGTTATATATACTATTGCGCTTTCATAACCTGAGATAACTCCTGTTGCTACACCAGCTAGAGCATAACCAACATGTCCTATTGAGCTATAGGCTAAAAGTCTTTTAATATTTTTTTGTCCTATCGCTGCTACAGCTCCTAATATCATTGAGCCAATAGATATAAAAATCATTATAGTTTGCCATTCTACTAAAATATTTGAAAAAGGAATAAACATAAATTTGATTAATACGGCAAGACCAGCAACTTTAGGAACTACAGCAAAATAACTTGTAATCGATGTTGGTGCACCTTCATATACATCTGGTGTCCACATATGAAAAGGAACGGCAGAAACCTTAAATGCTAAACCTACCAAAATAAATACCATTGCGAAAACTGCACCTGTGTTTTCTTCACTCAGTTGTGCTGCAATTAAATCGAAATTTGTTGATCCCGTAAATCCATAGAGCAATGAGCATCCATACAATAATAAGCCTGAGGATAATGCGCTTAAAATAAAGTACTTTATGCCTGCTTCTGACGACCTTAAATTGTCCCTATCAATAGATGCAAGTATATATAGAGATAGAGATTGAAGCTCTAAACCAAGATAAAATAAAATGATATCGTTTGAGCTTACCATAAAAAACATTCCTAAAATTGAAAGTAAAATTATTATTGGATATTCAAATTTCGCTAATTTATTATCAATAATAAAATTTTTTGATGCGTTTAAAACAAATAAACTAGAGGTAAGTATTAAGATTTTAAAAAAATTTGAAAAGGCATCCCGTGTAAAACTCTCTAAAAATATTTTTTCTACATTATTTGAACTATTTAAAATTATTGTAATAGTTAATATTATTATTAGAGAGGTGAAATTAAATATTAAATTAAAACTATTTTTAATAAAAACTCCAATCATTAAAATAGAAAAAATTGATAAAGTTAAAAAAATTTCTGGTAATAAAATATTTAAATTGTTTATCATTTTAATTAATCTCACTATCTTGAATGGCCATTTCATAATTGTTAATTAAATTATCTACAGGAATATTTAAAGTATCAATTAGTAGCGCAGGATAAAAACCAAAAAAAATAATTAACGTTGCTAAAGTTAGCAACATTAAAGCTTCTAAATTATTAATATCTTTTAAATTTTTTATTTCAGAATTATTTACAACACCAAATATAACTCTTTTAGTTAGCCAAAGCATGTATGCTGCTCCTAGTACCACACCAAACGTTGCAATCATTGCTACAAGATAATTTTTTTGAAACGCTCCTACTAAAACTAAAAATTCACCAAGAAAACCTGATGTGCCTGGAAGACCTAGCCCGGCTAAAGCAAAAACTATAAATAAAAAAGAATATTTTGGTAAATGGTTTATTAAGCCTCCATAAGTGCTTATCATTCTAGAATGTAATCTATCATAAACAACTCCTACGCATAAAAATAAAGCAGCAGATATTAATCCATGACTTATCATTTGAAAAATACTACCTTCTATCCCTTGTTTTGAAAAAGTAAAAATCCCTAATGTAACGTAACCCATATGAGCTACAGAAGAATAAGCTATCAATTTTTTCATATCTTCTTGCATCAAGGCAACTAATGAAGTGTAAATGATTGCAATAATGCTTAGCGTATAAATTAACGGTGCAAAGTACTCTGAGGCTATAGGAAACATTGGTAAAGAAAATCTTAAAAAACCGTAACCAGCCATTTTCAAAAGAATAGCAGCTAATATTACAGATCCAGCAGTTGGAGCTTCTACGTGTGCATCAGGTAACCAAGTATGGACAGGCCACATTGGCATCTTCACTGCAAAAGAGCTAAAAAAAGCTAACCACAGCAAATTTTGGTATTCGTTTGGAATTTGAATTTCATAGATTTTGGTCACATCGGTTGTTCCAGTTATCCAATAAATAGCTATAATAGCAACTAACATCAAAACTGAGCCTAAAAGTGTAAAAAGAAAAAACTTAAAAGCTGAATATACACGTTTTGGCCCACCCCAAACTCCTATTATTAAAAACATAGGAATTAAACCTGCTTCAAAAAAAATATAGAAAACTACTAAATCTAGAGAACAAAAAACACCTATCATAAAAGTCTCTAGTACTAAAATTGCAATTAGAAACTCTTTAACTCTATCTTTAACACTATTAACACAAGAAATAATGCAAATAGGAATAATTAAAGTTGTTAAAGCTATAAAAAGAATTGAAATTCCATCAACACCTAATTTAAATTTTATAAAATCATTTATCCAAATCTTTTCCTCTAAAAACTGAAAGTCTGCTGATGTTAAGTCTAATGAATACCAAACAAATATGGATAATAAAAATGTTGCCAAACTGCTAAAAAGAGAAATATAAATTGCGCTATTATTATTTTTTTGTTCTTTAGACAAAAAAATGAAAACTGAACTTATTAATGGTAAAAAAATTAAAGTTGATAAAATTGGGAAATTCATCTTAATTTAAAATTAAATACGTTAATAAGGCTGATAAACCTATAAGCATTGCAAAAGCATAGTCATAAATAAATCCTGTTTGAAAAAGACTGGCTTTGTTTGAAATATTTTTTATTAATTTTGAAATACCATCTGGCCCAAATCTATCAATAATACCTTGATCTCCATGTTTCCAAAAAAAAGAGCCTAATTTTTTTGCAGGTCGTATAAAAATTATTTCATATAATTCATCGATAAACCATTTATTAAGTAAAAAATTATATAATGGTAAATTTGTATTTTTAAAATCCTCTAAAATTTTTGTATTAGAAACAAAATAATAATAAGAGAGCGGAATAGAAATAACTACCAAAAATGGTGTTGTTAATAAAAACCATAAAGGAATTGAGCTATGTTCAATCTCATTAAGAAAAAATATCGATGTTTTCCAAAAATTATCGCTGTGGTGTCCAATAAAAGTTTCTTTAAAAAAATAGCCTGCAAATAATGCGCCAATACCCAAAAAAAATAAGGGGATTAACATTATAATTGGAGACTCGTGAGTTTCATTAATTGAAATTTTTTTATTATTATACGATCCATGAAATGTTTTAAAAAATAATCTCCAAGAATATATTGAAGTCAAAAATGCTGTAAAAATTCCAATAGTTGCCGCATAATTTCCTAAGGATGAATTTCTCAAATAAGCAAACTCAATTATTGCATCTTTTGAATAAAAACCCGATAAGAATGGAAAGCCAGTCAAAGCTAAGGTTCCAATCAACATTAATGCATAAGTGTACGGAAGTTTTTTTCTAACACCACCCATATTTCTAATATCCTGCTCATCTTTAAATGCATGGATTACAGAACCTGAGCCTAAAAATAATAAAGCTTTAAAGAAAGCATGGGTGAAAAGATGAAACATTGCTACATGATAGGCTCCAACTCCGGCAGCGAAAAACATATACCCTAATTGACTGCAAGTAGAGTAAGCAATAATTTTTTTTATATCGTTCTGAACTAAGGCAACTGATGCAGCAAAAATTGCTGTAATCATCCCTACTACGGTAACAATATTTAAAGCTGTTTGTGAATATTCAAATAGTGGGGAGCATCTTACGACCAAAAATACTCCTGCTGTAACCATTGTTGCAGCGTGTATTAGCGCAGAAACAGGTGTTGGTCCTTCCATTGCATCAGGCAACCAGGTATGTAATAAAAATTGAGCTGATTTACCCATCGCTCCAACAAATAAAAATATACAAATTAAAGTTATTAAAGTTATTTCTAGTCCAAAAAATAAAAGATTTTTTTCAGCAAATTGAGGAGCTAATTCAAAAACCTCTTTAAAATTTATTGTTCCAAAATAAAAAAAGATAAGAAAAATTCCAATAGCTAAACCAAAATCTCCTACTCTATTAACAATAAATGCTTTAATTGCAGCATTATTAGCAGACTCTTTTTTATACCAAAATCCGATTAATAAGTATGAGCAAAGACCAACTCCTTCCCAACCAAAAAATAATTGCAAGAAATTATCGGACACAACAAGTACTAACATCGAGAAAGTAAACAGTGATAAGTAAGACATAAATCTAGGTTTGTGAGGATCATGACTCATGTACCCTATGGAATAAATATGAACTAATGCTGAAACAAAAGTCACAACAACAAGCATTACCGAACTAAGTGGGTCTATATTTATTGACCAATTAGCAACAAAATTTCCTGAGCTTATCCATTCGAATATTTTGATATTTTCATAAGCATTTTTTTGAATTCCATTCCAAAATAAGATTATAGATAAAATACTTGATATACTTACGAATAAACTGGTCGTAATTTCAGAAAAATATTTTACTAGTTCTTTTCCTAAATACCCTATGATTGAGCCAACTAATGGAAGAAAAATTATTGCGTATTCCATTTATCCTTTCATTCCATGTATATCTTCAACTCTAATAGAGCCTTTATTTCTATAGTAAATAACAATGATAGCTAAACCTATTGCTGCCTCTGCAGCGGCTACAGTCAAAATTAACATTGTAAATATTTGACCAACTATATCTCCAGAAAAAATAGAAAATGATATTAAATTTATGTTTACAGCAAGTAGAATTAATTCAATTGACATTAAGATCACAATTACATTTTTTCTATTTAAAAAAATACCTATGACTCCTAAAAAAAAGATAATAGCTCCTAATGTTAGATAATGTCCTAAGCCAATCTCAAGCATCTATTTTTACTCCTTTATTTGACTCAACTTCTTTTAATTCAACTGCAGTGGATGGACTTCTTGAAATTTGAGTAAAATAACTTTGTTTTTTTACTCCTTTTCTTTGCCTAAAAGTTAAGAGAATGGCGCCAATCATGGATAGTAAAAGTATCACTCCAGCTAATTGGAAAAATAAAACATAATCAGTATACATTACCAAGCCTAATTGATGAGTATTAGAAATATTAGAAAAATTTAAAGTGCTGCTAGACATAAAATTACTTTTATATTTCCACCCACCAACAACAACTAATAATTGTAATAGTATTAAAACACTTACAATTAACCCTGCCGGAATATGAGTAGATTTTTTTCCAATAAACCAAGATTGTTTTTGTTCTGCAACATTCAGCATCATTACGACAAACAAAAATAATACCGCTACAGCTCCAACATAAACGATTAGGATAATCATTCCTAAAAATTCAGCTCCAACCATAATAAATAGACATCCAACTGATATAAAATCTAAAATTAAAAAAAAAACTGAATTAACAGTATTTCTTGATGTAATCACCATTAATGATGAAAAAATTGCAATAATTGAAAAGAAATAAAAAAAAATAGTGTGGGCTAACATTTATTTATAAGGTTTATCTAGTTTAATATTTTTGGCCAAAACAGTCTCCCATCTATCACCGTTGTCTAATAATTTTTCTTTATTATAGTAAAGTTCTTCTCTGGTTTCTGTTGCAAATTCAAAATTTGGTCCTTGCACTATTGCATCTACTGGACAGGATTCTTGGCACAAACCACAATAAATACATTTCAACATATCAATATCGTACCTAGTAGTTTTCCTGCTTCCATCTTTTCTTTCTTGGGACTCGATAGTGATAGCCTGAGCTGGACAAACTGCTTCGCAAAGTTTGCAAGCGATACATCTTTCTTCTCCGCTAGGATATCTTCTTAGTGCGTGTTCTCCTCTCATACGAGGACTTATTGGGCCTTTTTCAAAAGGGTAATTAATCGTTTTTGATTTTCTGAATAATTCTTTAATCGCCATTATTAGGGCTCTGATAAATTCAATAAGAAAAATAGTTTTCAAAATTCTACTTAGATTCATGAGAAATTTCCTTTAGGTAACTTATCAAAGTAAAATAAAAAACTTGCAGTTAAAACTAAGTATATTAGAGAGAAAGGTAAGAATATTTTCCACCCTAGTCTCATTAGTTGGTCGTACCTATATCTAGGTACAATAGCTTTAATAAGTGCAAATAAAAAAAATAAAAATAAAATTTTTGTAACCATCCAAATTGGTGCTGGAATTAAATTAATTGGATAAATATCAATAATAGGCAACCAACCGCCTAAAAATAAAATAGCCCCCATTGCACACATCAGCAATATATTTGCATACTCTCCAAGCCAAAACATTGCATACATCATTCCAGAATATTCTGTTTGATAACCAGAAACCAGCTCTGCTTCAGCTTCAGGTAAATCAAAAGGAGGTCTGTTTGTTTCAGCAAGAGAAGAAATAAAAAAAATTACAAACATTGGAAAAAGAGGAATTACGAACCATAGCTCGCTTTGTGCTAAAACAATGTCTTTTAAGTTTAATGATCCAACGCATAGAAGTACATTAATTATAATAATTCCAATCGATACTTCATAGGAAACCATTTGAGCTGCAGATCTAATAGCTCCTAAAAAAGGGTATTTCGAATTTGATGCCCAACCTCCCATAATTATTCCATAAACACTTAAAGATGAAATCGCAAATATATATAATATACCTACATTGATGTTAGCTAAAATCATTTCATTGCTAAACGGTATAACTGCCCATCCTAATAAAGCTAATGTGAGAGTAACTATTGGCGCTAAGATAAATATAATTTTGTTTGCGCTTGCAGGAATAA
>MDTC01046177.1_pt1 | contig 10803 bp, 12 predicted proteins | sample 811181 | NCBI WGS metagenome assembly MDTC01 (sample SAMN05326644, study PRJNA326480) | marine metagenome | isolation source: seawater | place: Pacific Ocean: North | collected 2011 | reverse complement strand
TTCGGCGACCCCGTCGTCCCCGAGCGCCTCCGCGACTACTCCGAGCACCACGCCATGACCTGTGCGCACAGACCAGTATTAGAACACCCTAGCCCGGCGAAAACGCCAAGCGTCACAACGCTGACACTCGCGCGCCTCTGTCGTGCGCAGACCACTTCCCCGGTGCGCCGACGAATGCGCGACTCAAAACCCCACGCAACCCGCACACTCCCTTTCACCATTCCCACACCATCCCGTTTCCTAACCCTAACCCTAACCCTAACGTTCCAAAGATGCATACTACGGTCAGAACAAGTGCGTGCTAAATCGAGCTTTAACCCAACACACCCTGCACACAAAACCCTGCACACAAAACACCCGGGAGACAATAAAGACTTCGGCACATCGACGAGAGATCGTTCACAACCAACACACCTGACGTTTCGTTTGCTTCCAACACGCAGTAAGATCCGTGAGACGCTCAACAACCTGATCCTCAAGGTAAAACGTTTCTAGCCCTCGTACACCGTCACACCCTCAATGCGCGCTTTTGCTCACCTTTCCACGTTTGTGCTTCGCGCAGTCCCCCCAGGAGTGGCACACCCAAGTCGCCCTGCCCTTCGTCCTGATCGTCGGCACGACCGTCGAGTGGGATGAGTGAGTGCCGTTCCTCGCAACACTTGCGCCCGTGAGACCACATTCGTCTTCTCACCACGCCACTTGCCGTTCCCAGGATCCGCTTCGACGTCCGCCTTCTGCAGCGCGTGCCGGTACGCTGCCCATAGTCGAACCCTAGCTCACAATCACGCACAATCAACATCCCGACTCCAATTCTCACACGCGTTTTGTCCTGTGCGCAGTACGAGGGTGTATCGAGGATGAGCACGTCGCTTCGCCGTCGCCACCGCGATCGCGTGGTGCGTCGCGGCATTGGCCTGACGATTGAAAGCGATTTCTATGCCAGTACAAATTCCACTTGAATCAGCACACCCTTCCACTTAGTGCTTGTCGCTCACGATTCTGACACGTGTTGTGTGCGCGCAGCTGAGGCGGGACGCAAGCACTTCGCGGTGAGTATCGCCCAACCACTTTACACACTGTTCCCAATTGTCAAACCACTGACGCGTGCTTTTGTGTGTGTGCACAGGATCAACTTACGTCGATCCGCTACTGCGTCCAGGGTGCGTCTCCCCTTTCGATCTACACCTATTTGTCCCCTCCCGCATGTCACCACACTAACCCTGCCATTCTATTTTGTCCGCAGAAACCTGCAATTTTGATGCAATTTTTGCGGTGTGAATCTTCCCATCGAACCAATCACCATTGCTTCCTCTTTGCGTGATTCGTGCTAACATTATGTTTTTCTGTGCGCCCGCAGTACCTGACGTGCCAGAACTACGACTTCCGTTACGACGTGCGATCCCGCTCCCAAAGCAACACAGCACAACACACAGCCACTCTTTTGCCTTTGCCCTCACCATACTGTTTGTTCGTTCGCAGCTCCAGAAGGGACTCCGCCCCCGCCGCTCGGTGCGCACCAATCCTAATTTAACCCTAACCCTAGCACCCTAACCCTAGCACCCTAACCCTAACCCTAACCCTAACCCTAACCAGGTACGCACTGCCATGGCCAAGGAGATCAACATGTACGCCACTGTGCAGAAGGACGAGCTGGGACTGGACAAGGCCGTCGAGGACGTCAAGTATGCGATGTCGCGTTACTCTGTCACGTAAGCCCACTCGTTGGCCCTGCGCACTCGCATTGCCCTTGCCGATTTTGCAGACGCATTTCTTTGTCTTGACAGGCCCAATATGCTCATCGTTCCGCCCCAAATCGGCCTTTATATGTCGTTGGCACCGGAGAAAAAGCTAACCTACCCTCTGGGCGGCCCGGCGGCGCAAGCGGCTTTCGAGGCCGGCCTCAAGGGCTTCGAGACAAGCGCCTTCCGCGGTCTGGGAGTAATGACTTCCACACCGGTATGCCACGCGCCCTCACCCTTTCATGTTGCACGCACACTCCATGCGCACACGCTCGGACTTCTTTGGGAGTATGTCGTTCCAAGAGGTTGGCCAGCATTCTTTGAGCTCGACGAGCTTGCGCTTCTTTGGAAACTTGGTCCGCATCGAGCAATTGCCTCCCTCGCCGGTCGCCCATTGGGGAAACAAGTTCGCCTTCTTCCAGCACCTCTTGATGTCCTCTTCTTTCTCGAAGTCGTAGTGTGCCTTGGCAATTCGGTGACCAATGTTCCAGCCGGTGTGGGAGTGGTTGCTCCAATCCATTCCGGGCTCGAACATCGACTCGAAGTGCTCCTTGGCGTCGTCGTTGCTGGAGAACTCGGTGTACTTCTCCATCTTGCCGGAGAAGTGCTTTTGACGACCCGGTGCAGCATCACTCAGTGCTACATGGATGTAGTGAACGAGCTTTGCACCTGGCGTGTCTTTCATCTTCTTGTACTCGCGCTTCTTGGACTCCTTGTACGAGTCGCTCGACCTGTACCTCTTGTATGAGTCGGTCTTGCGCGTTTCGCGCATGTCCGCCGCGCGGATGGCACGCCTTGGGGCAGACTTCCAGGTCGTCTCGATGTACTCAGCACGCGTTTCAGACTCTAAGTACTTCTTGCGAGCTGCTCTGTACTTCTCCTCGCTGTTTGTTCGGTACTTGGCGCCTCTCTTGGCGACCTTGGATCGACACGACGAACACACCTTTGACGTTCGGGTCATGTTCTTGGTTACTATCTGGAAGTCCGGCGCCGACTTGGGACGTTTGCATTTCTGGCACTGTGGCATGGCGGTCGACTTTCTGCTTCTGCACAAACATGCCATTTGACACGCACACGCATGGCCACACATGCCCCGGCGCCGCATGCTAACCCGGCGCCGCTCCTCTCCCTGTGCGCAGTACGAGGTCTCCGATGACCAGGATTCCGTGCAGATGCTCCAGCGTTCGACGCAGGTTGGCGAGTTCTACCGCATGTGCCCCCCGCCCGTCTTCCCGTCGGAGAAACTGCTTCCTGCTTCGTACATGGACATCATGTGCGCCTGGTCTAAGAATTCCCACCGCGTGTTCCCTCCGTAACTTGTCGCTCGCGCGCCTCGCAGGATCTACGACGAGGAGTCGGACCGCCACGTCCACATCACCTTCGAGCAGGCCATGTTTGCCACCGGTTACGGCGGCGTAGGTGGTCCGACCATCGACGTCTTCAAGCTGGGAAAACTGGACGCTGCTGATGTTACTCTTTGGAAGGCTCACGCCGCGAAGGCGACCCCCGCATATACTGCCCAAAATGTCGATGAGCTTATCTCCAAAGCAACAAATGTCGATCCGAGCGGTGCTGACGAGGAGAGCCGCTGCAAGGAGGTGGCCCAGAAGCTGATCGAGATGGTCGGTAAGGGAGTCTGGGTGCCGCTCGAGATCTGCATCGCGCGCCCCTTCATCGAGCACCTCATGCTTTCCGCGGTCGTCGCCGTCGCTGGGCGTGATACCGGCGCGACGCTGTTCGGCCCCGCGGACATGTGCGCAACCTGGAACTCAAACCCGAACTCATACTCCATGCCATTCCGTTCTCAAATCTGACACGACACGCATTTGTTACCGCAGGCAAATCTCCGCCAACACCTCCGTAAAGACCATTGAGGATTGTTTGCAACCCCTAACCCTCACCCTAACCCTCACCCTAACCCTCACCCTAACCCTAACCCTAACGCTAACCCTAACCCCAACCAGGGCCACTACACGTGCCACACCAAGTCGGTCATCACCAAGCCGGAGAACGTATTCGTAATGCGTGACATTATGTGCTCGGGTTACGTTGCCGGTGCAAACACCGGCTTCTTTGGAGCAAAGGGGGAAGAGGCTTTCGCGTCTTCACTCAAGGGCCCCGTTTCCAGCGATGCAGTGAAGCTGGACATCAGCTCTCGCTTGTCGTTCGACGACGAGGAGCGCGGAGAGTATCAATCCATGCTTGCATTTGCCTGTGGCTACGGAGACGGCGCAAAGCGCGACCAAGTGATTTCGATTACCGATCGTCTGCTGCCATGGGAAGTGCACGGTTCTGATACTGCCAAGACCTACTTCCCGGGCGGGCCGGACAACTACAGGGCTTACCGTAAGGCGTGGGAGCTGCACACTCTCCATTTCGGTGAGGATGTCCGTGCCGCGGAGAACATGGAGTTTATTTCCCAAGGCTCCTCAAACAATGGACTATGTTTCATTGGGCCTCATCGCAAGTACAATCCTTACTCCAATCTCTACCACGAGCTCATCCCGGGCCAGGGCCACTTTGGTCCCGTAAGCAATGCACACAGAACCATTACCCTGACCAAGATCACAAATACACAAGCTAACGTGTTCCGCCCGTGCGCACTTGGCAGGATGCGATCCCAGGAGATGCACGTTGGCGTCGTGGAGAGGCGGTATCGCTCAAAGCGTCCAGGGATTCCATGGTGTCGCTCGAGGTTGCGGCGCACTCGCAGATGTACCTTACCAAGAAACCTTAAGCTGGCTACATTTTCAACGAAGAAGAATCCGTGCAGAAGTTGCGCGTTGCAAACGGTTTATTGCAAAAGAAAGTGTTAATTGAGAGAGATTGTAGTGGGTCGGGTCTTAAGTGTCATTTTGTAACAACCATATTCTCAAAAACCATCTTCCCTGTACGCGTCAAGGTCGCTTTTCCTCCCTTTTCCTCCTGGTGCTGCCAAGTGCATTTGCGTACGTTCTTGCCAGTAGAGCGCAATCGGGCGTACTCTAACTACGTTTGCTAGGCGTCGCCACCGGCGTAACGCCGGTGAGCGCAGCACCAGCAACATTTCGCGACAGCACTCCAAACCGTGGCGATTAGTCGCTTTGACGACGCGAGGATCGACAGAGCGCCCGCATAATGACAAGTGTCCTTTGAACGAAGAGTGCCACTGGTATTTCTCTCCGTACATTCTTGGATGCATGTCGTCTACGCGCCAGAACGTTTTTAGGGTCACTATTGCGTGGTCCTTAAATGCGTCTGGCTTGTCTACGTGTGTTTTATCAACTCGCATGAACCGAGAGAATCCGGGATCGGTCGGTGGGAATAATGATAGCTGCAAGTTCTTGTGCAGTGGGTAGCTGTTTGCGATTTCTACGATTCCCAAGGAGTGAAATCTGCTGTTGGGCCAGTGTACATGTTCGGGGCGGGCCTCCCGGTGCGCGTACAATTCGATCATCCATCCATGCCTAAGTAACGAGTCCACTATTCGTATTCTTCCTAAGACGTCGTTTTCGTCATTGGAGTTGATCACGTCTTGCGCTTGCTGTGAACCTATCATGAGAAGTAGAGTCTATCTGCCAGGCAATGGCACGCGGCGCCGATTTGTGGTTAATGACCGACACCGTGTCGGCGCCGTGTCGGCGCCGTGTCGGCGCCGTGTCGGCGCCGTGTCGGCGCCGAATATCGTGATAGGAATTACAGTGTCTTAAAAACACACAAACGTAATTATAAAAAAAATTATGTCATTCACTTGGCTTATAAGTCAATGTTTAGAGCTTGGAGAAGGTGGTCCCGAAGACGTGGAGGTATTTGTAACTCCAAAAATGTGATGGTTTGCAATGCGATTTGCGCATTTTGACGACATTGAATGAACGGGTGGCTTAGGGCGGTGGTATATCGCTGGAGGAAGCATGCGCTTGATGTCTTGTCCGAGTCCATCGTTTCCTGAAGCCTTGAGAAGATCGTCAAGGCAGCTCAGTTTTGCTTCCATCTGCTCTCGCGATCCAAACGAGTGTCCTGGAAACTTGCGTACCACACCGCTTTGTCTCTGTTTTTCAGTCTTTCGCATCTCCATTTCTGCATTTGGGTTGATTTCTGGCATTGCGGTTGAATCACCCTGAGCGCGAATGCAAACATTGTGCATGTTTTGAAACGACAATCTGTTGCGTCCCTCAACCGTATCAGTGACCCAGCCGTTGTTATGCTGCGACCAGACTTGCTGTACAAGTGCTATCGTCCAAAGCGCAGGGGATCCCGTCTGCAAACACCGCGAGTGTGGTGTTCTAGTTGCTTGGAACGCTGCGGCTTGACAAAGGTCATCCACTTCGCACGCTTGGTCTTCTGTGAGAATGCACAATCTTTCATGTTGATCTCCCCGAATGAAAAGATTAGTGAATCTTCTAACTTGGTGAATGCGGCGCGAAGCCCACTGCTGATCACGGTCCCTGTCCCTGTGCTTGACGCACGCGCCTTTTCCCGAAAGTTGTCTGTCGTCTTTTTCGGCTTCCCGCTGTGCGCTCTTGATGCACTTTTCTCTCAGTATCTCATCCTTTGAACGCGGGGGAAGTCGCTTTTTAGTTATTGGCACACCTCCTACGCGTTTGTGCGCAAGTGGCGCTGATAAAGGAGCACTGTTTTTCTTTTCCGTATCTTGGAGAGCACTTGTAATCGCAAATCGCCTACGCGGCTTTGGCGTGCTTATTTGTCCGTTGCAAGAAGAACTACCCGAGGACGTCAAGACTGTCGCTAGATCTGTCATGTTTTCAAAAGCACTTGATACTGTTGCGTTCGTAGTAAGTCGATCTGTCATACTTTATTTTGATGTACAAGATGCTCTGACCAACACGTTGTATGGTTGCACATCTGGCGCCGATCCTGTGACCGGCGCCGACACCGGCGCCGGTGTCGGCGCCGGTGTCGGCGCCGATGTCGGCGCCGACACCGGCGCCACTATCCTCGACCATTGAAGGCAAGACCAAACCGTTCTAAGAAGCGTGTTGCTGGCACCGGCCTCGGCGGCGGCCGTGGCGGTGACCACTAGCTCTAACGGTGGTCTGAAAGATGCCGAACAAAATGATTTCGTCACTGTTGACAACGTGTCCGTTGTTTAAGAACCACGGTAAGCAACAAGGTGCAGATAGAAAAGTTTACGGTGGCAAGACACATCCGACAGGATGCGGTTACAGCAACAAACTGTATCACCCTTGCGATTACGTCGAGCCGATCATTGATAGCATGAGACGTCTGAACAAGATCCCGTTTGACACGGTGCAGAGATTTCTTCGTAAGAAAGCGTCAACGTCTGTGAGGCCACCCTCTCCAGTATGTCAACACGTCGAATACGATGTGGACAATGAGGGCTTCCGTGTTTGCAAGCATTGCAATGTTGTTTTTGCGCGCAACGATTTGCAGCCAGACTACAAGGAAATTCATTCTACCGAAAACAGCAATGCTCGTGCTGACGTTCCAAAGGAGTCAAGGCGCGACAAATTTGCGTCCTCGCCTGTGCGCGATGTGGGCTCAACAGTTTCAGAAAGTGTGAAGAAATCTATGGATCTTGGGTACTCTACTGAAGCGACGAAAAAGACGAACACGGAACTTTCAAAGGCTGAAAACAAGAAGCTGACAAACGTTCATGTTAAACTCAACGACTTGTTGATTACTGTATCGCCTGTACACGATTTGATCAGGAGGCACATTGTCATCACAGCCGATTTTATTTTCCGAAAGGGGGTGCGCCATGCAAGAATATGCGGTCTTCATGATTGTCAGCGATCTCTTATTAAACGACCACCAATCACCATAGCTCACAGCTGTTTTCTGTACGCAGTGGAAGAGCTCTCGACAGGATCTACTATTTTGAATGGCGTCACAAAACAAGAAATAACCAACATTCACTCCAAACTCAAGAATTCAAGATACATGCATTCGTGCAACACGTCGCAAAATCAGGTTTGCTGTGCTGTGATTAAGGTTTTGGCCCAAGAAGATGTTGAGCAGGCATGCAGCGTCATACAAGAAATGGCCGAGCCGGTTTCTCGAAGCCCCAAGTCCACAAAGTCACTTCCCCAACGCGATGCGGGAGTCTCGCCCGTGATCCTGCGCGTGCGCGAGGAAGTTGCTGAGCTCACCCAGAAGTTCGACTTTGAACCGTCCGTGCACAAGGCAGCAATATTTTCGCTGACCGTCCCCCGAATTTGCCAAGCAGTGAAGTACAATCAAGAAAAGCGAAAGGGTGTTGGGTGCACGCAAAGCGCTTACGTACTCTTGAAAAGTCTGCAAGACGAGAAGGACTCCAAATCTGGCTCCTCGTCTACTTGCACTGCGCTCCACGACTCGTCATACACGAGATCAATTGTGCAGATGAATGGAGATGAGGTAAAAAACCTCGTAACCGCAATGCGTGGTCTTTTTACGACAAAGGTTCAAGACGTGCTCAACGATGAACGATCCCAAGAAGACGATTCCTTGTACTCGTAAAGGCGGACATCTGAACTGTCTGACCGCGATGCGGTGGTCCCACTTGCGAGCCTCAAGAATCTCAATGTGGTGTATTGTGATGCGACTTTAGATGTCGCAAAGTGTTATTTCTAGCGATGATTCAAACTCGCTAATTGGTGTGTTGGTATATATTTATAAAAGCTTAATGCTTTCAGTGAATGAGTCTAAGGCCAGTAAAGGCCTCCATGCAGCTGAATGCAATGGCACGAGAAATGAACTCACAGTATAATGAAGATGATAAAAACATCGACTTTTCTGCAGCGGGTCTTTATCTTCCAGCGGCACAGACAGTATTTGCGACAGTTGTATCATCTATTGTCTCTATACTGGCCTGTTGGCTTTTCCCAATCGGTTCTATATCAGCCGTTAGAACACTTGCACTTACTGTTAGTGCTGGAGTGCTGGTGATACGCCGACCATTGAAGATTGGCAACACTAAGGGCGTTAACACTATCTTCAGCGCACTGAGACCATGCTGCTTTCTTTACGTCTTGTGCTTAGTACTGGAACAACTTGTACACACGTGCGTGAGCGAGGAGTCCACCTACGAAGCGGGATACTGGCGACGCATAATATATCACACCAGCATGACCGTGCTAATTTTTGCAGCATTCTTACGATCTAAGAGTCCTCGATCCGAAGACAGCGATGTGCCATTCTTTGTCTCTGTTGTGGCATTGTTGATCATAGCATTACTTCCCCCTCCCGCAATCGCTTTGAGTGGTCCGTTATGCTCACCTCCAACCCTTGTTGGAGCAGGAGAGCGTATTCTCAGGGCCTTCTTTTTCAGTTGCGTCTACGTAGTCTTGGTCTACAGCTCAGCGCCGATTTCCAATAACTTGGCTGACACGGTAGTGTGTGTTATGAGATCGGCTACGGCAAGCGCTTGGATTCTGGGCTCTGTAATTTATGCAATGCCGCTGGCCGCATTGCAGATCTGTGTCATCATCTACTTTAGTTTCCAGAAATCGTCGACAGAATATGAGGGAGTATCGGATGTAGAACACGGACATCACACGGACTTGTCTTCGAGATTATCACCGACTGTGTCCACCTCTGCCGCGATTGATGATCACAGTGACATCGTTGCTGCAGCCGCTGCATTGACAAGAAAACCACACACTGTTCCTGATGGTTTGGGTAGCGGAAGTACACTAAGTTTCAAACTCAGCTTACCTGCACACATGACTGAACAGCAGCAGCAACACATCACAGATATAGCCACTAATTTTTAGTGCTGTTATATATATGTGTGTTCGCGTTGACACGCCTGTGTTTGTAGCACTTAGTCCTCTTCAACAATTGCGTCGCCGATTGCAAGCTTGCGCGCGCGTTCGATGGCCGCATCCAAATCGAGTTGTTTCTGCTTACACTTAGCCTTCTTTGCATCCTGAACTGCCCGCAACGAGGCCGCCTTGGTTGACACGCGCTTGGCCTTGTCTCCCGCGTCCAGTGCCTCATCAGCCCACTTTACCGGACCGTGTTTGTGAGACTGGCCTGGCAATGTGAACGCACGTTCTGGCTTTTCGACGAGTGTGGCGCGTAACTCTCGATGAGCATGCGCTTCAGCCTTGTTTTTCACCGTTGCTTCTCTGTCAGCACGGTCCTGAAGGATGATGAGACGGACAAGACGCTTCCACCGAGAGTACATGTTCACATTCTGCCTTTGAACGGCCTTCGTGTGCTTGTTCATTTCCTTTAAAGTGTTGTCGGCATCTTTCCAAAAGGAATGTGCGCCAGCGAGTGCCACCTTTAGGTGCTTTTCAAAAAGCTTTGGGTAAATGCACTCCTTGCCGAATCCTCTGGGCATCATTGTAGAGTTGGTAAAGGTTAGGTATACCTCGCGATTATCTTTACACCAATAAGCAAGAGACTGGGCCATTTTGAAGTAGTTTATGGTAGTGTAGTTGTCTTTTGGAGTCAGTCCAAAGAGATGAAGCCGTGCTACAAACTCACGTATGTCGTCGACAAAATTGAGTATTGTCGACGAAAAATTGTGAGTATTGTCGACGAAAAATTGAGTTTCCGACTCACTGATGTCGGAAAAGTTTAACATGATGTTTTGAATCAAATCTTCTCGAAAGTAAGCGTCTCTTAAAGCTTGACGTTGTATATTCTCAATTGAATATCTGTACTTGTGAGTTTTGACGGTATCTCCGTCCCCGCCCCTGTCTTCCAGGTAAGCCACGATCTTCGCGCGCGTGATACATCTATAGGATGCGCGTTCATACTTTTCTTTCAAGGAATCCCTGCGCTTCCTTGACTGCTTGTACATGATGTTCAACATAATGACGCATGTGGCACGACTCCAGCGCTCCCGACTTATTTTACTCCTCATTTGCGCATCACCATTTCTAAAGTCGTCGTGGATTTTTTTTAAAACGCGCGACTTTTCCTGATCACATTGGCGAATCTGCTTGGCTTGTTTTTGGAATAACGCGGACTTGTGCCATGTGCTTCTGTTCCGAGTGACGTTGATAGTTAACTCGGGTGCCATCGCCGGCTCCAATTTATTAGCTGCGCCGTGTGTCGGCGCCGAGTACCGGCGCCGAGTACCGGCGCCGAGTACCGGCGCCGAGTACCG
>MDTC01259436.1_pt1 | contig 10804 bp, 19 predicted proteins | sample 811181 | NCBI WGS metagenome assembly MDTC01 (sample SAMN05326644, study PRJNA326480) | marine metagenome | isolation source: seawater | place: Pacific Ocean: North | collected 2011 | reverse complement strand
GGTAAGACTTTAAACTGCCTATATCGTATAATAGCAGGTGGGTAGCTCCCACCCCTAGCACCAACCGAAGGTGTGGCACCGCACACGGTGTCCGAATAAGTCGCGGTTGAAAAAATGACAAGGGTGCGATATGGAGAATAGGCGATGAGCAATAATAGAAGATTCCAGGGGAATTGGTCTGTGTAAATGGGGATTATGGGAGTCAAGATGTTAATCACAGTAATATGCGATGGAAGGGGCATATTACAACGGAGAATAGGCGATAGCCGCATAGGAGAATTGGGGATTGACCAATAATACAAAAGGCCTAGAGAGATGTTACTTTTCACACTAAAAATAATATCTTACACCTCTCACTTACCTAGTATTAACCAGCCATAGCCGGTTGCGAGTAGCCCTAATTGTGGGGGCAAAAGAGAAGTTCGACTCTTCTCTATGGCATAAGGTAGGCATTACCAAGATAACATATGTTCAAATTATCCCGTCAATCCTACGACGTTAAACGGTAGTCCTTAGCACGACTTTAAACCTGCTACGTCATAAAGAGATCTGACGTTAAACTCAATCATAGCGTGGGCGCTTCATATAGGTTCAATTCCTATTTATGATTACTCTTTGGGGTTGAGGGTTCAACCTCCATTATATATTTAATATTGAAAGATATTATTACAACGTAGTAGAATTGGTATATAATGGCCGGTATAGCGGTGGTACATGGCGATAGCAAGCCCATTCCGCAACGGTAAAAAAATACAATAATCGTAAAGCCAATGCAATTAACCCGGAGATAGAGGTCGTGAGTATTTTTTAATTCAAAAAATATACAACACTTTTTTATTCAGTTCTTTATCACAATCTATACATATCATCAATCCTTTACCACCATTATACATGGTTTGACTTAAATTATAATAACATATACGAGATTTATTACAACAATCACATAATCCAAATCTTTGGTTTTTCTTTTTATCTATTAATTTTTTTATTTCATCGTCTAATTTAGAAATATCATCATCCATAAAACATCCACAAAAAATATTTCCCATTTATATATATATATATTATGACGGATAAAGATAAAAAAAAAACTTCTTATTTAGATTTTATGATTAAATTTAATGTTATTGGTGTTGCTATGGGTATTATTATTGGTGACAACCTTAAAGACATCGCTAAAGCTCTTATTAGTGGTTTGCTTATGCCTTTTGTTAAACCTATCATTCAAAAAATTACACCGGATGGTGGTTTAAATTTTTCTGTTTATCCTCCTGATGATGAAGGTAAAGGTGGTATTGAACTTAAACTTGATAAACTGTTAACTTCAGTATTACAATTCTCTTGTTTATCTATTGTTATTTTTGGACTACTGCAACTTGGTTTAAAGATTAAAAAATCTAAAAAATGGGTTGTTGTTAAAAATTGGGACGACATGATCACTTCCCTCAAAAAAACATAATATTAATTTCTCAATAATTTATATTATGGAACAATTTTTACAATTCACTGGACCCGCAATTATTTTAATATATTTGATTGTTGGAGCCAACTATATCGCTGATATTTTTGGATGTCAATTTCAAAATTTACTTACTAAAAGCACCATCACTAAACATATTTTAGCATTTTTAACTATGCTTTTCTTTGTTGTTCAAACTACTGATTGGAGTGAGGAATATTCTTTTCATAATTTGTTGGGATATTCATTTTCTTATTATTTTATATTCGCTCTTACTACTAGAATTCCATACAAATTTTTAATTCCTGTATTATTTATATTTACTATACTATATGGTATTAATATCTATAAAGATACATTAGTCAAAGGTAATGATGCAGGTCAATACCCACTTGATGAAGTTAGAAATATTTACATTCTTCAAGATATTTATAAATATCAACAAATGTTTCTCAACTTTGGTTTACTTATCATCTTTTTAGGGTTTATTATTTATTTTAAAAATAAACAAGCTTTTCTAGGTAGAAAATTCTCTCTATCTAAGTTCTTTTCTGTTACTCAAAAATGTAAACATAATAATGATGAATCTGTTAATATTAAAAAATCTATACAAAATTTATTTAAATAACTATAATCTTAACAAATATGTTATACACCTATGATTTAACATATATGTATAATCTCCATCCCCTTTTAATATATGTTCTGGTTTAAATTTCATATTCTTATTTTTATTTTTTGATTCATCGTCTCTTTCTTTACATATTTCTTTCGCTTCTTTTAATCTATATATATATTCCAAGTCTGGATTAAAATCGAATCTTGATGGTAATTGTTCTTTATGAGATAAATCTATACCATAACCTCCTGAATCTAAACATATCCATTTTATCGCCCAATCTCGACTTATTTCTTTCAATATCTTTTCTGTAAAATATTCTTTATATGTTCCATCATATTCATATATTTTTCGTATTATATCTATTGGTAGATTATACATTTTATTAAACTCACATTTTTTTTTATTAATTATAATTTATTTTTGTTTATAATTAATATAATGAGTATCCCTTTCCAGTTTATTTTTGAAATGCCGCCAAAAGTTTTGTTATTCTTTTTTGTAAGCACTCTAACATCTGTTCTTCTTATATTTGCTGAAGCTATTGTTTCCTATAATATTGGTGCTCACGGTCATTTAGCTATTACTTTCCCACCTTTTAATAAATTAAAACTTATTGCTCTTAATGTAGCAATCTTTTATGCTATTGGTAGTGTTGTTGGCATGTTAACACAAAAACTTACTTATTTAGATTAACAACCTAATAATCTACGACATATTGTTCCTTTATGAGCTTCACCTCTATTTAATATTACTTTAAAATGACCTCCACACATTTTCCCCCAAATATATCCAAAAATACTACAATATAATAATGTAAATTGCCAATATTTATCAAATACAAATTCTCCTCGCCATATTTCCTTTATGATATCTCTTGAATAAGGCGGTATATTATATACTGTTAAATCTACTATTCCTCTTAGCACTATTGAAATCAATAATGTTATAAATAATATCCCATACTCTCTACGTCCATATATTCTCATTTCCATAATATATCGACAATCCTTTAAGTATATTACACTATTTTATTCCCTTCTAATATACTCCTCCCCATCTTCCCATCAACTGCACCGCATGTTTAGCACCTTCCTCATAATACCATTTCTTTTTATTCATATCCCAACGTGCTCCCATCTTCTTCGCCTCATCCTTCTCATCATATGGAACCTTCAAATATATTCTTTTCTTTCTTCCTTTTCCCCCTTTACTCATTTTATTATAATTTATACCTATCGATTCATTCGCTAGTCTATCCGCATTATCATTTCCTATCGAATGTATATCCTGCAATCCCGTATGTGCTCGTATGTGTATAAAATTTAAATTTTTATAGTCTTTACAAAAACAATAAGCTACTTGAACTATCTCCAAGTTTGGAATCGGTTTGTTTTTTTGATTTGGATTTATCCAATTGTTTTTATAACATTTTTCACCATAACTTGTACAACATCTTATTGCATATCGCGAATCACTATATATATTCACCCTCTCACCATTTATTATTTCTTCTTTCAATATAGTCAACGCTTTTATTATTGCTAATAACTCTGCTACATTATTTGTTTGTAATCCATTATATGTTTCGCTTATATTTCTCGAATCATTCTCTCCAAAATATACACCATATCCTGCTCTCGCATATGGTTTCCCGTTATTTACACAAGCTCCATCTGTATATACATTCGTCTCTCTCAATCCCTCTTTTTTCTTTGATACTCCTCTTCTTATTACAAAATTATCCATCTTAATATATTATTATAAATTACATTTAAGTTTATTACACACACTATAATCTACTCTATAAATTACATGAAAATGTCTTATTCTTAATATTGATCTCTTTTCTATTTTATTTTCAAAAAAATATAATATTTTATTTTTTTTGTATCGTTTCTTACATACATCTCTTATCATTTCTTCATCCCATCTTTTCTCTACATTTGGATTTATCCATATACAATCATGTTTTATATCTCTCTCCTTCCATTTATATGGAAAAGCATTTTTTTTTATTACTATTGATTCATGTTTGTTAAACAATCTTATTTTTAATAAAGATTGATAATCTCCATATAATTCATTCGTCACATCTTTTCTTATTTTATAATTTATTGTATCATCTAATTCTCTACTTATTTCTTTTTCCAAGATTTCCATCATTTTCTTTATAGATTTATCAAATACTTTTTATATTTTCTTTGTACTTTATTTTTTGTACAAAGAAAATTATACACTATTATATAAAATTGATTCGCATTTTAAAACTATTCATTATCAATAAATATGTCAAATATATTACTACCCGAAGAAATCATTCATCTTATACTTTCTTATGCACCTGATTTTCGAGACAATTTAAAGAAGTGTCAGAAAGAATTATTATCTTATCATAGACCTTGTTATTATAAAAGAGTTCATTGTGGATTTAAACCAGGCATTTCTGATAGTCCCACATGGCACAATTTCTCAGCAAGAAATAATAGAATACCCATTCATTATAAAATAAATGAAGGTTTACATAAGACTATTCACTTAAATTTATATGCTATTGAAATCACACCCGAAAGAGAACCCAATTCTAGATTTTGGCATTCTCGCGATATGAATTTATATTATGGTTGGTCTAAAATCACTAATCCGTATTTTTGGAAAACTGTTGTTGAAGCTAATTTATTATGTGATACATTCACGCCAGGTCATTATTAAATCATTTTATATATATAATCATTAAACATAAATTAATCTACTACTTCCATATCCGCCACTAGTTTTCTCATCTTTTTCATTTGATCCAACATCATCATATAATAATTTACAGCATGTAATGGATCACTTTCTTTCCACGCTGTGTTCTTCTTTGAGCTTTTTCTACCCATTATACTTTGGTATTTGTTCCTAGCAAAAATATAAGCTGAAAAAAATACATTTGTTGGAGTATTCATCGCCAACTGTCCAGGTTTACTTCCTCTAAACAGCATCGCACTAGCCATAAATTCAAACGTTTTTATCTGATGATCTATTATTTTTAATGCTAAGTCTCTCTCTTCTGATGTTATACCCATTATCTCTTGTTGTTTTTTAAGCTGTTTTACTTCTTTTTCTATGCTTTCTACTGCTTTCTTCATAGCTTTTATATTCTGTTTTCTTTCTCCTTTTCGTAGTTCTTTCTCTGATTTTTTACCTTTTGCTCCTTCTATTAATACTTTTTCCCTTAAACCAAGTAAATTATCTAATAAACCTGAACTATGTAATATTAGTAATGAAATTAATATTATTATCACATATGTTTTATTCTTCATTATATATTTACCAAATTTCATATATAATGTACAAAGAAAATAGTTATTATTTCTCATAAACCAATAATATTTGATGAACCTTTGCTGTATACCCTAACCTCTTTGCTTGAGGCAACATTATCTTTATCTTTGTTTGTTTCTTTGCTGATAACACAACCTTATCAAATGGTTTCATTCCTAACTTCTCCATTATCTTTTCGGTTTGAAACACAAAATCATAATATTTATGATTCTTTCTCCAATCACCCAATACTATACAATATTTTGTTCCAGGTTTCGCCTTTTCTATCGTTCTATTCCAAACTAATTCATAATCTTTTAAAAAATTATCCCATCCTCTTATTCTATCTAACCCTTCTTTACTATGATATTTTTCCAAATTCCAATATGGTGGACAAGTTAATAAACCATCATGTTCTGGTATATCATCCCTCCTCGAGTCTCCAAGATTATTTACTACCCCAAAGTTCTCTTTCGCATATTCTATCGCTTTCTCTGATATATCATAACCAAAATACTTCTTTCCTGATTCACTCACTGCTTTATGTCTTTCCCCCCAACCCGCAAACGGGTCAAACACTTCTTTACTATCTCTTAAAAAATATTCACAACACCACTCCGCCACATCCACCATAAATGGACTATAGGTACTTCTATTTGATTTCTTCGCATGGTCTTGTTTCCCTCTTATTGTTGTTTTCCCACATTTAGCCACATCAAACACTGATACTGGTATATATTTATAATTCACGGCACTCTTTTTATAAAATTTCACTTTCTCTTCCTTTTTATCCATTATATTATCACATAATCTTTATTTTATTAAATTTGAACTTATTCCAAATACTTTATTCTTTATTTTTATCGTATCACTTGTTATCCTACCAAAAAATTCATGTAATGTTGATGTTAATATTAAATATAATGCTCCTGTAAATATTACACTCTTATCTACTTTACTTATATCTCTCTTTATAAAAGGATTAAAGTAATATAATAATACTAACCCTATATACATCTTTAAATAATATTCTGATTTTTCCAGGTATTCATTTGATTCTTCCCAAATTCCTAATTTATTTAAAGCAAAAAATACATACCAACTGTAAACTAATATTGTATACACATTCATATATTAATTATTAACAATTTAATATAATTAATATATTTAATATATTTAATGACCACCTCCTATATCTCCATCATCACCACCATCCAATTCCATCGTTAATTCAGAAGGTATTTTTATACTATTATCCTTACCATTCGTTGCGTCTACCAAATGTTTGATTCTCTTCTTTAAATTTGTCTGTGTAGACATTAATAATAAACCCATCGCTATTGTTGCTCCTACCAAACCCTCTCCATCTTTTGATTTATGGAATGGATTATATTCCTTCGTTAGTCTTAAAAGAAATGGTATAAATTTTGTTAGTTTTCTTATATAATACACTGCTACTATCACAACTATCAATTGTATCATTCCTTTTATTGATGCAGTCAATATATCTTCCTTGTCGGCTCCAACAAATAAATTATCTATACCTAAACCCGCAAAAAAACAAAATATTGATGTTATAACCGCATCTTGCGACATATGTAATATCTTTTGAACTCTTATCATGTTGAATTCTGTTAAACTCCCCATTAAATGACTGTAGTTTGGTAATTTTATCATTATATATATATATATGTTAAATAAATTTTTATCCAATACTGATAATGGAGATTCTATCGTTGGGAGGTCCATGTCTCTTTTTTTACTATTTCTTGCTGTTTCTGGTAATTTCGTCGCTGAAACTTTAGGATGCAAACTTCAAAACTTACTTTCTAATAATATGTTTGCTAAGCATGTTGTTATCTTCTTTATGATCTATTTTACTTTAAATTATTCTAAACAAGAAAATCCACATCCTTTTGATTCTCTTAAATCTACATGTTTACTTTACTTTTTCTTTGTACTATTTGGTAGAGTTCCTTTATCTGTATTTATCATTACTACCACATTATTAGTCATCACATATGTTTTAAATAATTATCGCGATCATTATAAATCCCTTAATGAAAAACAAGAAAACGACAAATTCACTCTATTAGATGATAAATTAAAAAATACACAACTTGTTTTATTGATTATTACTGCTTGTCTTATCATTATTGGTAATATCTTTTATTTTATTATGAAAAAAAAAGAATATGGTAAAGGATTTAATTTTTTAACTTTTATTTTTGGTCATACTAATTGTAGAAATAACTAAATTTGTACAAAGAAAATTAATAAAAAAGGTCTACCAGCTTTCTTGAATACTCTCCGTCTGATGGGTAATGTAATCCTGCTTTTATTCTACAATCATCACAACGCAATGCTATTTTCTTTAATAACTCCTTTTTCTCTGGATATTTTTTAGATAACTTTTTATATAATACATATCCTTGAAAAGCATGACCTGCTGGATATGCTGGTGTCTCTGCTGTTGATGTGTCTATTGGGTTTATACTACTACATATCTGTTCTGGTCTTGCTCTATTTATTAAATTTTTATTTACAAGCACTATCACATTAACCTTCATACTCAATATTATATCATTTAACTCTTTCTTACTTTCATTTACGTATGGTAAAAAAGCATTCGTTACACTTTTGTTCGTTAAATGAAAGAAATCTATATCATCTTGGTTTCGCCTTTTTATATGTTCTTTTACCAATTCTACTTCTTTTTTATTATTTGGATATACTGGTATTGTTGGAAGGAAACTATAATATCCTTTAAAAAAATTTATATAAACTAAATAAGCTATTATTAGTATTATTAATTTATTTATATCCAATTTCAACTTTAATTTTTTAAACATTACTATACTTTGTACAAAGAAAAGTACAAAGAATAATCAATCAATTTGAACCAAAATCTATCTGTTCATATAACATCTTTCCCAATGGAATACATATAATTAATACTAATCCACAAACAATTAAAATACCAAATCCTAAATCCATTTATACATGTACAAAGAAAAAGAGGAGACGTAGATAATAAAATTGATTTAATATTATTCATATAAATAATATTAATATACACACAACAACATGGGAATTGAAACCAAATACGAATACACATACTATACTGTTATTGGAAGGGGCGACATGGGATGGTGTGATGATGCTGGATTTACTTGGGAAAAAGCCATCGATTTTATTAACCATAAATTTAAAAATAGTAACGACAAATCTGTGAATAAATATAGAGTTGAATACGCGGGATACGAACAAGATATAGAAAATTGGATTAGAACCCATGAAAGACATAAGGAGCGTCCTGTATTCGTTCAATTTCAAGATGATCAACCAATTATGAGACATGGTGAAGGTTCAATGTTCGTATTATATGAAATTATATATGGTGAAGATCAGGAAGATGATCTAGAATATAATTATTCTATTGGCGGAGTAGACACAGATATTAATGAAGGTTCTCTTGATGGTTTGGCTGGTGCTGGTGGTCGCTTATAATATAACATATTTCTAATTCTCCATCTTATAAATGATAATAAATTTTTACACTTTTCTATTTGAAACACTATTGAAAGGATAAAAGAAAACATATAAACACCTAATTCTGAAAATCCCGCATTAGAAGGATACTCTGGATGAAGATGAAAATTTTTTCGTATATATTTTTCTAACTTATCATTCATACAATCTACTGATTTTAACACTCCTATTGATAAATCATGACAATTATTATTATAATAATGATAATTATAATATCTATCTTCCCCCATTATTGCTTTGGTATTATCTAAAATTTCATTTAATGTATATTTATTCTTTTTTAATTTTATTAATTTCATTTTCTGATCTGAATTCATATTGTAATTTAAATTCAATTCTAATCTACTTCCCTTATCTATAATTACTCTTTTTATTTCTCCTTCCTTTGTTTTTAGTTCTACCATTATAAAGATATGTTCCATATCCGCATCACGTAATAATTTTAAACTAGACATCATGACCGCCATTAATGACGCCATTATACCTATTGGTTCTTGTATTAAATACATTCGATTTACTTTTAATTCACCATAATCTTTTATTAACTCCTTTTCTATTAATGAATATTTATTATAATAATATAATTCAGTTTCTAAAATATTTATTTTAAACCATTTCAACACATTCCAAGCTATTATACACCACACTATTGCAGTCAACGTCAAACCCAATAATAATAATACAATAAAATCAACATTTTTGTATATATATGATAATATCCACATTGATATGTTATCATATATTTTTTGTTTAACTATAACTCACATTATCTACGCCTCTTTCTACGCCTTTTTCTAGTTTTTTTCTTACGCCTTTTTCTAGTTTTTTTCTTACGCCTTTTGGTACGGGATTTACGCCTCTTTTTACCGCGGGTTCTTCTTCCCCCACCTTCATCGTTTTCCCTCAAATGCTGTACATTTTGGTCATTAATATATTTATCTTCGCTTTCTTCAAGAGTTTTTATTTCATTCTCAAACATTATATCCTTCTTCATTAGCGTTTTATAATCTTTTAATTTTTTTATTATTTTAGATCGTTCGTCTTTCGTTAAATTTTGTACCCCCTTATTCTGTGCTTCTTTAATTTCATCACGCATCATTTCCGGAATTTTTTTAATTAAAGTTTTAATCTCTTTAAACCTTCTGTTGTTTTTTAATTCTTGTATTTTTGTTTTTAACTGGTTGAAGTTCTTATCCCCTTGTAGAACCTTCAAATTATAGAGGTGACCTGTTTTGGTGGCAAGCTTGCTATTAAAATCGTACCATGTAATAGCCATTTGAATTTTATTAGACATATATATTAATTATAGATATAATTAATTATTTATAATTAATATTATATATTTATCTTCTTCTACGCCTCTTAGTTCTCTTTTTTAAGTTCTTTCTACGCCTCTTAGTTCTCTTTTTTCGGCGCCTCTTTTTACGCCTAGACTTACGCCTTGACTTACGCGATTTGGCCCTTGATTTGGCCCGTAATTTTCCGCGGGTTCTTTTTCGGCGTTTTCCTCCACCAGGGCCGACAACATTATTATTCCCTATATTTTGATTTGGGACTAAAAGCACGTCATTAATGGCCTGTAAACTTGTCTCTATAGCATCAAGACGTCCCTCTATATTTATAGCATCAAGATTATCAAGACGTACACCAAACTCATTAGTCGTTGTGAACATCCTGTGCATGTCGTCTATTAATGTATCAAACTTGTCTTGATGTTCACTTTTATCATCGCTACTATCACTATCGCTACTATCACTATCGCTCGCGCTCGCTGTAACTAAACTTGCCATATATATTAATTATAGATATAATTAATTATTTATAATTAATATTATATATTTATCTTCTTCTACGCCTCTTAGTTCTCT
>MDTC01148245.1_pt1 | contig 10804 bp, 9 predicted proteins | sample 811181 | NCBI WGS metagenome assembly MDTC01 (sample SAMN05326644, study PRJNA326480) | marine metagenome | isolation source: seawater | place: Pacific Ocean: North | collected 2011 | reverse complement strand
CGGCGCCTTAGGGTCGGCGCCTTAGGGTCGGCGCCGGAGGGTCGGCGCCTTAGGGTCGGCGCCGGAGGGTCGGCGCCGGAGGGTCGGCGCCGGAGGGTCGGCGCCGGAGGGTCGGCGCCGCAGCATCGGAATCACTTGCCCGACCAAAGACTACTACTCTAAGAATGGTTGCTTGCACGACTGCCACCCTCGCTCCCGTCACCGGCGCCGACATGGATACCAACTGTGCACCCGCGCCCGTGCGGTCCTACCTCGACTACAACAAGCCCATCTCATGTGAGACGGTAGAGGAGAAGGTCGTTCACCTTGGAGATGAGGGGATCGTCCCTCCTTTTTATAGGAATGCAAACGACAAGAAGCGCGTGCTTGTGGAAAAGTGTGACAACTCTGTCTCTAGTTTAGACTCGCAAGCAATTCCTGGAACAGATGTGGCCATCGAAGAAGCTGTGGGCTTGGCGGAAAGGAAGGAAGCGCGGCAAGAGAGGCGTTTCAAAAGGAAAAAGTCCACGTGCGCTGGATGCATTGGCGATTCGCCTTCGCAGAAGTATTGTGTTCGATTTGGCGGGTGTTGCTATTATGACGACGACGACGACTCCGATGTCAGCTCTAACTACAGCGAGAAGGTTCTCGTCGTTGATACTGATACGGAACCAGAAGAGCATTTTGATTACGAAGAGATGTCGAGAGGACAGGACGAGATGACGCTGGCAGTCAACCGCGACTACATCGAGAGTAAGATGGTTCAGGAGGCGATCGAGTCGGAGCAGGAGGGGGAGATACGGGACTTGGAGTGAGGCTGCGGGTAAACGCGGGGGGGTTTTGTGTCGCAGTAAAAAAGAATGGTTACATTTCTTTTATTTAAAAAAAGAATGAAAACAGATCCGCAAGTCTCGACCTTTTAGTATTGTTTTCTATTTCGTCTTCTTCTTTCGCCTCATCTTCTTCGTTACCCTGATCTTCTCTGTACCGTTTGTCATCAGTCGTGTCCACTTTTTTGTAGGGTAGTAGGAAAACCTTTACATTGCCATCTTCTACAACTTCTCTTGTCCATGCGTCTGTATTGATCTTCAAGCCGTCTGAGGTCACAAAACGGTAGCCAGTCCTGTAGTAGACCCCTGCTGGAGTAGCAAGTGATGCCATCGCAATTCCGTTGCACCCCAACTTCTTGCTCAACTCTTCCGCATATCCTAACATCTTTCTTCCAAACCCCTTGGCTTCTGTTGTCGCACACACCAACTGTATAAACAGGTAATTGCCTTGAAAGACGCCAGAATTAGGTGTACCGTACATGTCTTTGAAGTCGTCGTCAACGAGCGTGACAAAGAGGTGTCCTCGCTTTTGGTCATCGTCTATGTAGTACCAATCGGCATATTTCATCAGCTCCAGAGCGTATTGATATTTGCCATCAATCTTCCAGAACACAGTTTCTTGGCAGACAGTGTTCCACGTGTTTTTTATCCATTCGGGGTGTGCTTTCTCAAACAACATTGCTTTTTCTTCTGATGTATCTTCCCTGTCAAGCGGTAACAACTTTATAGGTTGATCTGGGTTGTCGCTAGGTAGAGTGATGGTTTCTCCCAAGTAGTCTTCGGGATCCGTTTCTGCACCTTTGACCTGCTTGTACATGTAATATCCGTGATTGGCACAATTGGAAGCAATGTCCCGTTTGTATTGGGCCATTCTTTGGTTGTAGATAACCATGTCATCCATGTACTTTCTATCTTTCTGCCTGTATTTTTTTTCGTGTTCTTCGTACCTCGCCATACGCTCCATGGTTGTATTGCTACTTGGTCTTTTGGGTTGTATTGGTTTCTTAGGAAGACGTGGACGTTTTGGCTCCTCAACCTTATCGTCGTAATGTTTTTTGCACCCCTTAAGGTATCCGGCGTTCTTTTCAGCCAAGTGTTCAAATAGAGTCACGCCATTTTCTGGTGCCAAAATATCAAGATTTGAAAGATTTGGCAAATCCATCTTCCTGACTAATTTATTCTACAGTAACACACCTTATGTTCATAACAAGCAGACTGTCTTTACCACACGCACACGCATTTAATGTAACACGGTGAAGTCATTAAATCAGACGTTGGCTATTGCCCTGCTTGCGACGCGGAGCTTTCCAGGCTCTATAGCAGAAATTGTCACAATCTCCGGCTGCAACCTCAACATGTGTGCCTTTGAAACCCCTAGCTCTCGTCCCCATTCTGCCAGAAATGCCTCTGAGCAGTGTGACCCCCAAAGAGAGGGTGGTTCAACGTCAACTTTTGTTCCAAAATCCTTAGCTTGCCACCCAAAGCGCGTCTTTATCCATTCGTTGTCCGGGTGAGCCGCGCGGCGACTAGCCTTAGCTTTCTTGTGTTCATCAACCGCTCTGAAAACCGCGTCTCTGTTGTTCAAAAGACGCGGAGTACTAAAAGGGAGGCACGAATGTACGTCATTCTTTAGGGTAAATCTTTCTCCCGATGAGTCCAGAAATGCCACAAAGCCTTCAGAAACGTTACTTGAAGTAATCATTCCACGGGAGAATCCCGCATCGCACGCTCCTGCAGCGTACCGCCATACCGGTCGCGCAGCGTTACTGTCGTCCCGTGCAAGTGTATTGAAAGAACAATCAATGTCCGGTATTGCGATCCGCTGAGGATTGGTGTATGGACTTGCGCTGTCACCAATTGTGCTCACGCCCAGAAACCCCAATGCTTCGGATGCTTTCAAAAGGATACGTGCACGGTTGCGTTTGGCGGCCGATTCAACGCGTCGTAGCGCAGCCGCACCTGGGTTTCCATTTTCAGAAAGAGCACTTTCAAGTGTTGAGCCTTCCTTCAATGACGCGGTGAGTCGGGCATGGAACGTCTGTCCCGCAACTCCAGCACCAGCTTTGCACACAATGTAGTAGTCTTTGTGACAGCGACTCATTCCAGTTTCGTGCACGTCTGGACACTTGTTTTGCAAAGCACTGTAAAGGCCTACGCAACATCCAGGACCATCAAAACCAGCTATCCAGCTTTCGGTATCGCGCTCTTGCGCATCTCCCAAAAGATTTGGCCCAACTTGCACGTTGGTATCAGCCATCTCTGATGGTATTGCTGCTACCAGTTTTTGCAACACGTCAGACCTTTTAGCAGAATTGCTAAGTATAAACTCAGCCCTGTCACTTGGTATCTTAAGAAGTGCAACACCACCAAACCAGTTGCTTGAAAATATTTCAGGGTTGGGCTCGGGGTCACTTGCACTGATGTGAATCACACAATTCTTGACCACACCACTCTCCAAAGAACGACTTGCTTGTGGAAGCACTAGACACTCGTCGCAGACTCGTAGAGCTCCCATCAGGTAGTTCCGTAGTTTAGGATCAATGTTCACGCCATTAAATGTTATTAAGCGCGCCATAGCTCACGTGTTGACTAAAGATGCACTTCTATTAGATATAAATGCCTGTTGACGTTTAGCGGAGTGTCGCTCTTGGTGTTGCACTTTGTATAACCCACGCTGAAAGTAGTGGCGATTCCATTTCTCGCTCATTACATCGGCGCCGCACCTGCGAGTTTGAAACAACTAACCCAATGCTCGCTGCACCGTAGTGTCACTACCACTACGGCGCCGACTTCAGTAAGCCCGGCGCCGACTTGGGTAACCCCGGCGCCACGTGTAGGTGACACAAGCCTGTTTGTCTAGCATTGCCTTCCTCGCTCACGCATCCGGCGCTGCCCCCGGCGCTGCCCCCGGCGCCGCCCCCGGCGCCGCCCGCGGCGCCGCCCCCGGCGCCGCCCCCGGCGTCGCATCCGGCGCCAGCAACACACAGGAAACTGACCACGGTTGTCACTTCTGGCAGTTCGCGCAATGGGTGACAAGGCAATAGCAAACGTCAGGCGTGCTATGAGTGAGAATGCGAACAAGATCGACAAGTACAAGAAAACCATCTCGTCTATTGTAGATACGTTTGTATGCCCCATTACAATGGAATACGTGTTCAGACCCGTAATCGCAGAGGATGGGAGAGTCTATGAAGAAAACGCCCTGAGAAAGTGGATGGAAAAGGATGAATCGCCAACGTTCAAGTCGCCTGCCACCGGTGTAGATATAGGAAAGTCGATTGTGTATTCTCTTCAAATCCGACAATGCATAGAACATGCAATCAATAGTGGAGCAATTGAAGCCAAGAAGGCGTCTGCATGGAAGCGCACACTAAAGGCAGAAAAGCAGTTTGGAACGATCAAGAAATGTGCAGAAAATGGACAAGTAAATGCAATGACCACGCTTGGATTTACCTATCGAGACGGACGGCGTGGTCAACCAGTCAACGTGACCGAATCTATCAAATGGTTTGAAATGGCTGCTGATGAAAACGACCCAGAAGCATTAACTGCACTTGGTGTGCTACACATCAACGGCAAGGGTGTTGCCAAAGACATACCAAAGGGAATGGACTTGCTTTTAAAGTCGGCAGGCACAACAAATGCCTCTGAACACGCGTGTGCTATTTTGGGTGAATGTTATGCGAGGGGAATGTATGGCATGAGGAAGGACATGGACGTCGCAAAGCAATACTACGGTAAGATGAAAAAGTGTAGAAACCGCGACTCTATCAGTCTTTACAGAAAAAGGGCAATGGATATCTGTAAAGACTCCAACTCCGAGAGCAAAAAGCACAATTGATGACTAGAGCATAATGCGCGCGACGTAGGGCATGTAGATAAATTAACGCATTGCACCGCACTAGGTTTGTGTAAGAGTGGGGCTGTCTGTCAGGTGATATGTTCTTTATCTTATTATAGAACACCCAATTAGTGGAGGATTAAACGAAGCGGTGTCTTTGGACTGTTCGACAATCTTTACGGGTGTGACAGGAACATAAACTATTTTAGTTTGGGGCTCAGGAGGCCGCCTGGCGGTCTCAAGAAATAGCCACCAACAGCACAAAAGAGGCAAAAGACCACCGCCGGGTGGGTGATAAGCTGCCATCTAAAGCAAGGATGTTTCCTAACACTGGTGGCCAGAAATTGCTTTATGGCGCGGCACTGAAAATACGCAAACCTTTCTCTCGCTATCCTACACGTTTTCCCAGGGAAGGCACGTATTTCAAGGAAAACGTCTAGTACAAAAAAAGCCAAGGAAAGCTTTAGTAAATTTGCAATATGTACACGAGTAGAGTATCGTTGGCGGGCGTGCCGTATCACGACTTCTTTTACACAACAAAACGAGTGCCCAAGAGATATTACAACCAACACGCACAGGGCAATGCGTCTTGCATACCTGTCAGTGTCGCAAAAAAACCAAGAGTGGAGCTTAGTAAGGCTACCCGGGAAAGCTGTCGGGACATAACCGGCGAGAAAAGCCCCAGTAAAGCAATCGATGCTGCGACCAAAGGTCCGACAGTTGACCACAAAAAGCCAAAAATTCCAGATATCGACATACAGGAAGCCAGAATACTGTTTCGAAACTCGGCACTTGTAAAGTATTTGCGGTCACACAAGCGTGGAGATTGGGTCAAGAATCCTCATAGATGTGTCTCGGGGAAGCACTGCACGGACAAAACCAAGGAACGTGCCGCTGGTGAGATAAAAAATGTGATTCGTGATTGGCTTTTAACAACAGTGCAAGGCAAACGAGCACTGGCGGCTGCAGACATCTCAGAAGGCGAATTGAGTATCGACCGACTGATTGCGCGACACGACAAAAATGGAATGGGATTAAACTGCATTTATAATTTGTATATTATGCCATTTCGTCACAATTCCCATTTTGGAGATCAGCTGTCTTCAGAAAAACGTGCTTATGTTGGAGAACGGGCATACAAACTTGCAAAGGGGGCTCATGATGCGTTTGTCAGAGATACGGAACGCGATTATGACTGGGATGAAGGATATTCAAAACGTGCAGAATTCATCGTCTGCGAAGCTTAGGTGTGTGTTGATATCTGGTAAACGCTGTTTATCAGTTGTACAGTAATAGTTGGCACGACCACACTCGAAATGTATCCCGGTCTTACTAAACTTCCACTAAGCACTACCGCGACGGGTGCCCCCGGCGATGTGAGGTCGTCATGCAAGTGGTTGCCCGTGAGCGATGGCGTGTTTGATATTCATTTAGCGTTTAATACCGTGGCGCCGCCCGAAGGCGAAGGTATGCGCCGCGGCGCGGCAAAGCTAATACAGCCCGTCATCCGAGTTGTAGCTGATCCGCTCAAGCACTGTCCAGACGGAACGTATCCCCACGGCTCGCGGGATTCGGAGGTGCCTGTCGGCATGCCAAACTGGTACCAGGGCACGCCGTTTCAGTACCTGTGGAACATTGTTAGGTTTAGGGAACGAAAATTCATACAGGTGTCACAATACGCTGGGTCGGATGGACTCCTGGAGTTAAACAATTACGTGGCCTTCCCCAACTATAATGAAGCCAACCAAGTCGCCGCCCCGCATCCCGAAAGTCAAATGACAGAGGCCGACAAGGCGACACAAAACGTTGTCAAGGCCATCCTGGGCCAGCCATCCAGAGTGGACAACACCCCAACAGAGCTTCCACTGATCACCTTTCCAGATCAAATCTATGCCATCATGACAACGTCGGTCCTCAAAGGATGCACGAGGTGCATCACAGGTATCGGCATAGCACCAATTCAAGCAGATCTCTCAAACCAATCTGAAGTATTCCAGGAACTGGCGAACACGTGTCCATTCGATGGATCCGATGTTTACTCAGTCGTCGGACTGGAGGCTATGAAGCAGGAAGAGAGGAAGCGGCAGCGCCAGCATTCCTAAAACACGCAGTAATAGTACTCTTAGGTTTTCAAAGTGTAGTCATGTGTCACAAACGCTGTTTATAAGTCGTATAGTTATAGTACTAGTTGGCACAACCACACTCAAAATGTTTCCCGGACTTGAGAATCTTTCCGGGTCTGGGGCCACGCCGACGGGGCGATGGCCCAGGCTCGTCCCGCGGCGCGCAAACGACAGCGCCGACGAGATGATCCGGAGCCTGGTGAAAGATGTGAAAAATATCCAAGAACGACTTTTACGAACCGAGGTGTACGTCCAGCAGCTGCTCGAGTTGCGCGCGCGCGATCACTCCGCGAGGGAGGACGCGTTCGCGGGACGGTTCGTGGCCATGGGAGGCACGTTCGCAGACGATAATAAATCTGTCTACGATGTGGACGTCGGCTCGCTCGACGATAAACTCGTCACGCAAAACCGTGCCAACGTCACGTGGCTGGCCACGGTGCGCTTTACGAAACCCATTATGGGGGGGCGTGTGAACTACGACGGCAGGGTCATCGACGTAGTCGCGGACTTTGAAAATTACGCGCAGGACGCGTACGAGATCAAACGCGTGGCGCGCCGCTACATGCTCGAGCACACCGGTTGGCAGCCGATGTTTCCCAGTGGCAAGAATCCGGACTCCGTGGCGCCGTATGCGCTCTTTTAGGATGCGTGTGTGGAAACGTCACCTCTACCAAGAATGGGGCGATTGTTCCTGATCATTTTATCAACTCTTAGGTTTTCAATGTTGTAAAAGGCACGTGAATCTAACGTCAGAATGGTGGCTCCGGAACGAGAAGTTCAGCAACTCGAGCTCGCGTCGGTGAGTGCTGAGTGGAGCTCCTCCATTGTGCGAGACCACTTGAGGTTGTGTTGGTTGTGGCAACCACACTTTTCATGAGCCAGCTCGTGCAAAAGGGTGGTTTGCATCCTTCCGGGTGTCAGTATTTCAGGGTTGGCAATGTTTATCAGAACAAGGTTCTCGGCTGAATACGTCATTCCTCGCCAGTCTGCAAAGGGCGACCATGTTGGGTAGACCTTTGCAGTTCCAAAGCCAATCAGGCTGACAACCTTGGTGCGCGCCGCAAAGTACATTTTGTAGGCGCTGTCAAAGCCAGAGGGGGCTGAAACGTTTGCATTGTCGTCGTAAGTGTTCCAAGGCACAAAGATTCTGTAGCCACTAAAAGTAACAGGCTTCTGCTTGAGGAACTTCACAAAGTCCTTGTCTCCGGGCTCGGGATCGGGCTCTCGGTGAATGTCCGATTCCGGTTGCTTTTCACAAAACTTGAGGTAGTCGGTATTATCATTGGGCGTTTGGTCCATTCCTGGCTGTGGCACAAAACGTTTTGCGGGTTCGGTCTTCAACGGTTCAAGGTTGCGCTGGCGCTTCGACGGAGATTCGGTGTCTGATTTGTCTCGTTTTGCACCACGAACGTGAGGATCATTTCCAGTGTCAAAGTCTATGTCGTAACCAGGTTGGTGGACGTTTTCTTGGGGAATGTCGAACGTGTAGCGGCCACGCTTCGAAGGCGTATTTTTGGGAGACTGTGGAGTGGTATCGTCGTGATCGATTGGTGGATCATATTCGTCGTCTGTACCTTCGCCAATTTCTTTTTCGTCGTCCTTTCCTGGCTCGGAAAATGCACGTAGGTCATCTAGTATTTTATCAATCGCTTCTTCCAGCCCGAGGCCAGAAAGTTGTTGATCTTTGCGCATGTCGCTCACATGTGCCGCTCTCAGCATTTGAATCTGGTTTCCGCTTTCGCGTAAGTTGCAAATCTCCTGAACTTGATCTGCAACATCGTCCCGTTGAAATGCAACGGCAAGGTGCGTTTCCGAAGAATCGTCGTCAAAGCGAAAGGGAACCGCCGCAAGGCGTAGAAGTGGGATATCCGGCAGTGGCAAGAATGCCACTTTGACATTCGTACCAATGATGCTATCAGCCAGCCTCTGAAGAGACTTTGGCAGAGCCGGAGCAGCCTTACAGCCATGATGGATCACCTCAGCTGCACGCTTCTCTGCAGCAGCTGGATTTGTATTCTTGTACAGCAACCAGTGAACCTTCTTAGGGTCAACAAGTACAGAGTAGGTGTCACAGAGGTGAGCAAGGACGGCCATGCGACGCCGACAACCCATCGTCACGAGAGGGCCATTTCCAAGCTTGCGTTCAAAAACTTCATCCGTGTCTTCCTTATGTTCTTTGCGCAGGTGCTCGCGGAGAAGCATGTTTCGAAGATCATCCATGATTCTCTTGATTCCTTCGTTTACCAAAAGGTCATTGACGAGTTTGCCTCGCGCTTCTCCAAAGATCTCGGACTTGGAACCAAAAAGAAGCGGTCGGAGTTGGTTAGACAATACGCCGCGCTGTGTAAGAGCCGCTGCATTGCCGCGTTTGGCTTCCACGACGATGTTCACGATCATAGTCGAAATCATGCTCACCACTGTGTGAATAGTGATACGGCGGCTCTCGTCGTAAAACACAACGAATGGTGAGCCCTTGTGGTCTTTGGGAACACCTCTCCCAGGTATGCTGACTATCAGGTTCCGCAAACACTCGACGTATTCTGGGGGAGCAACTTCGTTTGCTCCAAACGCAACGTTGTAGAAGCGCTCTCCGACCAGAATGAGAGGTCCCTGGGGCATTACAATCGGGATGTCTGCATACTGGTCGAGAAGGAGAGAAAAACAGCTGCGATGCATGACCTTTATACCATTTGGTGCTTGAATGACCACCCCTGCTTGCGCGTCAAACTTGTAGACCCGCTCCATTGTTGCAAGCACATCGGCCACGTAACCGTTCAACTTCGAAACAAACTCCTGGCCATTCTTTGGTTTTTCTTTCCATGTAACCTCTTGGAAAAGTATGGGGACATTGCACGGCTCCGGAGATGCTTTACCCGCAGAGTTTTGCTTGAGGCAAAGTGTGTATGGTATCGCAGCTTTTGTGTCCCACGTGTATTCGTACGTCGCATTCGCATTTCCATAATCCCACCCCCAGAAAGTGAAGCGCAACCTGGTGTTAGCTGCTGCACAATTTTGAACGGCTTGCTTAAGGCCGTTGTTGTAGCACCCTGTACCCGCAGCTGGACGCGTCGATGTTGCCTGCTTTGGTCGCTTGTTGTTGTCCTTCAAAAGCGCGTTTGCGCAAAACGGATGTGATATATTGTATGCAACAAAGCCCTTCAATGTAGGTGCGAATCCGGCAAAACCTTCACCATCTCCTTGAGTGATGCTGACAGCCTTTGTTTTCTGGTCCACACAAAAAACGTAGTCGCCCGTAATAGTGCCTGAAGTCACATCGAATATGTTTGCAAGCAGCTCACCAATTGACCAACGCATAGCTTTTTCTCCGTCACCGTGCCAACGCGGCTCATAGCTTGCAGTGGTGCCCATTGGCCACTGCTTGTTGCTACGATTTCCTTTGGCATTTGTGTAAATAAACATACCCTTGCGCTGATCGGTAATGACGCCCGACATGCACTCAATCGTCTTTTTGCCAGGCAGCAGAAAATTGACACCGCCCATCATTTGTTTAGACGGTAGATTGAGCCTGTCTGACCGATGTGCCAACCCCTTCTCGACTGAGTCCCTCACATTCTTCCACGTTTCAACCAGCGATTTCGCTACCTTAGATACCTCATCGTCCTCGTACTTGGTTAAATGCATCACTGTCTTGCCAAGCTGCGACTTTGCGATATGACTCAAGCACCCCTTTGCGTCTGATGACACACAGATATTGAGAAGACTCAGTAATCGGCCAGTGTTACGATCCTTTTCTACCAGGTCCAAACTTTCTTTTAGGTTTATGCAGGAGTCCCAGTTCAGTTTTGGCATTGCTTTTGTCGGTGTCTGTGCGTCAGTGCTAGGGTGTCAGTGCTGGGGTGTCGGCGCTGGGCTGTCGGCGCCGGAGTGGTGGGTGCGAGGGTGGCAGAGCACCAGTTACTTGCTGTTAAGATGTGTAGGCACGGGGGTGTAGGTGTCGAGGTGTCGGCGCCGAGGTGTCGGCGCCGGGGTGTCGGCGCCGGGGTGTCGGCGCCGGGGTGTCGGCGCCGGGG
>MDTC01065185.1_pt1 | contig 10805 bp, 8 predicted proteins | sample 811181 | NCBI WGS metagenome assembly MDTC01 (sample SAMN05326644, study PRJNA326480) | marine metagenome | isolation source: seawater | place: Pacific Ocean: North | collected 2011 | reverse complement strand
ATCTGTTCAGTTGCACGATCTGACGAAAAAGACGTTGGTTTTCTATATCGGCGACAACGGAGCTCCACTAAAGATCCATAAATTGGATGCGCCCGGGGGCGGCCCAGGCTGGGATGGATCGCTTAACGATCCTTTGAACGGCGAGAAAGGCATGCTGTCTGAAGGAGGGATGCACGTACCTTTTGTCGTGTCCTGGCCAAACCAAATTCCCGGCGGACAGAATTATGCCCATCCGATTAGTGCTTTGGACGTAGCGGCCACTGCGGCAAACGTCGCCGGGCTTGAGACTCCAGCCGGTGAATTTGATGGAGTGAATCTGATTCCCTTCCTGTCTGGGCAGAAGGAGACTGCACCCCACAAGGTGCTGATGTGGCGATGGGTTTCGCAGTCAGCAATCCGGCAGGGTGATTGGAAATTGTTGCGCGGTGGAGACAGAGAATACTTGTACAACCTGCACTCAGACTTGGAAGAGAAGAACAACGTTGCTGATAAATTTCCGGAAGTGACTGATCAGCTTCGGCGACAACTGACGAATTGGTCACAACAGCTGTCGCCGCCGGGATTGGCGACAGCAAGACAGTCCAGCGTTTGGAATGAGTACTATGACTTCTACCTCGAGGGCAAACCTGCAAAGACTTCTGCGCGAACGCCGCGACAAGAAAAGAAAACGGATCCGGCAAGCACCGTCAACTCTTGGTTGGTGCGCAGTGGCACTTTGACGCTCACGAAGGACTCGATGGATATCGTTCCACACGGCAAGAAGAGTCCGGTACTGATCCGTAACGGAATTCAACTGACAGGGCCCGTAAAGATCGAAATGACGCTGAAGTCCGTTGGTGAAGAATCCATTCAATTGCACTGGCGGAATGCGAATGAAAAAACATTCGTAAGCGAAAATCGACTTTCGATTCCTATCGAAAAGTCTTCCAAATGGCAGACCTTGTCAGTCGAGATACCGAGCGCAGAACATGTCGTGCACGTCAGATTCAACCTGCCTGCTGCTCCAGTAGAATTCAGAAGTCTGGAATTATCACCTTCAAAAGGAAAGTCGATCCGGCTGCTGAACTAGGTCATAAAAGATAATGCATCCGGATAGCAGAACTCGTTACGCGTTTCGGCCTCGCTGACGTTGGCGAAATAAGTTCCCAACTGCAAGGCGGTTATGTTTGGGGGCCTTTATTACCTTCGACGCCGGTGTTCTCAATGCGTAGGGTTGGCATCTTGACGACTTCCAGTACAGCTCAACTCCCATTCCCTAGTTGGATTGAGGACTTATTTGCCTTGCCGCAAGTCCAGCAACGGCTTCCCGCAGGAGGCGCCAGTCTGCAGTCTCTTCGGCGGTGAGAATTGTTGTATCGAGCGCGAATTTGAGTAGCGGAGTTCGTCAAGACTTTCAGAGCGTCTTACGCAAACTCCTGTCGCTCTGGACGAGCCCGAGTTGCTCGGAGAAAGCTCCGACGCATGGCAGAGACAGAAATTAAGATAGGATTAAGGGCGGGAACGAAAGTAAGACCAGGAAGCAGCCCGGAGGGGCGGGAGATATCGATGAGAAGATGGATTAATATTTGTATGGCGCTGGCAATCGTATCTTTTGCGACCGTTGCTTTTTCGGCTGACAAGCCAAATGTCATCTTGTTCATGGCGGATGACATGGGGGCGGAGGCGCTGGGCTGCTATAACAGCACCACTTGCAATACGCCGAATCTGGACCGCTTGGCCAAAGAGGGCATGCTGTTCGAGAACGCCTATACTTCACCACTCTGCACACCCACGCGGGTGATGCTGATGACGGGGCGACATCCGCACAAAACGGGATTCCGCCAGTTGATCTCAAAAGAGCTCGACGTACGGATGCCGAAAGACTTGGTGACGTTCGGGAGCTACTTCAAGAATGCGGGCTATGCAACGGCCATTGCCGGGAAATGGCAGCTGGGGTACTTCGACAGCTATCCCGAAATGCTCTCCGAGTTTGGCTTTGATGAGTATGCGATGTGGGCCTGGCGCTGGCACGGCAAAAAGTACTCGCGCTACTATGAACCCGGGCTCTGGACAGATGGGAAATTCTCGACAGGCACCCCCGAGGAATACGGCCCGGACAAGTACAGCGCACGGATGCTTGAATTCATTGATAAGAAGAAGGATACCCCCTTCTTCATCTACTATTCCATGGCGCTTACGCATGATCCGTTTGAGATGCCGCCGGATTGCGAAGCCGAAGCAACAAAATTCCTGAAGGGAAATGAAAGCGTGAAGACCAGGAACTTTGCGGGGATGACCTACTACACAGACAGAATTGTTGGCCAGTTTGTGGACAAGCTCGAGGAGCACGGACTGACCGACAACACCCTGATTCTTTTCACCGCCGACAACGGAACCAAAGGGGATATCATCAACCAGCTAAAAACGGTGTCAGTGTCGGGCGGAAAAGCCAGCATGACCGAACAGGGTGCGCGGGTTCCGTTTATTGTGCGGTGGCCGGGAAAGATGGCAGCCGGGGTTCGCTCGGACAAGATGATCGGCCTGGTCGATGTCGTCCCGACTCTGAATGCAATTATCGGAGCTGAAAACGATGAGAAGATGGATGGCCAGGACTTGTCACATTATTTCTACGGAACCGAAGGCAAGGACCGCGACCATGTTTTCATCTGCCTCTCGGAAAAATATTTTGTGCGCGACCACCGTTTCCGGCTGCACAACGACGGACGGTTTTACGACATCAGCACGAATTCGGATATGACCCGCTACAGCGAAAAAGAAACCACTCAATTCCCGGAGCAGAAAGAGCGTCTTCAGAAAAAAATGGATATGTACGAAATGGATCAGTACCCGTTCAGCCGGAAGAACGATACTGCCGGAACCCCTGAACACCGCTTTGTGCCGGAATGGAAAACAGAGCTGGACCGCAAAAAAGCCAAACGGGACAGGCGGCGGGCCAAGGCGTCAGCCGGAGAGTGAATCTCTTCACCTTGCCAGGCGCTTTGCCCTTCACCAATCCCGCGAGATCCTTCTGAACTGCATCACAGACATTGACACGGCGAAACACCCCACATGAAAACGAAGTCACTCACCCTTTCACTGCTTATTCTAATGCTGGGTCCGATCACTGCTGCAGCAGACCCAGACTCCGACGGCGGCTCAAGCCAGCCCAACATTGTCATCATCATGGCCGATGACCTCGGCTGGAACGGCCTTGGATGCTATGGCTCCGAACTAGCACAGACACCTTGCCTTGACCAACTGGCAGCAGAAGGAATGCGGTTCACGGATGCCTATGCCTTGTCGCAATGCCTCCCGACCAGGGCGGCCATATTCTCCGGACAGTATGGTGCGCGAACCGGGCTGACATCGGTTGAGACTAGTTCACCCGGCTATGCGCCCATGATTTCCCCGGGCCGCCCCAAGGCGCTTGAACCTGGAGTTTACACCCTGTTTGAGATGCTGCGGGACGCCGGCTACAAAACCGGTATGAGCGGAAAGCTGCATCTTGGAGGGCCTCTCAATACGAATTCCGCATTGAAGAATAAAAATCGTGGAATGGAATACTTACGTGACTATGGCTTGCAATGGGCCGGGACGTCGACGCCAAATCGAAATGACAAAAATGTCAGCGCTATCACGGATGACATCATCGAGTTTATTGAAGAGAACCGTGATGGCCCATTCATCGCGTACGCCGCCCATCGTTCGCCACACACGCCTCTGGAAGTTCCGCCATCCAGTGTTCAACGGGTGGTTGACCGCGGGTTCAAGCGAAGCAGCAATCGTCGCGGCCTCCATTCAGAACGGGTCACCGCCGACTACGTTGCCATGATCGAATATCTCGACAGTTCGATCGGACGGATCACCGACAAGTTGGACGAATTGGGTATCGCAGAAAACACGTTCTTGCTTTTCCTATCCGACAATGGGGGCCTCACCCGGGTCTGGAAGAATGATCCGCTTCGCGGTGGCAAAGGGCAGCTTTATGAGGGGGGAGTCAGGGTGCCGTTCATTGTTCGCTGGCCGACCAAAGTGACAGCTGGAAGCACTTGCACTACCCCCGTGCATGTGGTCGACCTGCTTCCTACCTTCATGGACCTGGCGGGAGCCCAGCCGAGGAAGGATCAAATTCTGGATGGCGTAAGTCTCGTTCCGCTAATCAAGCAAACAAGCTCGTTTGCGCGAGATGCTATTTTCTCCCATCATCCAGAGTATGTGGTTGGCTACGCAAAGACACCTTGCTCTATGGTTCGCAAAGGGAACTACAAACTCATTCACTATTTCGGAGACTACCTTGATCCCACTGGCTGTGTACCGCGCGGGGCAGGCGCCCTCTACGGGAGATTCATCCTCGGCAGCAGAACGGAGTTATACGATCTCAAGCAAGACCCAGGCGAAACCCAGAACCTCGCGAATGACATGCCCCAAGTGGCGGAAGAGCTGATGGCCGACCTCGAATCATGGTGGTCGTCAACCGGAGCAAGGGTGCCAAGGCCCAATCCAAACATGGATCGCAGCAAATGGAAATGGAACAAGAATGATTAGACACGCTTCGGGCCATTTGCAGGTCATCCTGGGTAATTCAATTCAAGAGCCTGGAGCTTTCACCATCGAAGGCAAGGTCGATCCGATTGCCGAAATAGAGCAGACACATCACCGTAGTGAAACTCTTCAAAAGTCTAGTACGGCTGATCGTCCGAAAGTCTTGACGACTTCCGCTACTGAGCAATCGGGGCATTGGTCGTTTGCAAGCCCTTAACGGCTTGTTTCAATAGATTCCAGTCGGAGGTCGCGTCGGTCGACAGTGTCGTTGGTTCAAGCGGAGACTTCTCAAACGGATCGGCCTCCGTGTTGTAGAACTCGCCTGTACTGTACAGCTTTCGATCTTGGGTTTTGACAAAGAATCTGCCTCTGTGTTCTGCATAGGCCCATCGCCGCGTCGAGTGGCCTTCTCCACGCAACAGAGCGGCGAAGCTATGGCCGTCCAACTTGGCATCCGCAGGTAGTGCTCCTCCGGTCAATTCTGCCAATGTCGGCAGAATGTCGCTGAAGTCCAATAAGTCATTCCATGATTGACCTGGAGTGATCACTCCCTTCCACACGGCCAGCGTTGGAACTCGCGTGCCCCAGTCAGTGAGTCTTCCTTTTCCGCCGGGAACGGCCCGGCCCTTGAACTGCGAGACGACTTTTTCGTAAACAAACGAGTTCCGTTTGCCCTTTGAGGAGAGCTTTGATTTGGCGGCGGTTCCATTGTCTGCTGTGAACAAAACGAGTGTATTGTCGTCCAGCCCCGATGACTTGAGGAACCTCATCAGTCGGCCAACCTGCAGATCCATCTGCCCTACCATCTCGGCATAGTTGTCGTAGCGACCACGCGGTCCATGGGGAACAGGTGCTTTCAGGTCATTCGTAACATCGTGGCAGAGCGCCATCGAGTAATACGTTAGAAACGGCTTGTTCCGTTGGTGGTTTCGCCTCATGAAGTCGACCAAAAAGTCAACGTAAAGATCCGGACCGTACTTGCCTGCCGTGTCGGTTCGCAAAACTCCGTTCTCGTAGATCATTGGTTCGTGGTATCGCGGTCCTTCGTGCCATCCAAACAATGACCACTCGTCGAAGCCCATTCTTCGCGGCTGTTCCATGTCGTCTTTCAGCAGGCACAACTGCCACTTGCCCGCAACAGCCGTCGCATAGCCGGCGTTCTTCGCGATGTTCGCAAGCGTGTAGTTCTCGGCATGCTGCGGAAAGCTACCCCACTTCGGATTTCCAAGGTGCCGAGGGTATCGGCCGGTCATGAGAGTGATGCGTGTCGGATGGCAGACTGGCATGGCGTAACAATGTTCGAGCCTCGCCCCACTGGCAGCAAGTTCATTGAGGTGTGGAGTTTCATAGGAAGAGCCACCAAAGCACTCCAGCACCTCTCGGCCGACGTCATCGGCCAGGATGAAAAGGATGTTTGGTTGCTCTTTGGCATCTGCCGGTGAATACTGAAAGACGCTGCCAACAATTAAAGCCATCAGGAGAAAGGAATTCATCCACAACTTCATCAGTATTCCTCTACAATCCGTGCAACGTAATCTTTGGTGAACCAGCACGCGGTTTGATGGTGATGGCAACGCTCATGTTCGTACGATCAACAGCCTACACGTCTGACATGAAGAGATTAACACAGAGTGCGACGATACTGATCGTTTATTCTGCTGGTACAGTTCAATTCCTTCATCTGCCGCGTAGACCGGAGAACCCATTCCGTCCCGAGTGCAGCGTTTTGAAAAGCACAGCAGATTTGTACGGTACGTGTGAGTGCACACGTCACCTTCTTCCGCGATCCGCACGATACGCTGACGGAAAAATAGGTGGATTCAGAGGGGCCGGTATCTGACCTGGGTGAACGCTGTCTTTCGGTGAGGAGCTCGGTGTTCTCTCCATAGTATGCTTCAGGGCCGTGGCACTTTGCGATTATTTAAATACTGCCGGCACTTGGTTTTCGTACGGATTCTCGTACCAGAACACACCTAGCTGATCGCGTTCCTCGCAACACAACGCGTCTAGATCGCCATCGCCGTCAACGTCGTACATCTCGATTCGGTCGTACTTATGACCGAGTGGACCTCCAATTTCGTGGCTCTCCCAATGCCGCTCTGTTGGGGACTGTTTCCACGACAGCCAACGAATGCCCGACAGATCGCCCTTGGCGTTTTCACATGAGAAAACAATGTCGTTCTTGCCATCCTGATTGACGTCGACAATCACCGCGCTTTTTCCTGTCCCTACGCCTTCCGGGTAGTCGATTGGGAACGTCTTCCATCCATTGACCAACGACTGACACCAAAAGATTTCGCTCCGAGTCGCGGCGATTACGTCTTGCCACCCATCTCGATCAAGGTCACCTACAGCAATGAACATCACTTCACGATCAGATCCGCCGATGTCATGCCGCCGCCAAGCGTCACCACGTAGCGTTTCTTCAGAACCTGGGTTTTCGAGCCAGTAGACGCCTCGACGTGATCCCTTGCGATCACTCACAAGAATATCTCTGCGTCCGTCATGATTCATATCCACGTCGATCAATGACATGATCCAGCCTGCGTCTTGCAGTTTGCTCAATCTCCAATCACCGAGTCGACGCGGATTTGCAGGTGACATGAGCCAGCCGATCATCGCCCCGTCGCCTTTCGAGGCAACCACCACGTCGATTCCTCCTTTTCCGTCTATCTGCATTGGCAAGGCGTACATCCAGGATTGTTTCTCGCAGGCTGGAATCCTCTCGGTTTGCCAGGCCTTCGGGTCGAGGTAACGGTTCGTGTCCGTAGGCGCCCAATGAGCGAACATCGCACGTGTATTTCCTTCGCACGAACTGACCAGGTCGATGGTACCATCACCATCCAAGTCGGCGAAGACTGCATCCTCGGCTGATTTGACGTTGCCAACCGTCACCGCCGGCCAGATCTGATCTGCACTCTCGTGTCCGGGGTGAAGGTACGCACGCACCATATTGCCTTGTTCCCATGGGACGGCAATGTCCATTAGCCCATCTCCGTTGACATCCATCAATCGGACGCCGTCGGCACCGCGCGAACTGTCGTCTATCGTGTGCCGTTGCCAGGCTTCATCAGCATATGCGAAGACCGTCAGCGATACCGAAAGAGTGGTACACCAGAGCCAGCAGGTAGAAAAAGTGGTCTTCGATTTCATTGATTTCGTGTTGTGATTCAAATCCTGAGGACCTTTGATTTAGCCCATGGAACTGCGTATTCCATTCATTCTAGCGAGGCTCAATCACATAGCTCGATGTACTTGCGGTAAGCGGCTTCGATATCGATCTCCACATCAGGTTCCGTTTCGTAGATCCAGACGCCGAAACGCAAGTGTAAAGATTCGCCTGGCTTGACGATGATCTTACTTTCCTCACCTTTGTGCATCGCTTTGCGTCCAAAGGGATTCGCGGCCATAAATCCATAGTCGCGGGCATGCATCCACGAGGAGCGAAAGTTTTCGGGATGACAGAGAAGCGACATCCCGACTGTTTGTTCGCCGATTGTTCCTCGATAGTCACACCAACGCGCTGCGTTGCTCCAGATTCGTTTTGCCTTTTTCCGCCCCTTGGAGTCTCGTAGAAGCCCACCGTTCTTCTCGGCGACTGGTGTCGCCACACGAACACCTAGCCCCATCTCTTCCTGGTCACCGAAGTAGAATTCGCGTTGCGACGAGAAAGTTGCATTCCACTCCATCAAAAAACCATCATCGAGCGAGTAAATCGTCCAGTGAAAAATCTCCCGGCACACTTCGGTACCGTCGGAAGCAAGGTACCGTTTTTCTTCAACGAAAGAGGCCGAGTTGTCACTAGCGTGTGGTGTTTCGATGAACTTGACGTGTTGGATCGAAGCCTTGTTGCGCCAGAAGTCCTCGCCGTCCAGATCGCCGAATGCCATCCAAATGCCCGGATGTATCGTCTTGTGGTCTGTTTTGTCCTGGCCTTCGACCGGCGGATGATTCCGTGTTGCCTGTGTTCCCCCTCGAGTTTTTACGTGTGCAAAGTAAGGACGCGGGACCTCAGGGTCTTGGAAAACGTAGTGGGCAATTTCCAACTCGCCGAATCGGACGATCAACCGGTCATCGAGCGTTTCGATACTCAGTTTTTGTTTTGTACTGTCTGCCCAGGCTGCTTGGCAGCAAATGAAATGTGTTGGTACAAGAACGGCTAGCAATAAAAGTATTTTCATGGAATTACTTTTGAGTTGGTTAAGGTAGATGCGTTAAAGTCATTACTACATGGTAATGTGCGGGAGACTTCTTGTACGATTATTGCTGTGAGCCCCCATGGTTCAAGCTATTTTATCTTCGACTGGCCAGAAGCGAGCGAAACGCAATGAGAGCTTTTGTTGGGTCTGTGAATGGTCTTGGGTCTTCTTTCATGAACTCGTGGTTTCGAGATTTACTGTCTAAAGAAGGGCTGGACGGAGATTGAAACAGTAAAATTATTTCGCGGGCGGCTGGTAGGCATCTTCGTTCACCAGCCCCGGCTGCATCCTGATCCACCATTGATCATATACAGTAAGAATTTGTCCACGACTTGGGGACATTCAGCGATCACGTTTTCAGTTTCACTAGGGTCATTACTGAGGTCGTAAAGTTCCTCGTTATTTACCAAGGTGAATCGTTTGTTCTGGATTGAATGCTGGGCTGACCGCATAGGCTCTCTCGGCCTGACGACTATTCAATTCACTCAAAAAGTTGTGTGAGACTGTTCTACGAGCCTTGAATCTTCAACAACTGTGCCGGATTCCGGGCCGCCTTGTTTACACTTTTGCGTTAAACCCGTGTTTTGTGGCAGTCGTTCGAATCCCTCCGGGCGTACGATGTTCAGATTTTGTATTGGCCGAGGTGGTTCGCTTACAAGCTTTGCTCATCTTCGAAAATTGTGCTGACGAGCAGCATCTTCTCTACGCTGAATTCTTTCTCATATTTACACCCGACCATGTAAAAAGAACGCCCCCTACTGGTTGCGTCCATCCAAAACTGAGCGAAGCCGGCCTTCGCCGTCAAATAATTCAACTTGTCCGAACGACTCACCTGGCCTCGCTCCTATGGCCACAGTGTTTTCTCCGGATGCATTTTTGACTTCAATACGACCGCCACCTTCATCAACCACCCGGCCCATGTGAAGCAGGATGGTCCCATCATCCGACTCAATCATTAACTCACGGCAGCGAACATGAGAAGACGAGAGAACTTCAGTATTTATTTCGAATTCAGAAACGCTAGGACGGATTGCCAGTCCTATGGCAAGAAATAGAAGTGGGTACACTGTCCAACGTTCACGGCTTGTCATGATTCTTCTCTCATTTTCAGATTCAATACAATTCAATCATCATGAATTTTTCTTAATCGACCAGATAGCCTCAGGATAAGTTGGACTCGCTCAAAAACATTGAGCCAGTCACTGATAACCGACTGCAGAGCTTCTTCACTTGGTCGAATTATTCCTGTAGAGCAACTTGAACCTGCATGCTCAGCAACTGCAGTTCGATATGCTGACAGGGTGCGATCACCGTGTGTAACAACTGGAAAAAAATCTTCGCTGAAGAAAATTGCCACGGGCACTCGCTGCCCACCACAAACAGTTAAATGGGCGGCTATTTCTGGCTGAGCATCACGATCTAGAAACCGTAAATCGATGCAGGATGTAGCATCTGAGAAATGCTTCAACATAGGACATTGACTCGCACAATCACCACACCACGCTCCAGTTAACACCATGACTGGCATTCGACGAACAAAGCCGCTGAGCACCTGCTGATGGCTGGGACTCAGAGACACCTGTGAGTAAGCAGCTTCCCACCTATCTTTATTTTCCGCAGTTGCATGCTCTTCGAGAAATGCTTCATAGGGAAGCGCCTGATTAAAAGCAGACTGCCAAGCTGTTTGAGTAGGAGGACTACCTGAATCGGGAATAATGGATCGAGGAGAGGTAATCGGCTGGCTGGGTGGCATAGGAAACATCCTTATTTGGAACAATGATTCTTATTCGTAAGTCTTCATATTGTAGAGGGATAACGAAAGACCATGGGATTTTCTTAGAAAACTTTTTCTTGCTTCACGCTGCAAGACATCGCATCCATAAAATCACTCTTGACCCATGAAACGTTGCCTAATTACCGTCTCCCCATCTGGAATAGAGATGAGATTTGTGAAGTCGGGTCAGATTTTGTCAGCAAAATCTATTTATTGGCTCAGCAACCTCAGAGACTTCGACCTCCAGTCCTAAACGACCAATCGCTCCCGGAAATGGCTCAGGTTCTCCGCCCCCCTGGGACCTAAGCCTT
>MDTC01251834.1_pt1 | contig 10807 bp, 10 predicted proteins | sample 811181 | NCBI WGS metagenome assembly MDTC01 (sample SAMN05326644, study PRJNA326480) | marine metagenome | isolation source: seawater | place: Pacific Ocean: North | collected 2011 | reverse complement strand
TATCCACTTGCAAAAATAACATTACTCAGTTGGTCAGATCCATCTGTTTTCGAACTTGTTGAAAAAAATATTTATAGTGAAATTAAATTCATAAATAAAAAATCTAAAATTAGCTTAATTTTAAATTTTATTTTTTTACTTTTTAACACATACGATTTATTTATCGTGAAATGGCACAGAAACATATGGATAGCCAGATTCATAAAAGCCTGTAAGAACTCCTATGTTGTTGGACATATATCATCAGCTGGCCATAAATGCGATTATGATGATTTAATTGATCATAAAGTAAAATTAATACACGAAAAATCAGATAAATATCAATATTTAAATTTAATAAATGATTTATTAATAAAAAAAGCGGATTATGAAGAATATTTAACAATATCTCCTAATGCTACATCTAAAATTACTAAGCTATTCCATGAAAACAATCTTACAGAAGAGGATTTTCTTATTGGTTTTCACCTTGATGTAGGAGCTGCTCAACCTTACAAGCAAATAGGTTTTGAAAAATGGTTAGATATTATTAACGGTATTCAAAAAGAAGCACCAGATGCAAAATTCATTTTTTTAGGCCTTAAAGACGATATAGTTGCTAATAAAATAATTAATGAAATAGCCAATGATATTAAGATATATAGCTTTCTTGGTAAGTTAAATATCTTAGAAACAACTGCTTGTATTTCTAAGTTAAGACTTATTGTTGGTGTTGACTCAAGTTTGAAAACCATTGCATCTGCTCTAAAAGTAAAGTCTGTTGTTCCATATGGCTGCACAGATCCTTCTAGATCAGCGCCTCCAGAAAGTGAAATTGTAGTTGTAAGACCAGAACCAGAACAAAGTCCTTGCGAAGTGTTTGGACCTATTGATCCAAATAAATGCTCCCATCAATCCTGTATAAATCGAATTAGTGCTAATGCGATAGTTAGTGCAACAATGAATATTGTTAATAATTATTGATGTTGCTAATATTAAATAAAAATCTATAATGTGTTTTTTCTAGACAATTAAAAACATACATGAAAGATTTAGCTTTTAATGAGCCTTTAACAGATAGAGGTAAGAAATTAAGAATCCAAACTATTGAACTTGCAAAACCTAATGGAGGCTATCATTTTGGTGGCTCTTTTTCTTGCATTGAAATTCTTATAGCTTTATTTGATGATGTTTTAAAAAATGACGAAACAAACAAGTTTGTTATGAGCAAAGGTCATGCATGTTGGCCATATTATGTATTATTAAGAGAGTTAGGCCATGATCCACTTCTTGAAGGTCATCCACATATAGGTAATGGAGTAAATTATACAACTGGTAGCATGGGGCACGGAATGCCTGCTACTTTAGGCATGGCAATGGCAAGAAAAATTACTAATGATAAGGGACAGCTTTATGTTCTTGTTGGAGATGGAGAAAGTCAAGAAGGAACCACATGGGAATCTATGCTTCTTGCTAAAAGATTTAATGTTGGTAACTTAACAGTTATAGTTGACATGAATGGTATTCAAGGCTCAGGTTACGTTGATGAGATTCTTCCCGTTACTGCCTTGGGTGATACTGCCAGAGCAATTGGTTGGAACGTAAAAGAAGTAAATGGACATAGTATTGATGATGTTACAGATGCTCTTAAAGCTACTGAAGGGGATGATCCAAAAATGATAATTTGTCATACAATTAAAGGTAAGGGTGTTCCGTTTATGGAAGATGTTCCTGCATGGCATGCACAATGGGTTGATGATGAAAAAGAAGCTGAAATAAGGGAAATGTTAAAATGAGAAGAATTTTTGGAAAAACTTTAGTCGAAATAGCAGAAAATGATCCAAATATAGTTCTTCTTCATGGAGATGTAGAACAGGAAATGGATGAATATAAAAAAAGATGGCCTGAAAAATTTTTCAACGTTGGGCTTACAGAACAGTCAATGATATCAATGGCTGCAGGAATGGCTTTAGAGGGACTGAGACCTTTAGTTTATTCAATCACACCATTTGTTCTTGAAAGACCATTTGAACAGATTAAGATTGATATAGATGAACAAAACCTTCCTGTTCTATTGATTGGCTACTCTGATTATCCAAGTCATGGACCAACACACAAGGCTGTTAATGCGCCAGCTTTATGTAAAGCTTTTAAAAATATAAAATCTTATTTTCCTGAAAATTCTCAAGAAGTTAAAGAAGCCATGTTAGAAGCATGGGATACGAAAATACCATCATTTATATCTCTTAAACGAGACAATTCAATATAATTTAATGAGCAAAGTTCAGTCGGAGTATTGTTACTTAGTATCTGGATTATCTGGCTCAATAGGTACCTCATTAGCAAATTTACTCACCTCCAAGGGTTGCCGGGTGATAGGTATAACAAGGTCTAACTTAGATAAAAATCTTTTAGAAAAATATCCTAATATTGAGTGGATGAGTTATGACGCCTCTAAGATGGACCCTTCCAAAGAAGTTTTTAATAATTTAAAAAGTTTAGTTCCAGAAAAGTTGTCTGGAGTTTTTCATTGTTCAGGGAAATATTCAAAAGGTTTAACATTAGACTTATCTCAAGAAGATTATCTTGATTCTTTAAAAGCTAACCTAATTTCAGCTATCAACGTCACAAAATTAAGCATAGATTTGGTTAAACCAGGGGGATCAATAATAATACTAAATTCTCAAGCATCCTCTTCGGCTTCGGAAGAAGAGATTTCATATGGAGTTTCTAAAAGGGCAATATCTTCATACATAGATGGTATGCAAATTGAGGCTACAAAAAGAGAACTACAAATTGTCAATGTATTGTGTGGGGCTGTCCAATCTTCAATGGCAGAAGGTAGAGATGATTATAAAAAATTTATTTCACCAAATGAGTTAAGTAAAATTTTATATTCTTTATCTAAAGCTGGAAAGTCTCTTCGCATAAAAGACATTGAGATACTTAGGAGACAATATTAGTATGAATGTTACTAGCGTCTTTTACAAAAGAACATATTTTATTTTAAGGTATTTATTTAATAAGTACGTAAGAAGAAATAATCCAGCCCCCTTGCCAATAATTTTATCTATGTTGGTTGAGTTTAAGTCAACAATAGTTGACGTTGGGGCTAATGTAGGAGAATGGATAAGAATTGTTAATATACATGCTCCATGGAGAGAAAATTTCATATGTTTTGAAGCTAATCCAGATTTAAAATTACCAGAGGAATATAAAATGTGTCCTGTTGAGTGGAGAAATCATGCTCTGGGTGGTAAAAAATCTTCAATGAGTTTAATAGTTCCAGAAAATCATCGACTAGGATATCTTGGTAATAACAAATCTCAAACTGAAAACTCTAGAACTGTCGAGGTTGAGGTGAAATTATTAGATGATATTGAATTAAGCAATATTGAAAAAAATGTTTTTATGAAAATAGATGTTGAGGGAGCAGAAAAAATTGTTTTGGATGGCGGTAAGGACTTTATAAAGAATAAAAGACCGACGATTTTCATAGAAACTTATGATGATTTTGCTCAAAGACATGACTCCACTTCAAAAGAGGTATTAACTATTCTAGAAGATCTAGATTATCAAATATATTGGATTAATACTGAGGATAAATTAAGTAAGATTGTTCCATCTGAATGTAAAATAATACCTGGAGTATTTAATAAATATATAGATTTTCTTGCAATTCCCAAAGAAAAAATTTTCAGAAACTTAGCCACAAAATTTATTATGCGATAGTTATTTATGTCTGGATATTTATTATAAAAGATTACAAAAACATGACACATCTATCATGGAATACACTTGATGTATTCACACACCTATTAATTAACTTCACAGCATATTTTTTATTCTTAACAATATTGGGAGCTGAAAATTATGCAAATTTTATTTTTATTTCTTTAATTTGTGGAGTTGGCCAATCCTTAGCTAAATTAGGTCAAAATGATTACCTTATTGTTACAAAAAAACTTTCAGAGAGCACCATTTCTGGGATTTTTACATTAAATATCTTATTTGCAATTATAATATCTACAATTCTTTTTCTAATTTTCTTTCTAATATTTACTTTTTCAACAAAAAGTGACATTTTTATGTTGTCTGCAATACTAATGTCTATCAGTGTGTTTCTTTCAATATCCTCAAATACATTTTTAGCATTTCTACAAAAAAGACAAGAATTTAAAAAACTTTTTTTAATAAACATAAGCTCATCATTATCCTCTGTTTTAATAACTTATATTCTCTCTGAGTATATAGAGGAAGTTTTCTATCCAATTATATTTGCGTTAGGGACATCTATATCATTATTTGTTCTTCTAGCTTTTAGCAAACTTTTCAAATTAAACCTATCTAAGTTAAATTTAATTAATTTTTTTAATGCTGCAAAAACTTTTATGATTCCTTTAACCAAAACTAGACCTATTTTAGTTGCAACAAAGAACATAGATGTATTTTTGGTAATGTTTATTGGAGGAGACCTATTGCTGGTAGCATACAACACGCTTAAAAAATTATTAATTTATCCTTTAACAATACTGTATGGAATATTGGATAGGTGGTTATATCCATTAATGGCCAAGTTGGAAGATAGGTCTGAAGTTAACTCAACTTATTTTAAGGTATTAAAGAATTTATTTTTAGTATCATGCGCCACATCTTTAATCATCATTGCACTTATAAATTTCTTTAATGCCTCTATAATTAATTATTTTTCAAGCATTGGAGTATCTAATATAAACGTAATGACATTATGTTATGGATTTATTCTATCTTGGCCAATATTATCAACACCTACATTAATTTACCCATATGCAAAGGTAATTAAAAAAACACACTTGTTGCCATCGATTTCAATATTTCAAGCTCTAGTGATATTTTTTTCCTTCCTATTTATATATTTTATAAACAATCATGATTTGTTGACATTTGGTTATCTGACAGCATTTTTATTGATGAACATATATATAATCGCAAGATTTAAATTTATCAGCTTGAAAAGGTAGATCGAATAGAATTGGTATAATAATTAATTTAGAGTAACTAGAATGGTAATAATAGTTGGATCAGGTATAGCTGCTTTGTGGACTGCTAACCTTTTATGTGAGAATGGTTTCGACGTGATAGTTCTTGAGAAAGATTCGATAGCGAGCAATCAAACAATTGCTAGCCAAGGAATGATACATGGTGGCACTAAATATTCTCTTGATGGAGTTCTAACAAAAGCAACTCAATCAATATCAGAAATGCCAAGTACTTGGCGCGATGCATTGAATGGTAATGGAAAAGTAGATCTTTCCGAATCAAAAATAAATGCTCATAGTCAAGTTTTATGGTCTTCTGATACTCTTCAATCAAAGATTCTAAGTTTTTTTGGATCAAAAGCAATGTCTTCAAAAATGCAACCCATAGATAAGATGGAGCATCCAGCATTTTCAAGCAAAAATTTTAAAGGTTCTTTATTCAAGTTAAACGAGCTTGTAGTTGATGTTCATTCCGTTGTTTCTAATTTAGCAAAAAATCTTGACGGAAAAATTATCAAAGCAACAGGAAAAAAAATTTTATTTTCAAATGACAAAGTAATTGGAATAGAAACAAGTATTGGAAAATTGGAATGTGATGAATTGATTCTAGCTGCTGGCGAAGGAAATGAACAAATTTTAAAAAATTCTAATGTAAAATTTTTTCCAATGCAGACGAGGCCATTGGCAATGGGGATGGTGTATATGAATAAAAATATCCCTGATATTTATGGACATCATCTTGGTTCAACGTCTCGACCAAAGATCACCATATCAACACATTATATTAATGAAAAACAAGTCTTATATGTTGGAGGAGAAGTTTCTGAAAGCGGTATAAATTTATCAGATGAAGAACAGATAATTCAAATTGATCAATTCTTAAGAGAGGCATTAAGTTGGATTGATTTAGATATTGATAAAATTGAAGTTCTGAGAATTAATCGTGCAGAAGCCAAAAATAAAAAAGTGTTAAAACCTGATTCATTTTTTATTGGAAGAAATAATGGCCTTATGGTTTGTTGGCCAACTAAATTAGCCTTTGCACCTGCAGTTGCAGAGAATGTGGTCAATGAATTAAAAAAACCAATCACACATAATTCAAAAAAAATTCAAGCAGACAAGCCACAAATTTCAAAATACCCATGGGAACTAAATTAACTCAAAGAAAAATAAGTAATTCAAACATAAGCTTGTCAGAGATAGGCCTTGGGACAGTTAAATTTGGAAGGAATACTGATATCAAATATCCAGAATCCTTCGATCTTCCAAGTGATAATGATCTTATTGAAATTCTTAACACAGCAGCTGAGCTTGGAGTAGATTATCTTGACACTGCAGTTGCTTATGGAACAGCCAATCAAAGATTGGGTCAGATATTACCGAAGATAAACAAGAAGTTTAAAATAGTATCTAAAATTGGTGAACGTTATTCACCAGAAAGTGGAAGCAAATATGACTTTACAAGGACTGCTTTAGAAGAAGATTTTGAAAAGCTTTTAGAAGAATTAGGTGTCAATTTCATTGAATGTTTATTACTTCATTGTAATGATAATGACTATGGCGATGACATCAAGGATGGCTTAAAGTTCTTAAAACAATTAAAACAAAAAGGTCTTATTGGAGCATATGGCTCTTCCTGCAAAACCAAAGAAGGAGTTAGGCTCGCATTAGAGTTAGGCGCTGATTTAATTATGTTAGAGCCTAGCTTATTTCATGAAATTAAAGAGTTATTCAATTTTCATAGTAATGTCAAAGTATTGATAAAAAAAGTTTTTTCAAGTGGTACAACTTTATTAGATAAGAACTCTAACCCATCTGCCATCCTAGAGAGTTATACAAAAGAGAAATCAATAATATCTATTGTTATTGGCTCTATAAAAATAGCTCATATTCGTCAAAATATTAATCCATTATTAAATAAATAATTTTAAATTATATGTTTAGTTTATAATCGTATTTATTTAAATGTTATGAGATTAATAAAAATTATCGCCAGAGAATTTAAGCTATTTTTTTTAGCTTTAAGATTATTTCTATGGAATAAGATTCTGTCTAAAATACCTTTTGCAGCAATTAGACTATTTTGTGTCAGGTTTTATGTATCGCTCGGAAAAAATGCTAATATTCTAACCAACGTTGAAATACTTTTTTCAGGCCTTTCCAGATCACAAATAATAATAGGCGAAAATTCAGTTATAAATTCCTTTGCACTATTGGATGGTAGGCATGAGAAAATTATAATTGGTTCTAATGTTGATATAGGAAGAGAAAGTGCGATATTTACTCTGGGCCATGATCCCAATAATGATGAACATATTGTAAAAGGAGCGCCTGTAATAATTGAAGACCATGTTTGGATAGCAGCTAGAGTTCTAGTCTTGCCAGGAATAAAAATTGGAAAAGGTGCTGTAGTTGCTGCTGGTTCTGTAGTAACAAAAGATGTTGAATCTATGGATATAGTTGCTGGAAATCCGGCAACTGTAATTGGTAAAAGAGAATCTAAACTTAGTTACGAAACTAAATTTTTTCCATATCTTAGGTAGTCCCCATGACATCTAAAATAAAAAAAATAATTAAGAAGATACCTTATTTTAATATTTTTTATTCAAGGATTAGGGCATATAAATCTGTGCACTGGAGAAAGTTAAATAAGAATATTTATTATCCAAATTCCAATCCTACTAATAATGTTTTAATGGCTACTAGTTTGGGAGATTATGAGATGGGCTCATTGTTGGAGAGCACTCTTTCAGCAGCATTACGTTTAAGAAATTCTACAGTCGATGTTTTGTTATGTGATTCAGCGCTTTCAGGTTGTCAAATGTCTAAAATTGAATCTATTTCTCCTGAAATAATGGCAAAAGAAGGCCCAATTTCAAGATGCGATAGTTGTATTAATTATGGTAAAAACATATTTGAAGGAGCTGTTGATAATAAATTGTATTATTCAGAATTTATTACTTCTGATGAATATAAACTAGCTCAAGAACTTTCAAAAAAAATACCATATGAAGATATTAAATCTTATAAATATGATGATCTTTCAATTGGCGAGCATGCTTATGCTGGAGCTCTTCGATATTATGCTAGAGGAGATTTAAATAAAGAAATTTATGGTGAACATATTCTTAGAAGATATCTCGAATCTGCTTTATTGACTGCTTTTTGTTTAAATAGAATCTTAGAAAAAAACACTTATGATGTTGTATGTTTTCATCATGGAATATATGTCCCACAAGGAATCATTACACAAGTTTGCCAAAAAAAAAATATAAGATCAGTAACATGGAATCCGGCTTATAAGAGCAATACTTTTATTTTTAGTCATTATGATTCATATCACCATACTATGATTTCTGAGGATATTGATAGATGGAAAAATATTAAATTTGATTCTTCTAAAGAAAAAAACATAAAAGAATATTTAAAATCTCGAAGACAAGGAACTAATGACTGGATTTGGTTCCATGATACTCCAGAGGAAAATGCTGAAAAAATTAAAGATGAGCTTGGATGTTCTTTTAACAAGCCCGCAATAGGTCTTTTTACAAATGTAATGTGGGATGCACAACTTCATTATGAAAGTAATGCATTTGACAATATGTTAGATTGGGTTTTTTCTTCAATAGATTATTTTTCTAAAAGACCAGATTTAGAATTATTTATAAGGATTCATCCTGCTGAGTTGAGAGGAGCTATACCATCAAGACAGCCTTTATTAAGTGAGATCGAGAATAAATACCAAACATTACCAAATAATGTTTTTATAATTCCTCCTGAAAGTCAAATATCAACATATGCACTCATGGATATGTGCAATGCCGTAGCAATTTATAATACTAAAACAGGCATTGAAGTTGCTAGCGAGGGAATACCTACTATAGTTGCTGGCGAGGCATGGATTAGAGGGAAGGGCTTTGCTATAGATGTTAATTCCAAGAACGAATATTTTAAGATTTTGTCAGAACTTCCTTTAAAATCTAAAATGCCAAAAGATAAACAAATACATGCATTAAAATACGCTTATCATTTTTTTATGAGAAGAATGATTCCTATACCATTCATAAAATTTGATTCAAAGACAGGATTGTATTCCAGCTCCTTAAAATCAGCTGAGAAACTAAAGCCTGGCAATTTTCATGGCTTAGATGTAATTTGTGATGGAATTATAAAAGGTACTCCTTTTGAGTTTGATGAAGAATTTAGCAATTAAAAATGAATGACTTAAATATAAAAAAGGAGCCCTATATTTTACATGTCTATCCAGAGTCTCAAATTAAGAATTTTAAACACTCTGGAGGCAGCAAAGGCATCAAAATTTTTAATGATTTTTTAAAAAATAGTAGGGTAAATTATGATAATTGCATTATTGACAGAAAATCTGATTTACTTTTATTAAGTAAACTTAGAGCTATAAATCTCAACATTTATTCACATATTTTAATTCATTATCCAATGTTTCCTTTATCTGTACTTTATCTTAGGATCTTTTATCCAAAGTTAAAAATTGTAACAAGATCGCATAATGCAGAGTTTCCTCACTGGCTTCAGCATTCTTATTTAGAGTTTAAAAATTTCAAATTCAAGGAATCATTAAAATTTTTCTTTACTGCAATAAGAAATGGTTTTGGAGAGTTAATAATGGCACTTTTTGCAAGACATATTCTAGCAATCACTGAATGGGAGACAAACTCATATTGGAAGAAATTAGCTTTTTCAAAAACTTTATATACTCCATATTATTTATCTGATGCCATAAAGGCTCAAGATTGTAAAATTAAAGAAAATCAATGCATATGCTTAATGTCTCCAAATTATTCTTCATTCCTTCATGATGCTGCAAAAAATTTTTATAAATTAGTGTCTTCAGCTCATTCAAGCCTAGACTGGAATTTTGTTATAACTGGTGAAGATTTAAATTTAAATAATGTTTCTGATGTTCCAATAAAAAAGCTGGGCTTTGTTGATGACATTTCTAGTTTATATATAAAAAGTAAATCCATAGCTGTTTTAACTAGATATGGATATGGCTTTAAAACTAAAATTCTTGAAGCAGCTGCATACGGCTGCTGGTCTCTAGTGCCATCAAAAAACTATTCAAGAATACCTAATAATGTAAAACCATTTTGTATATCAGTCGATCTTGATTCGCCTATGTCATTCAAAGAGGCATTAAAGTTGTCTGAAACAAAGTTACCTGACTTTTGCTTACAAAATGATGAATTAAAATCACAGTTTTATGAATCTCTTAAAACTAGCTTATTAAAATAATTTTATGTCAATAAGAATTAAAGATCTTAGATTTAAACTTAGGTACCAACTAGCAAAGAATAAATTATTATCCGCAGTATACAGTTTTATTAAGATTAAATTCATTGCTTACTCCAGTATAAATGCCTTAATCAACTCTAATAAATCTGAGCTACAAAGACTTGTTAAATTAAAAAAAGGAGGAAAAAATGTTTTACTTGCTACTAGTATGGGGTCTGAGTTAGTAGCTTGGAGGCTTGAATCAATTCTATCAATAGCTCTTATGCAGAGAGGCCATAATGTGGAGTTTGCTATAAATGATGGAATCTTGCCTGCATGCCAAGATTGTACTTATGAAAAATATAAAAATGATATAGAAAGCATCAAACAAAATAATAAATTTATTCATAAATGCAAACATTCATTCATTGAGTCCTCCAAAGCATTTCAAAATATTGGAATAAATGTTAATGCATTTTCTTCAGGAATTAATGAAGATGATCTTAGTAAGATTGAAGAAATTTACAATAACACACCAGTAGATCAAATAAGTGATTTTA
>MDTC01243879.1_pt1 | contig 10807 bp, 22 predicted proteins | sample 811181 | NCBI WGS metagenome assembly MDTC01 (sample SAMN05326644, study PRJNA326480) | marine metagenome | isolation source: seawater | place: Pacific Ocean: North | collected 2011 | reverse complement strand
TGTTTCTTCAAAAGGGTATAAAAGTCCTCATCAAACAACTCCCACTTCCTATCACTCATGCTATCTCCTCTGATGCTCGTCTTTCTTTAATGTACTCTGTGATGACATCATCATCACCCCATGTGCCAAACTTTTTCTTAACATTGCCCTCATAGTCTAGTAAGTCACCCTTGTTGTTGATGCGTTCGCATTCCCATAGGTCACCAATAAACTCATATTCCCATTCATCTATTAACCATTGTGGTGCTTTTCTGTCAATATATACTTTCATAGGGTTATCTATATATGTATTCTCACCATTTTTATAGTAACCAACAAACATATCTCCCTCATCACGATATCGTGCGTAGACTTTCCACCCTTTCGAGTAAATATAATTAAACAATGCTATTGGGGAATCCCATGCAGTAAAAAATTGTAACTCCAATGTATTCGCAGTTTCATTAATCACATCAATCCCATATGCGTCCCACTTCGTTCCCCAGTTTTCACAATTCCAGTCGTACCAGTTTGGAACACCAGTTAATTTACATTTTATCCTGTCTTCCTCACTTAAATTCCCATGAAACATAGTAGGTGGCTGTGGTCGTAAATGGTTAAAAATTTCAGGGTCTTTCTTCTTCAACTCCTCTTTTAACGCATTTATTTTCTTCGTTGAAAAGTGACGCAATGTCACATAGTTTCTTGTATTATTAGGCATTTTCTCTCTCCTCGTTTAAAATATTTATCTCCTCTACTTTTTTTATTTCCCATTTTTCGTCAAGTGGGTCAGAAAAATCCTCTTCAAATTCATATGGGTCGCCTTTTCCTCGTAGATAATGTTCTTCAATTTCTTTTTTCCCCCAACTGCTAGGAACTTTTACTTTAGCTATCCACACTCGTGTTTCGTGTGCTGTTATCTTTACAACTTTCATATCTCCTCCTCTATACTTATAATCTCGTTATACTTCTCCCAATCTTCTTTTGATACTTTTTTAATTGGTATGACCACTCCTCGTCTTTCATCATCTAATTTAACACCAACAAAACGATCATTACTACAAGTAGAAAATTCTTCTTCATACTCTTCTAACTCATACATTTCCTGTGTTAATGTGCGATTGGCTACATGTAATATGCATGGTATTTCTCTTCTTACCAAATATTTCCATTCATAATCATACCCATTACTAGATTCTAGTTGCTGTACCAAATAATAATATTTCATAACTTCTCCTCATATGTATCTATTAAAGACTCCAATATTTTTTCATCATATATAAAATCCCCAAAATCTTTATTAGTGTATTTGGGAATATCAGGTCTAAAATAGGTAGCGCCACCATTTCCATCATTCCAAATCGTACCCTCGTTGGTTTGTGCTTGGTAACCTACCCCACGACGTGTATTAAAATATCTAATACTTTTAACTGTCATACTCTCAATCATAACTTCCCCTCTTTTTCTTTCTTTTCTATTTCTTTTTCTATATGATGGACTGGGTCTCCAAATCTATCGAATAAATACCCATTGGATTCGCAATGCTCTTCAAGCATTTCCTCGTCCATGTCACTAAAATATTCTCTTACTTTTCTCCCCTTTTCGTTTTCATACTCGACTGGGCATTCATCTAACCAACGCACAACATTCTGTTTAGCCATTCCATGTAATTCGTGATATTGGTAGGCTTCTATAATTATCTCTCTCATAATTTCTCCTTTAATTGTTTAAGTAAAATCTCCAGTATTTGGACATGTTCGTCCTTGTGTCGTCTTCCTCGTCCATTAAAGAATAACTCCTCGCCATCTTCGTTGGTAACTTTGATATTGAAGTCTAGGTCTTGGTTTTTGTATGTGAAATCGAGCATTTATTCTCCCTCTTTTGATAGTAAATATTTGTTATATGCTTTTAACCAACGGATATCACTTTCTGCGATTGTTAAATGTTCTTTCAACTCCCAAATCTGATAACGCAATCCGTCAATCTCTTCTTTAATTTCAAAAACAACGTCTCTTAAATGTTTTTGCTCTACCATTTTATTCCCCCATGTATTGGTTTAGTTTTAATTCAAATTCAGAATGTGGAATGGTGTTTATTTCGTTTTTGTTAATATTCCACTCTTTATTAAAATACTTTGTAACATGACTTGACGTTGTTTTTGAGTATCTCCTATCAGTTGCGACTGGTCGCCCATCATGGTAAGCAACTGGGGTCGAGTAACTAAAAAGAATGCGTATCCCATTAACTGTCAACTCTGTCATATTTGATGCAATTGGCTTTGCTTGTAAATTTCTCATAACTTGAATCTCCTAAAATAAAAAATTAAAAAAAGTGTATATTCTGATTTTACCGACATATTACCAAATGTCAACAAATATTTATAAAATTTATTAAATACTAATAAACTTGGTAATGTGGTAATAAATATTTTTATAGGTGAAAAAAGTTTACATTTAGTCATTATTACTACAATGCCATTTGGCGAGGGTTACAGGGCTATTTTTTTGTTAAAAAGTGGTAATGTTGATAATGTGGGTAAATTTGGAAACTTGCGAGAAAGAAAAAAAGAAAACAGGATATTTTCAAAAATAAATATAAATAAAAATAAAATAAAAAATTCTCTTATATATAATATTTTAATAAAAGTATAATTATTATAGAAAAAACACTTGCAAAATCCTCTGAAACTGCCCTATATGGTAATGTGACAATGTTGACACTTTGTAAACTTTTTACTCATCATTATACAACAATGCAATCATTACTAATTTTGGTAGATTTTGGTAGGCAAATATTTTACAAAGTTTAACAAATATTTTTTTAGGTGTTGATCCAGTTGGAAAAAGTTTACATTTGTAAAAAAATGATGGCGAGGTCGATACGATACCAGTTCTTTTTCATAAAAAAGGGGCTTTCGCCCCCTTGTGTGTTTTACTCCTTATCTCCTTCATCAAAGTTATTTTTTAATCCACCGGCAAGAACTCCGTATATGTTTAGCATAGCCCCTATATCATCAACACCAAAACACCTCCCCCATACTCTAACGTCTTCATATTTAGATCCGGCAGAGTGGAGTTCACTTAAAAATTCTCGTTCCAATTTAAACTTTTGTTTTAGATATTTATAGGCTTGTTTCAATCCCTGTTCATCTCTATCCCATCTAGTATCGTAACTATGTGGGTGGCATAACTGCATATAAACACCATATGCACTAACAATATAGCCATTCGTGTTGAATCCAGTAAAGTATCCATAGTCATTGAGAGGGAAATAGGGTTTAAACCTTTCTCTCTTATCCCATCCTATATGGTGTTCCCATAAGTCACAACATACTTTTGCTTTATCGAGTAGAGTTTTTTGTTCCTCTAACATGTTAAGAGTTATTGTTTTTTCCAACTCGCTATTAAATAAACTATCAGTCCAGTCCATATTTATACTCCTAAAGTTATTATTAATATTCCTAGTGTAGCAAACTGACAGGTAAATTCAAGTAAAATTTGTGAATATTTGTAAGTATTTGTTAAATAATTTAAGTCGAATCCTTTACGAGTTCGTTCCCAGTTCCTTACCGGTCTTACTTGGAAATATGTCGAACTGCTACTTGTCGCAAATCGTGTCCGGAACTGGAAAAATTTTTTCGGCTCTGTTTCAAATTTTTTAAAATATTTTCTCATTTTTAGGTTTTTTTGGAATTGCGTTTTTAAGATGTCGAGGTCGATACGATACCAGTTCCTTCTTGCCCGGCAAATCTTGTAAAAATAAAAAATAATAGACATAAAAAAAGGGCGCATAACTGCGCCCTGTAAATAGCAACTTGCGTTGCTCACCTTTAGGAGAAGTTTAAACCGTTGCATACTGGTGAATGAGTTGGTGAAGGTAAAAATTTAGAATCATTTGTTTGCTTATATTTATAGTTGGCATACATTTTATTGTAACCGTCTATAAACGAGTACATACATAAGTTAGATTTAAATGCTTCAAAATCTGTATTTTCTATTAAGATTTTTGCACAATAAATACCGTTAAACCTGAAGGCTATTTTTGGAAATTTCATGTCTTGTATATATTTACTTTTAGTATATATTCCAAATTTATTAACATTAATTATAAAATCTTTAAATAGGTGAATTAAATAGCGCTTACTATAAAATTCATCATCTTTATATTTAAATACACCATGAAAAAATTTACTTTTTAATAATGTTTGGATTTGATTAAAGTGTTTATCTCTAATTTCTCCAATCTTTTTAAATGTGCCACTATCTTGACTAAAAAATTCTTCAACTTCCTGTTCTTGTTTCGCCATTAACTCCATAAATTGTTGTGAATTAGTGATCATGTTTATAATTCCTCCATCTCGTTAATGTTTTCAATTTGAATAGACATACATAACATGACAGACACAAATAAAGTTCCACCAATTAATAATAGTTGCGCAACAAGTGACTCATATTGTGTTACTGCTATATGGTGCGCAACTAATACAACGGCTAAACCTAACGACCATAGACCAAAACTTGCTAATACTTTAAAAATTATATTCATTATTAAATTCTCCTAAAGTTATTAATAAATACTACATAATTAACGTTATCATAAATATTAACAATGTCAAGCATTATCTACTAAATATTAATAAATAATTATAAATATTTTAATTAATAAAAGTGTAATGACTTTATAAAAACATCCGGCTGGGTCTATATATTAACCCCACCCTACCCCGACCCCCCGAATCTGACCAGGCAAAAAAATATTTCTATATACACATTAATTTGCTCAAACAATTTTAACTTTTTGAAAAAACCCCCCCACCTGTTTTTTTGGTACCATGCTCACCCCATATATGGTATTCTGTAAAAATGAAACATACAGAAGTATTCCCTACTAATCTTTTCCAATGGAAAGATATACTGACACCACAAGAATTTGAGTCCGTTAGAAATGTTGTACAGTTTGATAAAGCTGATGTTGACATCCCCCTTCTTAAGCGTTTTATAACAAATACAGCAATGCCTGAGTTAATGATGACTGTAGGTATAGACGCTAACTATACTATTGAGATAACAGAGATGTGGGGGAATGTTTTACAACCAGGAGATGACCATCAATATCACAGCCATCCTAATAATGTATTTAGCGGAATTTTTTATTTAACTGAAGGAACCCCTACTATATTTTGCGATCCTAGACCAGCTTCTAATGTACTACGATTAATCAACCCATATAACCTTAACACTGCTACTAAGGTTATTTTGTACGCTGTGCCTAACCAGATGGTAATTTTTGATAGTTGGCTACCACATTATGTAGGAGTAAATAGAGAACAGAGCGCAAGAAAAACTATTAGTTTTAATATAATTTTTAGAGGGGAGTACGGCCATAAAGGTAGCAAAGCAAATGTGGTAATTTAATTATGAAGACCTACGCCTCATTATTTTTTGTACCTGCTCTTATCTACGCAGCCTTCTATTTCACTTATACCCATGCATGGAAGCTGGATGACCTAGACCCCTACAAAAGATGTGAAGAAATATATCACTTGGCAGTAACCTTTGCAGATATTAGAAACCACAATCTAGTACCCTCAGTAAAAACAAATAGAATGCTCACCCCTTTTGAGCAAGACGTACTTCACGAGACAGACAGAAGAGTGGTAGAATTAATGAGTTTAAAACTAAGCAAACCCGAAAAGTACGAAGGGATGTTTGAGAACCCTAATGCTATTGGGCTACAGATATACGAAGAATGTCTATTCGATCACGGTTACTAAAACAAAAACTAAAAGTTAAAAGCAGTACGGTTCTAGAATTTATTCTTATTGGGTACATATTGTTAAACTTTGGTCTTAGTATTATAATGATGATTTCACTACCTTTTATTTTATTGATATGGATGCTATTTCAGCTGCTAAGTTAAACGCTTATAATCGACTCCAAGACATGCAAGTAGAGGCAAAAGACCTGCGTGAGAAACTTGAGCAACTCAATAGAGAGAAGGTAGAAAAAGCACAACAACTTAAGGAGGAAAGTCTTAAGCGCTATCACAAGGAGGTAGATAGATATGACTTTGAGGTATGACCCAAAAAGATAGACATAGAGAAAAACTACTAGAAAGATTCCCAGTTCAAGCGCATAAAGATATTGTAGGCAAGCTCTACGATATAGGCATACCTTATAAAGAATTAAAAATGTCATCAATGGATTATCTAAAAAACAAATATGGAGGAAAATTAAATGAGTCAAAATGATAAACAAGTTGCAGGGGATCACTACAAAAAACTAAAGATACAAACATGGGACTATATCTGGGCAAACAATCTTGGGTATATGGAAGGGAACATTATAAAGTATGTGACTCGTTGGAAAGATAAAGGCAATGAAAAAGATTTGCTTAAAGCCAAACACTACTTAGATAAACTTTTAGAACTTATAAAAAATGACACTGCATGACGAGGTTGAGCTAAACAATGATTTATTATATTCACGTTAATCAATTAAAGATTCGACAAAACAATAAACTCATACGAGAAGGTCGAGAAGACGAAATTATGCCACCAATTATAATAAAAAAAGGTAAAAATAAAACAATCGCTAATTGTTTTGAAATAGAGTTCGTTGACAGAACAAAAATGGTTTATCATTTTAAGGGTGGTAAAATACTGCCTTGTGGTGCTAGACTTGTAGCAATGACCCATGTAATGCCAAAAATACTACGATGACCCTGCATGACGGAGAGTTTGAAGCCTCAACATTATCTGACGATATAAAAGACGTACAGTTCGAAGATATTGTGACTGTACCTGCAGGTGTGCCTATTGATAAAATATCAAATGCTTTGAATCGAGCACGCATTGCCTGTAATACTGCAAGACATAGAAACCCAAAGATGTTCGAAGAAGGGGATGTTTCTGAAAGTGATAAGGAAGAAGCAAGAGAGTTTATGAAAGACATGGACAACCCTGCGAAAGTTCCTACCAAACAAAAACCCCTCGTGCACTTGCACTATATGCTAGCCGAGTATGACCATAAGGTTATTGAGAACGCAGTACAACTACGAACATTTGCAACAAATAAGATTTTAGAAGAAGTAAGTAATACAGACCCAAAGGTACGACTAAGAGCTCTAGAGTTATTGGGTAAAATGCCAGAGGTTGGTCTGTTTACAGATAAAAAAGAGATTGTTATTAAGCACAAATCTGTAGAAGAGTTAGAAGAACAGCTCAGAGAGAAGTTTGCAAAAATTTTAGATGGTGATTATTTTGTAGAAACAGAGGAGAATACACCACAAGAACCTCAAAAAATTATAAATCAGGTAAGTAAGCCAGATTTAGATGAGCTAGATATAGATTTAGATAAAACTTTGGAAGATGCTCCGATTGAAGTGCGAAATAAATATATGAAACCTATAAAATCTTTATGAATAACTCCGTAACGAGAGAACAACTGATAAAACTGCGAGATACTTTACCAAATTTGTCGGAATATCAGATGATGGAGGTAAATAACAACCTAGATGCGCTCATAATAGGGTATGAACAACGTAAATCACAACTAAATTTTATAGAATTTGTCAAAACTATGTGGCCAGAGTTCATTTCTGGTAGACACCACACTAAAATGGCAGAAGCATTTGAAGATGTAGCTAAAGGAAAGATAAAAAGACTCATAGTTAACATGCCGCCTCGGCATACAAAGAGTGAATTTGCCTCATATTTACTTCCAGCGTGGTTTTTAGGGCGATATCCACATAAAAAAGTGATTCAAACCTCTCATACAGCAGAATTAGCAGTAGGTTTTGGTAGAAAAGTAAGAAACTTGGTGGGTAGTGAGGCTTATAAAAGCGTTTTTCCGACTGTTAGCCTTCAATCTGACTCAAAAGCAGCAGGTAGATGGAACACAAACGCAGGTGGAGACTATTTTGCGATTGGTGTAGGTGGTGCTGTAACAGGTAAAGGTGCAGATTTATTAATTATTGACGACCCACACTCGGAACAAGAGGCAGTAATTGCCGAGACAAGCCCCGAAGTCTATGATAAAGTATATGAATGGTATACGTCTGGCCCAAGGCAGAGACTTCAGCCAGGGGGTTCTATTGTCATCGTAATGACAAGATGGGCAAAACGAGATTTGACTGGACAGGTTATCAAGGCCAGTGCGCAACATGGTGGAGATGAATGGAAAGTTATTGAGTTTCCTGCAATTATGCCATCAGGTGACCCACTATGGCCAGAGTTTTGGAGAAAAGAAGAACTCGATGCACTACAAACGCAACTCCCCGTTGCCAAATGGCAAGCACAATACCAACAATCCCCAACATCCGAAGAAGGTGCTCTTATCAAAAGAGAATGGTGGAACTTGTGGGATGAAGATAACCCACCCCCTTGTGAATTTATTATTCAGTCTTGGGATACTGCTTTTTTAAAAACAAATAGAGCCGATTATTCTGCATGTACGACTTGGGGTGTGTTCTATTACACGGATGAAGAAACAGGGAAACAAACTTCTAATATAATTCTACTTGATGCGTATAGAAAGCGAATGGAGTTTCCAGAACTCAAGATAAAAACACAAGAGATGTATGAAGATTGGAAACCTGATGCACTTATTGTGGAAGCAAAAGCTGCAGGAGCCCCATTAATTTTCGAACTGCGAGCGATGGGCATCCCTGTATCCGAGTTTACACCGAGCAGAGGAAATGATAAGATTGCGAGAGTGAACGCTGTAACTGATTTATTTGCGTCAGGAGTTGTTTGGGCACCACCGAGTAGATGGGCAGAAGAAGTAATAGAAGAAACTGCAAGTTTTCCTGCAGGTGACCATGATGATTATGTTGACTCAATGACACAAGCATTATTGCGTTTTAGAAGAGGTGGTTTTATTAGATTACAATCCGATGAGGAAGATGAGGAGATTCCTTGGTATCAACGCAGAAAAGCATCATATTACTAGGAGAGAATAAATGAGTGATTTAAATGAGTTTTTTGAGTACAATAAAAAAGTAGCAAAAAGAATGATTGATGTGATGGAATTAGATTTTCAACTTCACGAATCATTAGTTAAAAAGTTAGCCCAAAGAGATGAGATGATAATGAGGCTAAAAAAGAGAATTGAAGCATTAGAAGGTGTTGAAGAAAAAAAGGCTAAACTATCTGCACCTCTTACCCTAGACGAAGGATAAATTATGGCTATAGATAAGGCAATCGGCATTCAGATTACAAAGGCAGTACCTGCTCAAGAAGTTGAAGTAGAAGAAGAGCAAGAAGATAAAGGTGTTGAAATTGAAATGAATGAAGATGGTAGCGTTGAAGTTACCGTTGATAAAGTTGTTGATCCATCATTTGAAGGTGAGTTTAATCAAAACCTTGCAGAGACTCTCGATGAAGATCAACTTATTCAAGTTGCCGATGACCTTATTGGTCTTTTTGAAGCCGATGATAATTCTCGTGCTGATTGGAAACAAACTTACGAAGATGGACTAGAACTTCTTGGTTTAAAAATAGAAGAAAGAACTGAGCCTTGGGATGGTGCATGTGGTGTATTTCACCCATTATTATCTGAAGCAGTTGTGCGTTTTCAATCTGAAGCTATTACAGAAACATTCCCTGCTATGGGGCCAGTAAAGACAACTATTATTGGTAAAACAACAAAAGATAAAGAGGAAGCATCCACTAGAGTTAGAGATGATATGAACTATCGCCTGACTGAACAGATGACAGAATATAGACCAGAGCATGAAAGGATGTTATGGAATCTTGCAATATCTGGTTCTGCATTTAAAAAAGTTTATTATGACCCAGCTATGGGTAGACAGACTGCTCAATTTATTCCGGCAGAAGATTTAGTTGTAGCCTATGGTTCTTCAGATATAACAACAACTTCAAGAGTTACGCATATCATGCGTAAGACAGAAAACGAGGTTAAGTTTTTACAAGTTAATGGATTCTATGCGCCTGTAGATTTAGGTGACCCAGGTTATGTCCGTACTTCTATACAAAAGAAGAAAGACGAAGTAGAGGGTGTAGATATATCTGAGGATGACAGATATGAATTACTTGAGATGCATGTAGAGTATGATCTAGGTGAAGACCCAAATCAAATAGCTCTACCGTATGTCATTACTATTGAGCGTAATTCTATGCAGATTCTTTCTATTTATCGTAACTGGAAAGAGGATGATAAATTACAACGTAAACGTAACCACTTTGTACATTATACTTATATACCAGGATTTGGATTTTATGGATTTGGACTCATTCATTTACTTGGCGGGCATGCTAAGTCTGGCACTTCTTTACTTCGACAGTTAGTTGACGCAGGAACTTTAAATAATTTACCAGGTGGTTTGAAGACTAGAGGTCTTCGTATTAAAGGTGACGATACCCCCATAATGCCAGGAGAGTTTCGGGACGTTGACGTTCCAGGTGGTAAGATTCTTGATAATATAACTTTCCTCCCGTATAAAGAGCCATCGCAAACTCTTTTGGCATTGTTCCAAAACATTGTTGACCAAGGAAGAAGTATGGCAGCAATCTCTGACTTTAAATCAGTGGATTTAAATAGTGAAGCGCCTGTAGGAACGACCCTTGCAATACTAGAGAGGATGTTAAAAGTTATGAGTGCTGTGCAAGCTCGTATGCATAACACCATGAAGATGGAGTTTAAACTTCTTAAAAACATAATCGCAGATCACACATCAGAGGAGTATGAATATGACGCAGATGATGAAGCAATTAAACGTGAAGACTACAATGAAGTTGAGGTTATTCCAGTTAGTGACCCCAATGCTTCAACTATGTCAATGCGTGTGGTTCAATATCAGGCTGCGC